>JAABUV010001271.1_pt1 | contig 36792 bp, 43 predicted proteins | sample 5559971 | NCBI WGS metagenome assembly JAABUV01 (sample SAMN10711881, study PRJNA513362) | rock metagenome | isolation source: Antarctica rocks | place: Antarctica: Victoria Land, Knobhead nord | collected 2015-12-19
GCAGCCATCGCGCGCCGCAGGCGCGTCCAAGACGAAGCGCGCGCCGGCTGGTGCGGGCGACCGGGAGCTCACGCAGACCCGGGCCACCTTGGGACTGGCTGGCAGGGCTGCACCGGGCGAGTACCCGGTCCGTGTGAATTGGGTGCAACCCCAGGTAGACCCTCTCTACCTGGGGAGCTGGGAGCGACTGGCACAGCTTCCTCGGACCACTCAGCATCGCTTACTCTGAAGGCCGGTTGTCCACTGCGTGCCGCTGCCTGTACAGCTTGATTTAGTGACCTGCAGCGCGTGACGAGCCGCGAGCCCACGGCAAGGCATATTCAGGGCGAGCGCTCTTCAGCAACCAGCGCGCCAGCCATGCTTGACGTGGCGGTAGCACTCATCCTGGCCCTGCTCAGGAGCTACCAATTCCCCTAGACGGTCTGCTGCGCGGGTGATGGCCCTGCTCGGAGCGCTGTCATAGCAGCCCGGGCAGGAGCATGGCCGCAGCAGGCCCTGCGTACTCGGTGCTGCTTCCGACGTACAACGAGCGGGAGAACATCGCGCTCATTGTCGCGCTGCTGGTGAAGACGCTCGAGGCCGAGTGCGGCGCCCTCCCTTCCTGTTGCCTGTTGCAGTGCTGTCAAACCTTGCTCATCCGAGGACGCTCGGGCCTGCACAGCCTGGTTCGCTCCCAAGCAAGCGCGCCTGCTGTCCCCAGGCAGGACCTGCTCCGCGCGCACGGGCGGGGCGCGCGGCTGAGCGGCGCCGGGGGCCGCTCGCAGGGGCTTGGACTACGAGATAATCATCGTGGACGACAACAGCCCAGACGGCACCCAGGACGTGGTGCGGCAGCTGCAGAAAGCGTATGGCGCCGAGCGCATCGTGCGGCGCCCGCCACACCTCACCGCTGTCCCTGCCTTGCGCACCGCTGTGTGTCTGCTGTCACTGCGCGCGTGTCTGCAAGCCGCCCGTAGTCGCAGAGAACTAACGAGACGGTGCACGCCTGCGCAGCTGTTGCGGGCGCGGCCAGGGAAGCTGGGGCTGGGTGAGCGGCCCCGCCGAAAGCTGGCCTGCCCACAGTCCTGCGCGAGGCAAGCAAAGGCGCATGTGCCACAGGTAGCAGGAGCCTGGTGGTGTGTGCACGAGACCCTGCAGTGGTGGTGCAGGGCAGCGCTGTGGGCTCGAGCAGGCTGCGTCTGTGGGGCGCAGGCACGGCCTACCTGCACGGCCTGCAGCACGCCCGCGGCGACCACGTCATCATCATGGATGCCGACCTGTCGCACCACGTGCGCTCACGAGTGCACGTGCCGTCCCAGAAAATTGCACTTCACGCCAGTGCAGTGCATCTATGGGACAACTGCAGGTACACTGCCTGTGAGGAGAGTCGTTTGATCTGCTCTCAAGCCTCAGCCTTTGCGCAGAAGGTTGGGCAGCTGGGTGGCCCGGAGTCACACCTGCAGCGCCGTGCTCAGGAGGTCCAGGGCTCGCAAGCGGTGCTGACGGCTCTGCGCGCGCGCGCGGCAGCCCAAGTACATCCCGGCCATGATCCGGGCGCAGGCGGAGGGCGGCTTCGACATCGTGAGCGGCACGCGCTACGCGCCGGGCGGCGGCGTGGCCGGCTGGGACTTCCGGCGGAAGCTGACCAGCCGCGGCGCCAACGTGCTCGCGTCCACGCTGCTGCAGCTGCGGGTGCCGCCCCGCAGGCCCTGCACAGTCGCAGCACCCCGCGGGGGCAGGGGACACGCGCCCACGGCGCGGCGCGGCGGGCGGCAAAGGCGAGGCAGACGCGCTGCGCGTATGGCCTGGGGTCGAATTGCGCCTGCCGCTGGCTGACCTGACCGGCACGCCCGGGCTGCACGCACAGGCGGTGCTGCGCCGGGCGCCCGTGTGTGCCGGGGGTCCCGCGCTCCGCACCCGCCGTGAGCGCGGTCCCGGGCGCGCACGCAGGCGTCCGACCTCACAGGGTCCTTCCGGCTGTACCGCGCGGCGGCGCTGGCGCGCCTGGCGCCGGCCTGCCGCTCGCGCGGGTACGCGTTTCAGATGGAGATCGTGGCGCGCGCGCGCGCCGCGCGCCTGCGCGTGGGCGAGGTGCCGATCGTGTTTGTGGACCGCCTGTTCGGCGCGTCCAAGCTGGGCGGCGCCGAGGTCTGGATGTTCCTCAAGGGCCTCGCCTGGCTGCTGGTCACGCTGTGAGCGCGGCCGGGACCGCGGCTGGGCGGCCAGGGCCTGGGCGCGCGCCCGGGGCCGGGCCTGGCCGCAGGCTGGGCCTGAGCCATGTCTGCTTCCCCAAGCATGCGTATCCGTGCGCCTGCGTTGGGCCTGCTGGGGCGGCTCCACTAGCAGCGGGTCGTCCGCGCTGTGCCGGCGTGCGCAACCCTCTGGGCAACTGCCTGGCCGCCGGTGGGCGCCCCGGCCTTGGGCCAGCAGAGCTCATGGCGCTGGCGAACCCGTGCGCGGGTGCTGGATGGTGACCACTGTACAGGCATTTGTTGAGCGCCGTGTGCGCCTAAGCAGGGTGGCCAGTGCGAGCGGACAGCGTGAATTGCCTGGTACCCGGTGCCCTTTTGTGTTCATGGGACTCGGGGCCAAGCTGGTCCTCATCGGTATCCAGGGTGTGTGTGCATGGCTCGCCCAGCATTCTCTGCATGCATGCGAGGACCCCCAACTGCCCAGGCCAGGCTGCTTTGTGTTTGACTTGGTAGGGAGTTTGTTGAACGAGTCGCACAAACACTGCTTGTGACATTTAGGACCAACCTCTGCAACGCAAAAAAGTGCAAGGCAAGAGCTCTTCATGTGCATCCCCGCCTCCATGTATGTTTGCCGTCTGCGCTTACACGCTCTGGGCATAACGCTCTGCCGCTTGGTCCCCTTCCAACGCAGGCCGCTCCACGATCGTGAGCGCCCTGCTGCAGAGCTTGGGGCGGCAGTCCATGGTGAGGTTGTTCAGCACATCGCTAAGCACACCGCTGTGCTGAATGCATCAGAAACATGTGGTATCAAGCGTGGCCTCATATGCAATTTTGCAGGTTGTCTTTGTCTGCCCCCAAACAAGGCGATGAATTCAGCGTGTGCGTGATAGAGTAAAACCTGGGATGGCAACCTCCAAGTTTTCTCGCCAGCGCATCTGCTTCCTGCATCGCAATCCAATGCACGCACATGGCATGCATGCCACACATTGAAGGCGCGTGGTTGTTTCTACTTCCAATAAGCACGTACAAGCATGTGGCAGCCCCGCAACCCTGGCGCCTGATGCGACTTGATCCCTTATATAACTTCCTGCGCAATACATCCATGCACACATGCCACATCTAGACGCAGGCAGTTGGGGGTGGGTCTGATCGTATACAATCATGCAATTCTCATATATTCATGCCCGGGCACAGCGTCCCACCACATGCATGCGCCCACCACATGCGTACATGCGCCCACCACATGCATGCGCCCGCGCAGCGCCCCACCATATGGCCCATGTCCTGACTCAGGCCATGGCCTGAGTCAGCAGGCAGCACAGCCGGAATGAAGGGCAAGTGAGTAAATGGATTAAGGCTTGTAGGACGCAGCTGGCGCTCGCATCCACTGACGAGTTGGCAGCTCTTCAAACCTCGCGTTTACTGGGAGGTCGTCATTTACACACAGCTTCCTGCATAAAACCTTTCCGGGCACACGTGTTAGACCTATCGCAGGCACTCGGGAGGTGGGTCTCTTCATGTACAAGCATGCACCCGCAGGCAGGCAAGACTCCCTGCCAGGCATACCTGTCACATTCAAAGACTTCACAGGCACACTAAATGCGATCGTACAAGAGAGCGATCGTGCGTGGGACAGCAGGCAGTACCCAAGGGGCCTGCTTGCTGACCCAGGCTGGTGCTGCGACCCAGCGCAAGCAGCACACCGACAACATGTTCAGAAAGCAGCCACCAACGGCCAGATGTAAGCTGACCACAGCAAATGCCAAAAGCATGGAGTCTGAGTGATGACCACAAGATGTCAGGTACGACGCGCCACAGGATACAACCACATGTAGCGCATCGCATCGCGGGTCATCACTCAGGCACGGAAGCAACAAATATCAGGCATCCTAGGCAAGCAAAACCCCACCAGGAGCTGCACATGCAATTGCAGCCCCTCCACCTTGTCGCATGGCACTCATGCACTCTTACCCCTTCCTAATCCTGCCCCATGCGCCGTGTCACGAAGGAGCGAGAGCCGCTGAGCTGCCCCACACTGCCACGATCAGGGCGTCGTGCGGGTCTCCTCGACGCTTGCCGCTGGCTGCGATGTCGCATTGGTTGCCGCGGTGCTCGAGAGGCCGGCAGTGGCGTAAGCAGAGGGGTTCAGAGGGTTTGGGATCAAGCCAGGAAAGTCTGCGACCGCTGCGCGCGGCATGGAGATGGGGAACGGCATCTGGTTGGGTTGCCCATAGGTGAACCCAGTCGATATGTCGCCTGGCGCAGAGATGAGCGCGGTCTGGGACACGGTGCGGACGGTCGAGAAGTCGCTGACCGCGGTCGGCGCGACTTGCGAGCAGCCATCGCACGTGAAGAGCGGCAGGCCGCAGCCCCCAAAGCTGAACTTGTTGCAGAAGGCCTGCATGACCTGCGTCGGGCTGGGCGAGCCGCTCTTGCGCGGGCCCAGGTACCAGAGCATGGCGCCGCCGCCGCTGTTGGCCTGCGCGCCCAGCCCCGCGCGGGGGTCAGGGCCCTGACATGGTACGCCATGGGGTCACATTTGAAGTGCGCACGCCACCGACATGCACACTTCACCGCACACTGCAGACGCAATGCTCCTGTTTGCATGCGGCATGCGCCCAGAGTGAGGCATGTTGGGTCCGTGCTCCACGTTGAGCAACCTGCCCTCGCCTGTGTCCTCACCACAGCACTAACGCCAGAGTCTCAGAAGATAGGTGCAACAGTCTTCCGACACGCTTGCAGGACTGTCCTGCTGCTGTGTGCACGGCGGCGAAGGGGTGACGGTGCCGCCGCACATTCTGCCAGTCGCCGATGCTGTTGACCTCGTCCATGGTCAGCGTGTGCCCGCAGCACTCGGGCGGGATCTCCACGCCCGTGACGATCTTGCCGTTGAAGCCCGTGCCCGCCAGCACGTCCAGGTACGCCTGCAGCGCACGCCATGCATGAAGCGCATGCCACGCGTGAAGTTCAGGCTTCCTGCTGACGTGGCACAAGGGACCTGCTGTGCTGACACAGCCACAAGCGTGACGCCAGTGAGGATCCACTGCGTCCTATTGGCGTGGTGGAGTATGCAGGCGCAGGCGCTCGCCGAACCATTAAGCTGTTGGGATGAAGGAGCCTGTCTTGTGTGTCCCTGAGCGACCTGCAGGGTAACGGCGCAGGAAGCATGTCAAGGCAGGCAAGCTCATAGCATTTGCATGACCCACCTGTGTGGCCAGTATGGGGCTGTACTGGTTATCGGCGTCATAGCTCATCAGGTTGACAAGGTCGATCTTCTCGCCCACGGCCTTGAGCGGCTTGTATGACAGGCCTGCATATGCAGCATCAGTCTGTATTCACGCTGTTATAGGGAACCCTCACACTCTGGGTCCCTGGCTCCCCACCTAGGGTAGATGCATCACCGTCACAGGACTGCACAGTCATTCTGCTGTGAACAAACGTGACTTGGTGCCAGCCAACATCGTAGTCGATGCTTGCAGGAGTTGCCACTACAACAGAAAGAGCACGAGTGCACTGGTGCGCACCAGTGTGGGAGCCGATGGGCTGCGCGGTGGCATACGTGCCCCAGCCGTACGCGCCAATGCTGTACGCCGCCAGCGACAGCACCATCGGGCGCGGGACGGCCGCGCGCAGCGTGGTGATGACCGACTGGAACAGCGCGTCGGTGTTGCAGGTCGGGATGTTGCCAGGGTTGGAGCATGACACGCTGCACGCACGCAGCCGTTTGCCCGTTTGCATGCCTGACCCAGTGCGTGGGAGTATGCCCTTGCAATTACTGGAGCAAAGGAGAGCTCAAGACCACCCCAGACTTGCTGGCACGCCTGTCAAGCAGGTGAGCTGATTGACGCGACACAGAAGTGCCGCCACACTGTCACGCTGCGCTATTCGAATGAAGACTGCTTAGCGAATGAGCTGAGCGCATCGTGCCTAATGCAGGGCGCACACCTGTCAAAAGCTGGCTCAAAGTCGATGTCGACGCCTGCAGGGGCAGCGCTTGGTCAGCTCTCATTGCTGAGCCTGTTGGTCAGGCCCATGAGTATGGTTCGGCACGAGTCGAGCTCGTGCCTCAGGGAGGCTTGCGCGCACCGTTGAAGCCCATGTCAGCGACAAAGGCTGCGATTGCGCCGTTGTTCACGTTGTTCCTGTAAGGCACATCGGAAAATCTCAGCTACTGTGTCGCTTGAGCAGCCCACTGACTAGCGTGTAACATGCCGGCTTGCGCACCAGTTGGTGTATGTGGCGCCGCCGATCGCAAGCAGCACGCGTGTCCCTGCGCACCCAGGCTGACACCGGCATCACGAGGCGGCCCCTCCCACACCCAAGCTCGCCAGCTAAATGACAGGCAACTGCACAGCCACATGCACTGCAGCCCTCAGTCAGCGGAGCAGGCTGCTGCAGCACTGGCGAAGCAGGCTGCTGGCCTGGAAACTCGTCTCCCGGAAGTCCCTGCACCGCAAGCAGCAGGTGGAGCGCACCCTTGGACTTGAGCTGGTTGATGCTGTTCTTGACTGTGGTGTAGTAGTCGTCCAGGTACTGCAGGCCAGTGCCGCGGAAGGATCCCGGAGTGAAGGTCATGTCCGGCTGAGCAAAGGACATGACGACTGCGCACGCACACACCACCACGATGACTTGGATGCATTCAGCGCATTGTATGGCAATGACGCAAGGTATGGTATTCTGAGGGGTGGTGACTGTTGCCTATACCGCCCTAAAGTTTACATGACAGCAGCGCGCACCAGTGGTCACGTACGGGGGCAGGCTGCCCAGCGCGTTTTGGTACGGGTTCCAGTCCTCCCACGACGCATAGTAACCAACCAGCTCCTTGGTGCCCAGCTGCGCGCAAGCCATGACGTGAGCCGGTATTTAAACGGCAACCGCCGGCAGCCATGAGCACCAGTGCGCACGAAGCCAAAGTGGCCGCACACCATACACAGCTTGTTTTAAGCTTTCATATGTGCCAGTATGTGTGAGCAGGCGGTCAGCTCTCACGCCCTGGAGTGAAGGATCTGCCAGCTAGACATCGTCTACCCTTAAGGCAGTCTCTCTAAGTTGCGCACGTCACGTGCACACGCGCGCCAGTGGCACACCTGCAAAGGGCCGGAGATCCCCAAGCAGCAGCGCAGAAGCAGCGACGCCGCGGCGAGCGCCGTGAGCACGCGGAACATGCTGGTTAGCAAGCGCGGCGCCACCTGCTGCACTGCCCTCTTTACAGGTTGACCTTCACCTGAGGCTTTGCTGAGCTGCCCTATCTTTCGGAACAGGCGAGCTGCGCAACTCATTTTCGTAGCCTCCTGGAGTCTAGGGTCTGAACCGCTGGCTTGGCCTCGCCACTGCAATTTTTGCGATTACGCTCAGCCTGGAGAGCTTTGCTCGAATGTCATGCTGCAAGGCGTGCGCACCGCACTGGTATGACATCCACATGTGCACCCAGCGTGCTTGCGCCAATGCCCGTAGTTGGTGCCTGTCAGTTTGTGGAGAAGGCAGGAGCAAGTGGCCAGCGCTCAGCAGACGGCCAGTAAATGCAGTGCAGCATTACAATACGGTCAGAAATATGTAATGCACCCTGCATAGCCCTGCCATTGCTGATGGGCTCATGCAGTGTCATGCAGGTCGTTTGCCCACCCCAAAACAGTTCTGCCAGGTCGAATCACTTTTCAGCGTTCCTTTCTCGTTCGGCGGCTGGCATGACGCCGTGCTCGGGTACATGGGTACTAGGGCCCTCCCCAACTCCCAAGCGGGGGGAGATACCAAATGAAATGGCACCCTATGCGCTCACCAGGCGGGAGCGCACGTCCCATGACCTCACGAAGGCTGGACGCCTGAGGGGCCTGCCTGGCTGGAGCGCACCACATGTACACCTTAAATAAGAGAACACCGGCCATGCTGGCCCATGCGGCCCAGCATGGCCTGCCAAAGGCAGAAGATTTTTGGGTCCAAAAAGAAAGGCAAGGAGGGGAAGCGGAGCGCTGCGAGCCGCGCTTGGCGGGGGCCGCTTCCTACCTCTACAACACTACCAGGTACATGGCAGAGACGGCCTAGAGGGGTAGCAGCCGCGTCCACCGCAGCGCAGCCGCGGTGCGCGTCGCATCGAGCGCGGCCCGCACAATGAGCGCCGCTCACTTCTTCTTGCTGCCCGTATTCGGCGGCGGCATCGCGACGGGCCCGCCCTAGGTGAGGGTGGGGCTCGGCGTCGGCGAGCTGGGGATCGTGGTCGGGAAGGGCGACGACGTCGCGGCGGCCTGTGTGGGGTAGGGGCTGAAGCTCTGCGCCACGCCTGCACGGGAGAGGCACAGCAGCACGTCAGCCCCATCGCCGTGCCAAGCAGTCGCGGGTGTGGGCCGAGGCTCTGCTCCACACCTGGTTGCCAGCCACACAGTCCATGGCCCCCAGCACGCGCGCTGGGGGCGCCTGGCGGGAGCGGCTGCTCATACCAGAGTAGATGTTAAGTTGTACGTGCCACAGCTGGATCCCACGCGGGCGCCACGCGGCAGTGCCCGATAACATGCGACAACCAGGCAGCTGTGGGCCAGCACAGGCTCCGCCGTGTGTCAAGTGTGCGAACTGGCCACAGGCGCCAAGCCCCTGTCCACAGGCGGTGTGTGTTTGAAGCCTGGCGCCGGGCGCAGCAGACCAAACCGACGCGTACTCCAGGGTGCGGCGTGCAACCACGCTTGCCCCCTCAAGCAAGGCCTGCTGCGGCAGCGGTTGGTGCAAGGTCGTGAGGCGCACTCATTTTCGTGATAGTCGGGTCGTCAGCCAGAGCGGCTGCCACCAGCAGGTCCGCGCTGGCCGGAGAGAGCTGGCCGGGGGTCAGCGTCTGCTTCAGCGCGCGGGCGCTGCCCTCGGCGCCCTGCTGCACGCAGGCCAGGGCCAGCAGGCCCAGCAGCGCCAGCGCAATCACGTTTGCTGCGCGCGCCCGCACAGCAGCGCCTCAGTCCCGCTCCTCTTGCGCAGTGGCGGAGCAAAAGCATGCGCGCGCAAGTCAGATCCGGGTGCTCCCCCCCATCCAATGCCGCGCAAGCCAGGCCGGCACGCTTACCTGCGCACGCACCACTTAAGGCCACCTGATAGCCAGGCGACCGCGGGCTGCCTGCTTGCAACTGACTAGAACTTTTGAAGCAGATCTGGGGTGACAGCTCAAACAAAACGCAGAGAGCTCTCAGCATGAGCCGTCAGCACGGCGCGGTCCGCCAGGCGATAAGTCGCGCCCAAGGTCAAAGCAGTTGCCCAAATTGCCGTGTTATCTTCCGCTACAGCAGGCGCTCGCCCAGGGCCGCACCCCGCGCCATGTTGAGCTGTGTGTGGAGGCCGGCTACACTGTACAGGAGGTCACACGGTCCTTGCTGTACAGAAGAGTTTCGGAGACACCGGGACGGCCCCCGTTGAAGAATTCCTTTCACGCCCCTTGCTATCGTAGGTCTTGGCGTGGGGCAGACAGCACGCTGCGCTGTCGCTGCTTCATTCAAACGCGGCCAAGGGGTAGGGTGAGGAACGCTTTTTCCTTCAATTCTCAGTTACACAGTTCTCAATCACACTCGCCCACTTCAGTTGCTCACTTGCCAAGCATCAGCAACACTGGTACCAAATGTATCGTTTGGCTGGCCTAGCGGCGGCGCGCACGCACACAACAAACACCTGGTTTCAGAAGTTGCTATTGAAGTCGATCTCCAGGCTGGACGCGTCTGACCGGGTCAGCGCCTGCACGTGCAGTGTTGTCGCCACGTCAGCGTCGACGACGATGGCAGGAAACGCCCGGCCAGTGATACAGCCACTCTGCAGCATGCTGGGCCATGCTGCACACACGAACACCAGCAAGACGCAGTCTCAGGAGCAAGAGGCACCACGCCCCAGCCCCAAGCAAAGACAATTGACAATGCTCACACCTGGGAGTTCTGAGCAAGAGGCTACCTTGAATGAATGAATGAATGAAGCGTGGTTGAGAGCGTGGTACAGGTGTCGGTTAGGGTTTATTTCCGGGGGCGCATGCACACGTTTGCAGGGCGCTGCGCGCTGCAGCCCGCAGACGCCATCACTACACACCGGCCTGGCGTGCGAGGGTGGAGCGAGCAGGAGGGTGGCCGCGCACCCCCAGGCGCTTGAGGAAGGTGCCGGGCGAGTCGAGCGCGGTGCCGCCCAGCAGCACCGGGCGGCCCAGCTTGGCGCTGAGCTTGTGCGCGGCGCGCATCTCGCTGCGCGTGATGCCGCCCACCACGAAGACCACCACGCGCCGCCCCTGGGCCTGCCGCCAGCGGGCACACCCCATGACCCCACGCAACCCTAGCGCCACAGCAAGACAAGGCGGCGCCTGTGCAGGCGGTGGGCTGCTCGCAAGCAGCCGCGCGCCCTGCCACTGCCTGGCAGTGTTGGGTCAGCAGGCAAGCAGAGGCCCGTTGGTGCCGAGCCTGGTCGCATCCCAGCGTTCCACAGGCAAGCGGCATTGCCGCTCGTCCCTCACTCTCCCACCAGGCCAGCAGCACCGGGCAGTCTCATCCGAGCGGCGAGCTTTTGCGGCAGCCGCTGTGGTGACGGATGCGCACTGGCGGCACAGACCACGACCTACAGCACCCGCAGGAGCTGCGTGCTGTCAGACAGGCCGCCAGGTGCGCGCCTTGGCTCCAGAGCCGCCCGACGCCTCCAGGCCGGACGCGGGCGCCGCGCGCTTGGTGACCCACTGCGAGCGCACGCTGCGCACGGACGCGCCCTTCGCCGGCGCGGCCGCCGGCGCCGCCGCTGCGGGGCGGTGGACACTGCTCAGCGAGCGGCACAGCTGGCCCACGCCCCGCGACCTTGAGGTGCTCGCAGGCTGGTGCGCGGGGCCACTGCAAGCGCGCGTGCGAGCGGGGCCGCGCGCGGCGCGGGGCGGCACCGGCGGCGCGCGCGGCGGGCGCGCGGACGGGCGGATAGTCGTCCGGCGACAGCGCGCCGGCCGCCAGGTCCTCCACCAGCTCCTGCACCATCGGCACGAAGCGCGACAGCGCCCACTGCTCCTCGTCCTCGTCCGCGCCGCGGTCCTGCGCGCCGCGCCGCGCGGGCGCGCTCGGCCGGGGCCGCGCGCAGGTCGCGGCTGCGCGCCTGGTCGTCACCTCTGCCTTGAAGTTGCATCGATGCTCATGTCACGTCCAAGCGCCGGCTCTGCCAACACAACACAGTGGGTAGTGGCCTGCTGCTGTCTGTACCGCGCTGTCAGAGTCCCAGCACAAGACATGCTGCACTGACAGTGTCAGCTGTTGTTGGTGCCGGTCTGTTGCGTCGACCTGCAGCAGGGACACGGCCGCAGCAGTGCACCCACATGGCCATGTCTGCTCTTGCTTGGTGCCCGCCGGCCCGCAGCACCGACATCTGAGAGTGGCAACAAGCCCCCGGGCGGCACCTTGCGCACGGCGCGGTTGCGCTTGCGCACGAGCCCCGCCAGGCGGCCGGGCTTGGCGCGCTTGAGCACGGGCACGCCCAGGCACTCCAGGTTGGTCAGCGTGGCGATGTCGGCGTCGCTCAGCCGCGCCAGCTTCTGCCACTGCGCCAGCTTGGCGCCGTCCAGCTTCTCCGGGTGCGTGGCCGCATAGCACATGAGCAGGCGCAGCTGCGCGCGGCGCGCCCCGGCTTCGCCTCCGGCGCGTGATGTGTGCGCCTTACTTGGGCCAGGCCGGCGGCGCCGGCTGCGGCCGCCGCGCCGCCCGGCACGGGCGGCGACTCGGCGCCCCAGGCGGCGCGCGGCTGCCCCAGGAGCGCGCCGCATGTGCAGGCGCAGCTGCAGATGTGCCTTCATTGTTCTCACTGCAACTCCCTCGTCTGGCGCGACGCGCGCGCGCAGCACGCCCGCGCTCACGGCTCACAGCGGCCCCGCTCCGAGTCGACTAGTCCGAGACGGGAGGCACGGAGAGACAACACCCCGTCCCTCCTCACCCGCTGCCTCAGACGCACCGACTGGCGACGCCGCGCGGCGGCGCGGAGCTGGCGCGTCCGAGGCGGCGGGGTGAGGCGGGACGGGGTGTGCTCTGTCCATGCCTCCGCGTCGAAGCGCCGCGGGCGGCGGGCGCGCCGCGCGCGCCTTCTCCTGCGCCGGCGTCGCGCCGTGGCCGGCCAGGAAGGCGATGACCTCCTTGGACGTGGCGTCGCCGAAGACCAGGTCCTGCTCCAGCTTGCCCAGCGCGACGAGCGCGCGCTCCTCGATCGCCTTGTTGATGCGGCTCGCGATCTCCACGTGCACCGCCAGCCGGCCCAGCTGCTCCCTGCGCGCGCGCCGGCCGCTAAGCATACAGAATAAGCTGCTCTTTCTTTGCTTGTTTCGCCTTTGCTTGTTTCGCCTTACAATAAAATGATGATAACAATAAAATGATGATAAAATGATGTTTCCATCTGCTCCCTCTGCGCGTGCCGGCGCCGCGTGACGGCCGCAGACGCGGCGGCGCCGCCTGCTCCCATGGGCATGCCGCGGCTTGCCCGCGCGCCTGCTGGGCCCTGCGTACTGACCGGCCTCCTGGTGACAGACACATCGCGATCTCTTGCGGTGCAGCTGGCAGCTGGTGCTGCCAGGTGCAGTGGTGCGCGCGGGCAGCGGCGCCTGTGCCGCCAGAGTGCGCCCATGCTGTGCACATCTGGCATCTCCGGGTGCCATGTCAGCGCCGCCCTTGCAGGGTGCGCGATCGCTCCGTGAACAGGCAAGCCGCCCACTCTCCCGTTGTGTATGACGTGCGGGCCTCTCAAACGCTCCCATGCGCGGGCGGCACCGGTACTGCGGCAGCGACGCAACCAGGCCGCGCATCGCGCGCATGTCGAGCGCGCCGCCGTCGGCGCCGCCCTTGTAGGTCGCCGCCGTGCGGTTCTTGGCGCGGAACTCGTCCAGCAGCTGCGCCACGCGCTGCGAGGCGAAGCCAAAGTGCTTGTGCCGCAGCTCCACCCACCTGCGCGGCCGCGCCGCGCGCTCTCCCGCCCGCCACCAGACACCGCTGCCGGCGACCCCTGGTGAGCGCGGGCGTGCGCGCTCGCAGGACGCGCGCGCTTATTGGTGCAGGGTGTCTCCCGCAGCGCCTCCTCGAGCAGGGTGCGGGTGAGCCAACCTTGTATGCACGCCTCGCAGCTACTGTCCAGATTCTGCGCCAAGCGCAGGCAGCCTCGCCGCCGGCCTGCTGCACCGAGGGCGCCGCGTGCAGCAGACTGCTCTCGCTCCGTCGGCTCGCCGCCCAGCAGCGAGGAGTGAGGGGTTGCGAGCTCAGGGCGCGCACAGCTCGTCCCGCTCGTCCAGCAGGTGGCTCTTGGGCTCGGCCTTGCCGCCGGCGGTCTCGGCCGTGTAGTGGAACACGTTGCCCTCCAGGCCGAGCAGGTCGAAGGCCATCGCCTCATACGTCCACTCGTGGATGACCGGCGCCACCGCGTCAAAGCCCCTGCGCGCCATGCCGCACGAACTGCGCCGCCGCCCTTCAAAGGACAAGCAGAGCTCGCGCTCTGCCGGCCCGCTTCTCGCACCCCAAGTCTCCAACACGTAGCAGACTGCCAACCCAAGTCCCTCCAGGCTCGGGCCAGGCTCAGCGCTCCGTATTCCCGACGCATCCCGGCCGCTGCACCTCGACAACCAAGCCTGGCACCAGGCACCTGTACGCGCGTCCCGGCGGCGCGCACCGGCCCAGACAACAGCCCCCCGTTGGCCCAGCGCGCGCGGGGGGCGCGCCGGTCCACGACGATGAGGTCGCACGCCTCCTCGGCCGGCAGGCGGCCGGCGCGCTGCAGCGCGCCGATGCGCTCGGACACCTCCAGCGCGACGCGCTGCGCGACGAGCGCGCAAATCTCCGCGCCGCCGCCGCCGCCGTCCTCGGCCGGCTTGCCCGCGCGGAAGCAGATCGAGGGCGCCTCCTGCGGCGCGCGCGCGTGTTCAGCGCCGCGCCGCCGGCGCTGCTGCGGCCGTCATTCGGGGGCTTGGCGCATGTCCGCGCGCCGGTCAGCGCCGGAGCTGGCAGGGCGGTCCGGTGACGAACCGGGCGTGAAGGCTGGCTGGCCTGCCAGCGTGCGCGGGCACGGCTCTGCCGCCCGGCGAGCGCGCAGCGCCGGGCCGGCGCCAATATAGGTGGCCTACCCCCTACCCCCTACCCCTGCCCCTAACCCCCATGCTACCAACGACGGGGCCCCGCGCGGGGCGCACGTTGAGCGCCGCGAACGCGGTCGCCAGGCGCGTCGCGATGGTGGCCACCTCCACGCGGTACGCGTTGCCGGCCTCGCCGCCCGCGCCGAAGAGCGCCTGCCGCGCCGCGGCCGTCAGTGGCCGCCCGCCCGGCCCGGCGCGCGCGCGCTCGCCGGAGCGCCGCCAGCCCTGCGGTGCCTTCGCACGGGGAGCGCAGAGCGCGGGTGGCCTGACCCCGCCCCTCAGCACACTCCGCCTTCCAATGCGATAGGGTATATAGGGTATAGGGTATAGCACACTCCGCCTTCCAATGCGCTGCGGGTCCCGGGCGGCGCGGCTGTCGCGCACCTCCAGGTGCAGCCGGGCCAATGGCCCGGCACGCTGGGGGGGTGGCCCCGCTCACCGCAGCGGCGGCGCACCTGCAGCGACTGCTGCTCGCTCGTCAGGAACGTGCGCGCGTCCACCACCACAAACTCATGGTTCACCTGCCGCCGCCGCCGCGCGTGAGCTCTCGCCCGCGCCCGTCTGCGGGGCTTGCAGGCACCGCCAGTCGTCCTCCTGTGCAAAGCTAGGACTCGCGGCGCACTGCAGGCTGTGGTGACGCGCTTCAGCGGCCACGGCTCGACGCTGCAACAGGCGGCGCCAGGCCCGCACGCACAGCGCCCGAGACGCTGCGGGCCCGGGGGCCGGCGCACGCGCGGCGCCGCGGCGCGCACCTCCTTCAGGCTCCGCAGCGCGCCGACGAGCAGCGGGCACGAGCGGATGGCCTCCAGCACCACCGGCGGCACCGGCGACGAGAAGAAGATGTGCGCGCTGCGGTACGGCGCGCGCACCTGCGGCGCCACGCGCCGCCGGCGTCCTTGCGGCCGGTGTGCTGCGGTGGCCGCGACAGCTGGTGCGCCTGGCACACAGCGCGGAGGCCGCACGCATCGCCACTTTGCACCGGATGGTTGTCACACTCAGGTACACGCACAGCGAGGCATGTGGCAAGGTCGGCGCTGACCGCTCTGGCGAGCCTGCCGTGGTCCAGCGAACCCTGAACGGCCTGCGGGGGTATGCTTGCTGAGCTAGGGCAGGGCTGGCGGAGAGGGCTGCAGCGCGCCGCCCGCCACGACCCAAAGGGCCCGCCGTTCAAATGCGGCTCCTGACAGTGCCAAACACAGGTCCCAGGCAGCGGCGATGTGCTGCAGGAGGCGGGGGCCGGGGAGGGCGCGGAAGTATATGGTCCGCTGCTTGAAAAAAAAGAAGAAAAAAGAAAAAATAAAAAGAAAAACAAACGCAGGGGGGCGCGCTTGCGCGCCTTCCAGTCCTCCAGGATGAGCCGCGCGCTCTGCTCCGTGGGCGTCACAAAGTAGATGCCCGCCAGGTGCGGCAGCGCCTCCCGCCGCTTGGCCAGGTTGTCCACCACTGCGCGCGAGCGGGCTGCGCCTCAGGCGCGGGCGCCGTCCGCGCTCTCGAGCGGCCGGGCGGCCCCGCGTCCTGCAGCCGAGCGCGTCGGAGCGCGCCAGGCGGCTCTCCAAGCGGCCCGCCGGGCGCGCGCCGGACCGGCTGTCCACGGCTGCGCCAGGCGGGCGGGCCCCCCGGATACGGAGGGCCAGTTGTGTGACGAGTGCGCGTAAGTGCGTGACGGGTCGGGCGCCCGGGCTCTGCACCGCTTCCCTGGACTCGCACACGCCAGGCAGCCGCTGGCACAGGGGCTGTTCGTGCCGGGGCGCGCTGCAGCGCACGGCACAGCCTGAGGGCGCCGTTCGTGCTCGGGCTCCGCTCGCGGGGACTGCTCAACCGACAGGAGGGCCGCAAGCGGGGCAGGGCACGCCCGCCGAGCCTGCAGGCGCACTGGCCGATGCTGGGGCTGGCCCGCTGCGCCGGCAGGCTTCGAGCGGGCACCAGGCGCCGCGGCTGCAAGCAGCAGGCTGCCTGTGGGCAGCCCCAGGTGCGGCAGGGGGCCGTGTGCCTGTGGGTCGTGTGATAGGCGCCTGCCCGCCCAGCAGGACAGCGCAGCCAGCGCGGAGCGGCACGGCGGGCTGGTTTGGGCGCGCACGCGACACCCCATAGTCCAGGATGTCCGAGATGCGGCACGCGCTGGACATCACGCGCGTGGTCACCGCGTCCATGATCAGCACGCTCCACTCCGCGCCACCGGCGGCCTTGACGCTGCTCAGCATGTCCACCTGGCCACCAGGCGCGCACCGCGGGGCTCGGCCCAGCAAGCAGCGCTCCGGGCAGCTGCTTCAAACCGCCTTTAGAGGCCAGGGGCTGACAGCACGGGTGTGATGGTCGGAGCGAATGCAGGCTGTGAGCTGCGAGACGGCCTGCAGCAGACGGGCGCCCACCAGCAAGCGCTTCTTCGCGGTGCGCTTGAAATCTGGGTCCATCGTGGCGCTCGGTTGGTTCCACCCCGCAGTGCGCGCACTGCGCCCGCGGCGCGCCCCGCACCAGACCCAAGGAGCTTACGTTCTTGCGCGTGGCAGGAGCGAGCTTGTGACTGCTTCACTTGTCATACAGGCTGACCTGCGCAGACTCGCGAGAACACAAGACGGAGGTGGTCAGCAGGACAGCGACTTGGCAGGAACAACGGTCACTCACATCAAGGGTCTCAGCAAGGCTTCATACAGAAGCCTGATCGGGACTGGGTCCAGATGGATTAACCCATCTGGTAAGCAAAATTGCTTACCAAGTTCCATTTTATGTCTGTTTACATGCACGGCCACAGTCTCACACACGTACAGGGACCGGCTCCACACAAGACGTGGATAAACCTATCAACGCCTTGTGGCAGCAGGACTGGCATGCACGCAACCCCGCGGCCTAGCCCGGGGGCGCTCCCAAAACGTTACAACAAACAGCGTGCGCCCGAAAACCATGCATTATCAAGTGTGGGTGGCCACATGCAAGAGGCCCACCCGGCCGTCTGTCCACCCCGCGCCCTCCACCCCGCATTGTGGAAGCACAAAAAAACAGAGCCGGGGAACGAGGCCGGGAAAACAAAGCATCTGAGCTACGGACTTCAGATCGCCTTTGCCGTCGTAACGCAGTGCACCACGCCAGGCGGTGCGCTGCACCCTACCCGCACTTCAGCCTACACTCCTCACCTTCGCCCATGTACCCCACCCCCCTCCTCTTCCTCCCAGCAGCAAGGAGAGCAGCGCGGCGGCCGCGCGGGGCCGCCCGCGGCGCCCCTCTCCATGCCCCTCTGGGCAGCTGCGGCTTGCTCGCCCTCTGTGTACACACGCGCGCGCGCCCCCTGCGTCCCACGGTGCAGCAGCACTGCTCGCGCATCACGCCACTCCGCGGCCCGCGCCCTGCCGGCCGCGGCTGCGCAACGGCCTCGCGCGCGCCGAGCGCGCACGGCGCAAGCGCGCCTACTCCAAGACCATGAGCCCGATGTCGAGGTGCACGGCCCGCGCGGCGCGCTGCTGCGCAGCGCGCGCGAGCTCCGCGGTGGCGTCGTCCTCCAGCGCCGCGCCGGCCACAAACGCGTCGGGCAGCGCGCCCGCCGCCAGCGTCTCCAAGCCGCCCGCCTGCTCGCTGCGCGCCATCTCCGCCACCACCTGCGCGGCACCAGGCTGTCAGCGACCTGCCGGACCACTTACAGTTGGCCGGATAGCACATGGTGCAGGCCCGTCTGCACACTGTGCTCTGGTGCTTGCAGGGCGGGCAGTCACCGGCCGTAACGGTCGAGCGTGGCCAGGGGCGCGGCGGCCTATGGTGTGCTGCATCACCTCAAGGACAGCGGCTGCCTCTTTGGGCCTCATCTGATGACAGGCGTGAGGAACACCAACTGTGGCGCAGGAAGGCAGCATGCGCTCAGGTTCTGCCGGTCCCGCAGAAAGGGCGCAGGCCCAGCGCTCGCCCCGTCCGACGGGGCGAGGGAACCCGGGCCAGGCGGCCCGCGCGCGCGCCTGCTGCTGCAGGTCCTGGTCGGCGGCGCGCTGCTCGCGCTGCTCGCTGGTCGCGGCGCGCCACTCCGCCGTCTGCCGGCTGCCCTCCCAGAAGCCGCGCGCCGCCGCGCCCGCGGCCGCCGCGGCGCCGGCCGCCCGGCCGGGCTGCTCCGCGCCACCCGCGGGCTGCCCGCCCGCCAGCGCCGACCGCGCGCCCAGGCCAGCCTCGCCCTCCAGGCTGACGTGCGCGGCGCGCGCCGGGGGCAGCGGCGTCCGCGCGGCGCCGGGCTGTTCGGCCGGCGCGTGCCCCAGCTCGGGGCGGGCCGGGTCGACGCCGCCGGCCAGCACACGCCGGTGCACCGCGCGGCCGCCGGCGCTGACCGCCGCAACCAGCCCGGCCGCCAGGCGCGACGGCGACGCGCCCAGGAGCGCGCCGTCGCCGCCGCCGCCCCCGCCGCCAGCCAGGTGCTGGCCGACAAGCACGCCCAGCGCCAGCCCGGCCGCCAGCAGCACGAACAGCGCGATGACTGGCAGGCCCGCGCGCGCGCCGGCGCCGGCGCGCCGCCGCCGGCGCGGCCACGCGCAGGCCGCCCGCGCGGGCGGCGGAGCGGCGGGGCCCGAGCGCGTGCGGGCGGGCGGCCCCGCGCCGTTGATGGCCGCCAGGCCGCCCGAGGGCGAGGCGCCGCTGGAGAGCGCGGCGTCGAAGGGCGAGGGTAGGGCCGGGGTGAGGAACATCGACAGTGGCGCCGACGCGGCGCGCTGCGCAGGGATCGCGGGCGCCGTCGCGGCGACGCAGTAGAGCAGGTTGCGCTCCTTGGCGCTGGGCGTGACCGGCGCGCAGCAGGGCGGCGGCGTGGGGCGCGGAATGCCGCCATGCCGCGTGTCCAGGCTGTTGTGCCGGCTGCGCAGGCTGCTCGCGCTCTGATTGCCGCGCAGCGCGGAGCTGCAGCGCAGCAGCGAGCCCATGCTCTCCAGGTCCTGGTCCTCTGCGCGCGCGCGCGGCGGGGCGTCAGCGACGGGCAGGGCGCTGTGCAGGGCGCGAACGGCAGCGCCGGCTGCGCGGACGGCGCTGTGCAGCAGACGCCTGGCGGGGCGGCCGCAGAGCGGCTGCCGGCTGGCCGGGGCCGCGCCGCTGTGCGGGGTGCGGCCGACGGCGCGGGGGGGCAGCTAGTGCGGAAGTTGCAGAAGAGCTGGCTGCTCGAGGCGCCGTGCGCGCCCCGCCGTGCTCGGCAAGGGAGCAGGAGCTGCCCAGGACTGGGCGAGCGACCGGGGCCGGCGGGAGGCGGGGGCATGGGCGCACCGCGGGCTGCCCGGCGCACAGAGTCCCTCGCGAGCGCCTCGCGCAGCTCGCGGTCCGTGCAGTCCTCGCGCAGCATGAGGCCGAATACCTTCATTTAATGCAGCGGCGCCCACCCTGCTCGAGCTCTGTGAGTCGGCGCGCTTTGGCGCGAGCGGAGGGCGGGCGGCAGCGGCCTGCCCAGCCGCACGCCGGCGGCCTGCACGCTGCAGCGGACACAGCTGCCCTCAGCCTGTGTGAACGTATGCGCACTGGTGTCCTGGCCGCCTGCCACACGCAGGGCTCGGAGAACAGCTTGGCACGTCTCTCTGACAGAACAAGTCGGGGGCCGGCTCGGGCAACGCCCGGCGCTGCTCAGGCCCAACGCCCTCAACACCAGCACCCAAATATTCACTACGTCTGCCTCGGGGTCCTGGGCGTGAGACAAGGTGCAGGTCGTTCGCCCGTCGACGAAATTCATCAACGTCAGGAACTCGAGCCCACGGCTCGGCACCGAGCAGACCCACACGCACGCCGTGGCCCAAGGGGTCCCATGCAAGCCTGGTGCCGTTGCAGGATGTAATAGGCCGGCGGTGCCAGGTGTGCAACGCCGGAAGGACTCACCTGCTTGCCGCGAGCTTATTCCACTGCCAAGCGCTTGTCGAGTGCTGCGTGAGAGGGACTTGTGCCTCCAGCTCGTGCGCGCCTTGGCTTTTTCCTATTAAGCCGAGTGACGACTTGAGCGGGACATGACTCACCGCGCTGCCGGCGCTGCCCTGCTGAAGCCCTGCAGTTAACTGCTCAGAAATGGCCTGCAGCGCTTCCAAAAATAAACGAACTTTTCTGTGCACTGCCCTTGCATGTGTCTTTGCTTGCGTTTGCCTTGCCATGCAGCTTTGGTCGCATGCGGTGCAGCACTTCGCAGCGCTGTTGTATCCGGTGTTGCTCTTTGCTATGGCAGTCGTCCCAGATGCTTCCAACACTGACAAGAGCTGTTCACGCTTCTGTTGTGCAGCGCACACGCCACGCGGTGGTCTGCTGGTGCTGGTCAAGGGCAGAGAGCGTGCGTTGCCTGTTACAAGCCATATTGAGAGACAAGCCGTAACAGCGGGGGTGTCACCAGGCATACGAACACCCGTTGGGTCGGCCGCTGGCCACACAGGGCCTGTTTAAAGGCCTGGTGATAGGCAGAGAGGAGGTCTGGGAGCGCGGCCTGAGCCGCGGGCATGGGCACGGTGCGGCACAGGCCAGCCATGCGTTGGTCTGCTCGCGAAAAACATATGGCTGTGTGCAGGCAGGACACGGCTGGCCGCTGGCGTGGGCGCCTGCCGCGCGCGCGGGGAACCCCTGTTCGTGCTGCCAACTTGTGGCCGCCGGCCCCGCTCGGCCAGCCGTGCTTGCCACAAGGGACGTATGTAGTCGGGACACTGCAGGTCCCGCCGAGTGCAGTCTGCTTTCACCAGCCCCGCCCCGCACAGAAGTGGACCACGGGCGCCTCCCCGCCCAGCATAAAACACACAGGCTGTCCACAGGCAAAGCCCCCACCCCAAGTGGCGCGCTGCTCTCCCAAATAATTGATGCCGCGGCGCGCAGCGGGCTGCGCTGCGCGCTTGCTTGCCGCCCCGCAGCGCCGCGCCGCGCGCGCGCCGTGCGCCGGCGGTCACCGGCCGCTCGGCGCCTCCCACCACGGCGCGCTCGGCGTGGCGCTGGGCGTGGCCGAGGGCGGCGTGTTCTGCGGCGTGGTCGCCGCGTTGGCCGGCGACCAGACCACGTGCTGCCCGGCGCCGCTGCCGCCGGCGCCGCCGCCGCGCACGATCGTCAGCGTCGCGCTCTGGACCGGGTTGGCCACGCCGCCCACGGCGCCGTTGCCGCCGTACTGCGCGGGCTTCTGCGTGGCCAGCACGTCCGACGACATGTCCTTGCTGTCCAGCAGGCCGGAGCCGGACGACACGACGTGCGTCATCGCGTCCTGCGCGGACTTGCTGACGTCCACGCTGTCGGTGTCCTTGTGCACGCGCTTGGTGAGGTCGCCGTTGGCGGCGGCCCCGCCGCTCGCGACCCCCGCGAGCGCGCCGCCAGTGTTGGTCGTCTCCCGCGGCGGCTCGGCCACGGACACGAGCAACGCGCGCCTAGGCCCCGATCCGCGGGCGCCCGCGCCCGCGCCGCGACCGGCAGCCGCCAGCGCCCGCCGCGGCCGCACCGGCGGCGCGTACAGGCGCCTGTCCGCGCCGGCCGTGCCGGCGGCGGCGCCGGCGGCCGGGTTGGCGACCGCCCACTTGCCCAGGCTCGCCGCCGCGGCCGAGTTTGCTCGCGCCATCACCTGCGCACGGGAGGCATGCGCACTGTAAGAGCGCGCCGCCATGCAAGCTGCTGGGCGGCCCTGACCGCGAGGGCCCCCCCGCCGACCGCTGCGGCCCAAGGTCTTGCTCTATCACCAGCGCACCAGCATGTGCATGGACTCAGGTTGGCACTTAGGGCCTCGTGGCCAGGCAGAAGTGCGCCTGCGGAGACATGGACCGCAAAGCAACCCGTAGACACATACCTATGAGCCCGAGCGCATACAAGTCCACTAGCTACTCTTAACGGCAGCAGAGCAGGCTGCATGCAGGACCAGCGCTACGACCGCAGCGCGATCGCGGCTTGCAGCTAGCACATGCTGGGCACGACTCTGCTGAGCGCCCCGCGTGCTGGGCCACAGTGCGGATCGGCGTGTCCAGAGAGCGGCCACTGTCAAGCACCGAAGAGACAAGGCCGGACACATCTGCCCAGCACCGGGCCTGCGCGCGTGGGACCGGGCCGCGCACGTCTGCCAGGCGCGAGCGCGCGCTCTGCCCGAGCGCCGCAATGCGCTCGCCGTCGGCCTCGGCGGCCTTCTGCGCCAGCTGCGCGCGCTCGGCGGCCACGCCCACCGCGCCCGCCGCGCCCGCCCGCCCGGCCTCCCCGGCCTCCCCGGCGCTGCCGGCGAGGCCCAGCCCGCCGCCGCGGCCGCGCGCCTGCGCAGCCGTCAGCGCCTCCAGGCGCTGCACGGGCGTGCCGTGCGAGGCGCGCGCGCCGCCCAGCACGCGCACCAGGAATTGGTTCGGCACGCGCAGGCCGGGCTCCACGCCGGTCGCGCCGCCGGCCGCATACAGCACCTCCGGGCCGCCCAGGCCGGCCGCCGCGGCGTGCAGCGCGTGCGGGCTGCCCGACCCGCCGTGCGCGCTGACGTGCGGCCACACCGCCAGGCTCGCCACCACCGCCAGCAGCAGCAGCGCGGCAAAGCCGAGCAGCTGCGGCAGGCGCAGCGCGCCGCCGCGCTCGCCGCCCCAGGCGGCGGCCTTGGCGCAGTCGCCGTCGGCGGCCTTGCCGCGCGGCCAGCCATGCGCGCCGCTCTCGTGGCCGCCGGCCGCGCCGAGCGGCAGCGGGTGCAGCGGCGGCGGCGGCCCGGGCTCGCCGCCGGCGATGATGCCAAGCGAGAAGGCGGGCGGCAGGTGGCTGCTCAGGTCTGGCTTATTTTCGAGGACGGGCGAGAGCGAGGTGCAGCTGCCCATGGAGCCAGGCATCAGGTCGGCGCGCGAGGCGCTGCTCAGCGAGTGGCGCCGCCGGGAGCTGGTGAGTGCGGGCGCGGCGCCCTGGAGGGGCTTGGCGGGCGCGTCGTACGGCCGACTCGGCGAGCCCTCTGGCGAGACGGGCGGGCTGCCGCTGCCGCCTGCGGGCCGCGCGAACGGCCTTGTCAGTGCTGGCGGCGTGCGAGCATGTGCCGCAGCCCGCGCTCTTAGCCCACCAGACCGCGCAAGGCTGCCGTCGCTCCGAGCAAGACACGCGTGAGGCAGGTGTGCGGCGCCATGCTCCTGCAGGTGCCTCCCAGATAGTGCTTCTGCTTCACGGGGCCCTGTGCCGCGCTGCGCACGTCTAGCAGGCACACCACTGCCCTACGACTGGCTGCCCCATCTCCACAACAAGCAGGCCCAGTCGTGCAGGTTGATTTGCGATGCGTTGCCCACCCGCCACTCCTCTTCCGCACCTCTTTTGGCGCCCGGGAGCCGGCCCAGCCCCACTCCCACACCAAAGACCCAAGAGGGCTGAGGAGGGAAGGGCGCGCACTGTGCGCGCGCGCAGGCGGCCGGGACCCGCTGCTGAGCACGCTCAGGTTGGCCGCGACCGCCGCAAACTGCGGCAGCGCAGCGTCAAAGGGCGAGCTCACCATCGCCCGCCGCTTCGCCCTGCGCAAAAGGTCCATACGCGTCAGTGCACGCAAGCGCAGCGTGCTGTGTGCTGGTTGAGCGCGTCCTGCCACACAGCGCGGTCTGCGCAGTCTGTCGGCTGCGATGTGTGCACAAGCTCGCACGAGGCTGCCCGGTGCACTCGAGGTCGCATGGGTGTGCGCAAGCAGAGGTTCACCTGCTGCCGTGGGGGGCGCTTGCTCGTGCAGCGTTGTCTCAGCCGCGCAAGGCCCGCGGCTGGGCACCCTCTGCAGCGGTGGGCACTCCCGTGTCAGCGCGCGTGCAAACCTTGGCAAAGTAGACAGACACTTTGCACGTATCAAATACTTTGGTGGGCTCAGGCTGCTCCCGCACAGCACAGCGCCTTCACCTGTGCAACCTTACGCCCGGGTACACGGCAACCCCGGCACCAGAGCAAGCTCGCAGGCACCAGGCGCGGGGCCAGCTCCCGCTGAGGCAACCCCACCAGCGACACAGCGTCCGGACCAGCTGCGTTAAGTGTGCGAGCGTTGCACGGCACAGCGCCTCTGCGACCAGGCACCCGGCTCCTCGCCTGCCCCATGCCACCCCAACGAGCCTGCAGCGCACCGTGCTCCTTCGTGCCGGCACCCATACGCAGCGAGGCCTGCTTCTGACACCCCAAGCACCTTTCGTCACTCTCTGCCTTCTGCCGTGCTCCCCTTCGGCCAGCCGGTTGCAGACCTGCCTCGTGTGGCGGGTGGCAGCCAACTCGGCAATTTTCCACTGGAAGAAAGATGTGATGTGGCGGGCCTGGGCTTGTGACTCACCGGGGCCGCGCTATTTGATCAAGCACTAAACCGTGGCGGGAACTTCTTGGCTTCACCTGGCAGGGTTCAAATCAATGCTGACCGGGTCCCTAGACCTGTCACACGATGAAGGGTACTAGACTCTGGCGAGCTGCGGAGCTGGGCACCATCCCACGAGGGAGTCAGCAGCCTCCTGTTGCTATCAGTGACCATGGGCATCGTTGAGGAGCTTCTCGGCCGGGACCGCGCCACGCGTAACAACCGCCTTGTAACAGGTAACTGGTGCTGGAGCCAGGCCCCCTTCCCAGGCTCTGCCTGCATATACTCTGCCACTTGCGGGAGCGCAGCTGCTTGGTAGGCTGCACAGTCAGCTGACGCCAATGCGTGTACTTTACATAATCGCAATGCTGATGCCATCGGCCGGCGCTGCGCGGCAGGAGGACTCGTGCTGGCGTCTGCAGCTGCACTGTACTACATGCTCAACCCCAAGGACGCTCGGAAGCACGGTGCGCCTCCTCAAGCCCAGCACCCGGCGCTCGGCATGGCTTGGTGTGTGGTAGAGCGGCACTCTTCGTTGACTTTCCATACAAGCAGTCTGCCAGGCCATTTGTGGATATCTGCGAGCTGCGGCCTTGCGGTGAAGCTGTAGGCTCTAGCAAAGAAGACCTGCAGCTCTCCCAAGCCCGGCTGCGGGTCAAGGCTGTATGAGTGCAAGCAGCAGGTGAGACATTGCGCAAGGGGAGCGCTTTGCAATCTTGTCAGCATCACGAACAGAGTGTATACAACTGCGCTGATGCGGGACAGTTTTGGACACACATGGCTGTCAAAGCGCCAAGCTAAGAAGGATTTATTTTGAGCTCAGCGATATGCGTGCCGCTTATGCCAAAAGGTTTGTGCAGACAGCACGGCAGGCGTCCGTTGCCCGCACTCCTGACAGACGCTCTGAAATGCCTGCGAATGCGGAGGTCAGAGCTCTGTTGCGCGCCACCTGGGTCATGCTCGGCCTGCTTGGGCGCCCAGGGCTGCCTGGCGCAGTGCCGGAAGGGCATAACACTGTCGGGGTGCTGCGCGAGCATGCCCGTATCGCAGCACGCCGCCTGATGGGCCTCTATCCACCCTGGGGCCACTCAGCTGAGGGCACGCATGCTGGCGGCCCAGGCAAGCTGCGCATGTTGTCGTCTCCTTGAGTAACGTCGAGCAGCGCTGAGTGCACTGAGAGTAGAAACATGCGAAGGCACATGCGCATGTTGCCTGTGCGCGCAGCAGGACTGCAGCATACGCACTCCGCTGCAAGCATGCCGTCTGGCATGTCTGAGGGCTGCACTGCAACGTGGCGGCAGTGCATGAGAGCAAGGAGAGGACCCGGGAGGCCGTGGAGGCAGCCGTGCGGGAGGCCCGCGACAGCAGTGGCACCCGCCGCTGATGGCAGCATGAGTGCGGGAAGGGAGAGCTGGACTGAGTTGTCCACTTTGCTGCCAACCAGCTGATTGGTGGTACATGCTTTGAAATATTGCATGGGCTTGAGACTGTTCATTGCATGGGCTCAGGACTGGGGACATGACCTTTGTACTCGTGCAGCTCATAGACGTGCAGCAAGGGCGCCTTCAAGACCCAGGACTCTTGTTGTGTTGTAATTACTGCATGCATGTAGGAGGCCTGCTCTCCCTGTGTACATTGCATGTGCAGTATGTAGCTGAGCAGCCCTGCAAAGAGCAGCTGTGAGAGTTGAACTGCCTCTGCACATACAATACAACAAAAAGCAAATTTGTTGTGTGCTTAAGCTCCAGCTGAACAGTAGCTAACTACATTTTTTATATGTTGGCCCGCTTGCTTTCACAGAGCCGAAAGTCTTGGACAAGAGAGACCCGTTGTCAGCCTCCACTGCTTTGCAGCAAGGCACTCCACAGCACTGTGAGGCATTGCACACGCCATCTTGCTCCGCACATCATCATGACTGCCTCCGCTGCTGAAGCTCGCCTCCCAATCTCCTTTCTTCCAGGAAACCCGGCCTGCCAGCTGCGCTCTGCCCTAGCAGCTTCCTAAGGAGGCCTCCAGCGCAAAAAGCACCCCAGAGCATCTCTGCAATTTCTTTACCGCCCAGACATATACAGGAGGAACAGCTAGGAACAGGAAAGATGCAGGGCTACCGCAGCAGGGTGCGCCTGAGCGCTTACACCGTGTGCCGCTTCAAGAGCGGAGCTGGAGCTGACTGGGGTGTCAGGGAGAGCAGAACAGCAGCGATTGAGCTTACTGCAGGATATTGTTGCGCGATCGGGGGGTTTCCGTGCCATGTGCCTGTTGTGGGCATGTGCACGGCTAGAGCAGTCTGTGCGTTGGTCAGCTTCCCGAGGGTTTTGCGTTGCTGAGGCCCCCGAAGAAGTGGCTGTGTGTAAGGGTGTGTGTGCGCTGTCCGAAGCAGCGCCACACGTTCCCCTCTGGCTGGCTAACCAATTGCCTGCGCCGCGCAGGCTACCCCCAGCAGCAGTACCCGCAGCAGGGGTATGGAGGCCCGCCGCAGGGCTACGGCGGCCCGCCGCCCCAGGTGCCACCTGTGCCGCTGCACATGTGACTGACCTTTTGCAGCACTTCCTTCCCGTCGACCTGTGGGTCGTGGGAGGGGCGTTGGCCCGGGCTGAGGGTCCAACCGTGTGCGCGAGCGCAGCAGCCGGTGTACGTCCAGCAGCCCCAGCAGGTGCCGCAGAAGCAGAACCGGGGCTGCCTGGAGGCCTGGTGCGCCCTGCCCCTGTCGGCACGTGGCTGGCTTTTGGCTTCCAACTGCCCGCTGGTTGCAAGGACTGACTCGTGTCGCGCTGCCTTGTGCTGCGCGCAGCCTCGCCTGCGGTGCGCGCCCGCAGTTTGCTGCTCATTCCCCTGCCTTTCCACCTCTCGCAAGCTCTGCTGTGTGCAATATGCCGTTGATAATGCAAATTTGCTCTGCATAAAAAGCATTCTTTTAGTGCACGCGAATGGATTTTGAGGGTCGCTTTTGGGTCTCGCAGCCTGCTGCTGCATGCTGTGCGAGATGTGCTGCTGAGCGCGCCGGAGCCCGCTGAGCCACCTGTGCATCGTGCAGCCTGCTGCTGCCTGCTGTGCGAGATGTGCTGCGGCGGTGACTAGCCGCCATCGCCAAGCCCTTTGTATTGGTTTCCAAAGGTGGCAGGTTAGGTATGCGCCACCAGGAGCCTGAATGGGATCACAGCAGCAGATTTGATCCGAGCGACGACTGTGCGCCGGCCTAGGAAACTGCACAGCGGGGCTTTGTGTTTGAAGTACTTGCCATCATTCGACTCTCAAGTCGTACATGGACGTCCCTAGAAGTACGGCTTTCACGGCGAGCGCACGTAGTATATATCCTGTATGACCAGTCACGCGGTAGGTATGTGGTGTAAGGACGGAAGAGTTGACTTTGGGTGCAAGGGTCTGCCGCTCGCGAGCATTCTGTTGCACAAAAGTTCCACGTTGCAGAGCGAGCGTCCTGCTGACCATTTACCGCGGCAGCAACGAAAAGTGTCCGGGACTGACCAAGTGGACTCCCACCCAAACGTCAATCAAGGCACCACAGCTATATGACGGGGCATAAGCTAGTCTCCAGGAGCAATGTTTATGAGACCAACAGGGCTGAAAAGCCCAGACAGAAGCCTTGGGGCACCGACAGGAGCAGGTCAGCGCCAGTCGGGAGACAGGCCACAGGCGCAGGACGCCGCATGCCAGTCTCCCGCAGCGCGGGCCCGCGCTGCGCGGCAGCTGCGCAAGTCGCCGCTGGCCGCGGCGCCGGCGCGGCGCCAGCGCTCCCAGCACGAGCGCTACCGAGCGCGGGGCACGCGCACAACGTAGCAGGGCCGCAGGTCGTCCCCGCCGCCGGTGTAGCACAGGAACTCGAGCGCGAGCTCGTCGCGGCCCAGGCGCGCGGCGACGAAGCCGGACGCGGGCCACTGGAACGCCGAGTGCGCCGCGCCGATGAAGCCGCGGTCGGACTTGGAGCCGCCGCCGGAGATGATGTAGTGCACGGACGCGCCCGGCACGTGGATGTGCTCCAGGTTGTGGTCGTGGCCGGCCAGGTAGGCCTGCACGCCGTGCGCCTGCGCGGCGCGCCCGCGCGCGTCGCCGCCCGAGCCCCAGCCGCGCGGCCGCAGCGCAGCGACAGGGCACGCTGCCCGGCCTGGCAACACGAGCGCTGTGGTGATGCGCGTTGAGACGGCTAAGAGGGGGGGCTCGCAGCCAACACGTGCTGCTGCACAGAGAGGATGCGGCCCTGCTGCCTGCGCGCGCGGGCGCGTGCTACACATGTGGAGGGCGGGCGGGCGCGCGCGCCTCCAGCACCGGCTCCAGCAGCTCCAGCAGCTCGTGCGTGTTGTTGTGGTGCCCGTTGGACCGCGGCGGGTGATGCCCTGCCGCGCCGGCGCGCAGTGGTGGGGCCACGCAGCCACCCGGCCGTTCACGCGACACGGCTGACCCACCGCGCCCTCGTCCAGGACACGCCGGGGCGCGCTGCTGCATGCTCGCCAGACGCGTGTCAGGCGTCGCGGGCACAAGCAGCCCGGCGCGCCGGGGCCAGCACGGCCGCCGCGCGCCCCGCATGACACTAGCTCCAACCAGCTCAGGCGCACCAATTACGATCTTCCACTCGGCGCGCGAGCGCGCGAGCAGCGTCGTCAGCTCCGCCAGGCCCTCATGCCAGGACTGCTCAGTCAGGCCGCCTGCGCGCGCGCGCCGGCCACTCTGGAGCGCTGCGGTCCGTAGCTGCGGTCCTAGCTGCGATTGGGCTTGCATCAGGAGCGCGCCGCAACCGTCCGCCGGCAGCGTCCGGCCAGCGCCTGGCTGGATCGCAGATGTGCTGGACGCTCTGCGCCCTGGGCACGCCCGCCCCCACGCGCTCTCACCGGCATGCCGCGGCACGCTCGCTGCCCGCGAGCGACCATCGCGCCGCGGCAGCCGTTGCCACCGCATGGGCGGGCCGCGCACCCACGCGCGCCGCCCAGCGCGTCTCGTAGTACTTCTGCACGAAGGGGCTGGTGTCGAAGAAGAAGAGCTCCGCGCGGCCGCCGCCCAGGCGCAGCTGGTAGCTGCGCTGCAGGTGCCAGCGCGCGTCCGCCGCCACCAGCGCCGCGTCCAGCTGCGCGCGGGTGGGCGCGCGTAGATGGTTACGGTATAGGGCTACGGTTAATGTAGGCGATACCGGCGAGGCGCGCTCGCGGGCGGCCGGCGGGGCGCGCTGCGACGGCGAGGCTGCGGGGCCTCGGAGGCGGCGGTGGGGGAGGAGCGGGGCATGCGTGCCTGGTGGAGCGGGCTGTAGAACTCGCGCCCGGCCGTGCTGCAGCCGGGCGGCTCGCTCTCGGCGTGGTCGCAGTTGTCGCCGTAGTCATGGTTCCCTGTGCACGAATGCGATGGTTAGCTCACATGCTTGCATCATGCCGCCCCCTCTCGCTCCCCCACCCATCCCCTCTTCAGGCGCCCTCCACGGGGCGCATGGGCAGCGGTGTGGACACAATGGAGTGGGAAGGAGCGCTGCGAGCGCAGGCCGCCCTGCAGTGAAGGCAGCAGCCAGAGCCGGCGCGCCGGCGCACCTAGCACAGCATACCAGGGGACCTGCAGGCCCGGCGCGCTGTACATGTTGGCGAAGGACACCTGGAAGGCCTCATCCGCCGGGCTCATCAGCCCGCCTGCACGCAGCCTTGCGGCCACTCAGAGCGCGTCCGCGACAAAGTGGCGGGAGCCCACTGAAGCACAAGGACACCCCCACCTGAAGCCATGCGCAGTCCCAACACATCTCGTCTCTCCTACAGGCGCGCATTGGCGTACATGTAACAAGCATTTCCGCGCCACTCATCCGCGACACACCGCATACTGCGCTGGAGTGTCGCGGCAGGCAGCCGCATCCGAGCCTGCCGCCAAGTTTGCGCGGCGGACAAGCAAGTGGCGAAGCAGGCGGCCTGAAACCCCCGGCGGCAGCCGCGCGCACGCGTCGGGGCGCGCACTCTCGTAGAAGTTGTCGCCGGTCGAGATGACAAAGTCGGGCTGCTGCAGCGCGGCCTTGCGGCCCATGAGCGCAGCCACGCCGCTCTGGTTGTATTGCCCCAGCCGGCCCCAGTCGCCCAGCTGCGCGCCAGCGCGCGTCAGACCGCGCGCGCGCCTGGGGGCGGGCTGCAGGTGCCAGCGCCTGCGTGCAGCAGTGCTGTCGGCCGCCCACGAGGGCGACCCCGAGCTAGTGAAGCCGTTGTGACGTGCATACCTTGTGGAGTCTGGCTGATACCAGAGCTGGTCATGAGCTGTTGGTGTCAGCATGCACGACCAACGACGTGTTGGGCGCCCCTGGCATGTGTCAGCTCTATGGCAGCGCCCAGCCTTGATGGCGTCGCCACTAACACGCAGCTTGTCTCGATGACGTCCAAGACAGGAGCAGCGGGTGGACCCCAGCATAGCCGGCCGCACTCCGGCTCTGACTCAAATGTGCTCAAGGGCAGCGTACTATCAAGAAGGTTGCAATCGTGGAGGTGTCGCTCGCGCGCGTGGCGGCCCACAGCGCGGCCGCGGCCAGCAGCGCCGCCGCCGCGAGGGCAGCAGTCCAGCCGGCCACGCCTGCGCGGAGCAGGCGGCTGGGCGGCGAGCAACAAAGCGGCTGTCAGCACAGGTATTGTCGCGCCGCCGCTGCTGCTGGGCGCGGCGCGCGAGCGCAGAGCTCTGACCTGCCGAGGCTGGGCGCCACAAGCGCCTCAGGAGCAGCACGGACATGGTCGCAAGGAGCGCTGCCGCGCAGGCAGCGGGGACGGCGCTCGTCTGCCACGCACTGCAGCTCGCGCTGCCGCTCTCATAAAACAGCCAGACCGGCAGCATGCTCGCGCCGCGGCCCCTTGCAGACCGGCCGGACTCGCTGCTGCTGCACAGCACGTGCACAAGTTGCTGCACGCGCTCGAGGGTAATTGCCTTGCAGCGATGCCTGCGCCTCACTCAACCGGCCCGGGCGCTGGCACCCGCGTGTATGCCCTGCGCTTGCAAGCTGAAGGAGCCTGCCAGGTAGGGCCTCACAGCTGCTGGCAAAGCAGTGCGCAAGGGAATATGCCAAGCCCAACTTTCCAAGTCCAGCAGGAGCTCTGCCACCAGGCCCCCCCAGGTTATTCAGGTGCAGAGGCCAAGCCGCACCCAATGCCCCTGAGCATGCCAGGCATCGCGGGTGCAGCCAAGACACCGCGGCGCTGCAGCTTGCCCTGCCCGAAGACAGCAGCCTGGCGTCCTCGGCTTCGTCAGCTGTTGGACAGCCCTTGGCCCTGTAGCTCATCTCCTGGACCCGGGAGGCCCTGCCCTCGTTCGCGCCCATGTCTGGACTGGCCTGCCCGGTCGGCACGGAGCTCCGCTGCTTTTGTTTCCCTGAGACCCTTATGTGTGGCTAGAGCCCGGTGTCAGGTATCGCTGTCCCAGCAAGTGTGTGCACATACGCAAGCACAATCAAGCGCAGGGACCGAGGGACCTGGAGCAGCTATGATTACGGGAAAAACTGTTCAGCTACACTGAAAGCGAGTACTGACCTCTAAGAGGTTACACAGACAACACAGAGTGCTACGGAACTGTCACAGCGCAGCTTGCCTTTCAATATGCTTACCTGGAAGGGTTCGGCCGTCCGAATATGAACTCGAGGCTCTGAGACTCGCTGCTCTGCAGCGACAGGTGCGGCTCAAGTAGGCTCCATGCAACAGGGATGCGAGCAAGGCGATCGCTACAGAGCGTTCTTAATGTCACGAGCTCACGCGAGCGTTTCCTGCACCCCTGGCCGTTCGGGAGACAGCTACGGCTGCTTGCGGCTTTGCCAGACGCTAGGCGTGACGCACGCCAGACGCTGATCAAGAGTTGACGCCTCTCCAAGCGATCCAGGCAGTTGAGGGGCAATCCCGCAGCGGCGAGGCCGCCTGCCAGACAACCCGGTTACAGACAGGGGCTGGTGGCAGTAAGCACGGGGCAAGCTGCTGGCACACGGGGCCGCAAGCGCGGGCGGGCGCCCCCGGCCGCACAGCAGCATGGCGGCGGCGCCCGCAGCGGCGCGCTGGCACTCCAGGCGCAGCTGCCAGTGCCGTGCGCCGTGGCCGTCGCGCAGCCAGGCGCTTCTCGCGCTGGCCGCAGTGCTGCTGGGCTTGGGAGGGCCTGGGGCCTGGGGCGCACCGCTACGTACTGCGGCGGCGCAGCCGACGGGCGCCGCTGCTCTCAGCTGCACTGTCACAGCAGACGTCAGCAACCCGTGGCAACCGCAGACTGTGCTCCCCTACACCCCTGGCTCTGTGGCGTGCTTGCTCTGCTGCGCTTGCTGCCTGCTCTGCTGACTGTTACCCTCTCGATCTTTAAACTCCCCCAGGTAGGCGGCCATTATGAGCAGTCCTCCAGCATGCTGCCCGAGACCCAGGCGGCCTTGCAGGGGGCGGCCGCGCTGGCGCCCGGGGCGTCGCTGGCGAGCGTGAACCTGCGCATAACCATCTCAGGCGGCGTGGCTGTGCCTGTCCCGTGGACGCTGATCGTGCAGAACCCGCATTACGTTGGCAGGGTGCAGCAGGCGCGCCTCCCCAGCCGCGACGGGGCCCTGCCTGGCATCAGACACTTGAAGGTCCGGGCAGAGGCGTCAGAATGACAAGCCGCGCACCAGTTCTGACAGGGGTTCCCATGCAGCGACACCCTGTCAGAGCCAAACAATGCAATGATGTCAACAATGGCACAGAGCGCTCCGGCGGGGCTGACGGACACAGCACCTGGGGGAGCGCTGCAGAGCTGTGATAACGGAGTGCCGCCCGCGCGGGCGCGCAGACGTTCAACATGCAGGTCGTGAATGCGAGCGCGGGCTCCGTGGCGCTGTCAGCGGTGATGTACTGGCAGGCGTTGCAGGCCAACAGCGGCAGCTCGGCAATTGCCTTCATCATGCAGGCGCGCGCGTGCGCGCGAGCGCCCCGCGCCAGCGGCCGGCATGTGCAGTCTGCCCAAGCGAAAAGGAGCTGCCGAGAGGAAGCGTTGACGAGCGCTTGCTTGCCTGCATTAAAGCGGGCACCGCCAGCGTCGGACACAGCATGTGACGCCAGCGCCCAAAGGCATGCCGGGCGTACTGCGGATGGGTGTGCGGGCCGCCCGCCAACGTTGGCTGGTAATGCGCTGAGGTGGGGGCCGCATGTCTGCCGCACAGGTGCTGCCGGGCGACCTGCAGCCCGTGGCGGCGGCGCTCAATGGCCAAGCGTGCGCGCTGCAGACGGCCGTGCCGCCGCCGCCGCCGCCGGCCGCGGCCGAGTCGGCGGGCTCGCTGACCACGCAGGACGGCCAGATCCTGGGGCCCGACGGCCGCCCGCTCTTCCTGTGGGGCATCAACTACTTTGGCTTCGAGGTCGGCACCACCATGGTGGACGGCCTGTGGGCGGGCGCGCCCTCCCACAGGGGCGTGCCTGAGCACGGCTGCACTGCAAATGCCGCCGGCTGTGCGGTGCAAATGCCACCGCCCTACCCTAGCCCTACCCTGCACGGCTGACTGCTGACGTGCTGACGTGCTCCGCTTGCCCTCGTGCGTCGCACCCCGCGCGCGGCCCGCCGCCGCAGCCAGACCCGTGCTCCCGCCCGGGCCAGGCACGGACAGCCTGACGCTGGACTTTGCAACGGTGGTGTACCGGCTGCAGCTGCTGGGCTTCAACGCCGTGCGGCTGCCCTTCTCCTTCACCGACCTGTACGACACGGCGCCCAAGTCGCAAACGCGCTCGTGCCCGCAGGTGCGCGCCCGGCTCGTGCGCGCCCGGCGCGACAGGTGCGCGCGCGCGCGGAGGCGCGCGCCCTGGCGCATGCGTGTGACTTGGGCCGGACGCTCTGCCCTGCGCCGCACCGGCCGCTGCCGCTGCGGGTGTCCTGTACCGCGCGCGGGCCGATCGCTGCGCGGCCGCCCTCGCCGAACGGCAGGCTGGCCCGCGCGCGCGGCGCGGCGCAGGTGCCGTCGGAGGTGGTCGTCGCGGACACGACGCCGCCCGGCCTGGCGCCGCTGACCGCCGCGCCGGCCTGGGCGGCGCCCGCGGCCGCCGCGCCCGGCCTGTGCAACGCGTACCTGCCGGACGACTCCACGCTCAGCCGCTTCCTGTGGACGGTCGATCACCTGGCGCAGAACGGCTTCTACATCGTGCTGGACAACCAGTTCAACCTGGACCAGACCGTGCTCAAGGACCAGGCGCTGTGGCTGCAGCGGGCGCGGCGCCCCGCCCTGTCACCCGTCCCGCACCGTGCAAAAACGGGCAGCGCGCAGCTCGAGTGGACCTCCTCACAGGCGCGCATGCTGTGCATGCGGCTCGAGCGGATGCTGCCCCGCTCCGGGTGCGCACGCTGACAGTGTTATCTTGCAGGGAGGGGCGTGCCAGTGCGAGCAGCGCCGGCCGGGCCTGAGGCATGGGCAGCTGTTGCGGTGATGGCGAGTCGCGGGGCAGCTGTTGCAGGGCTGTCCAAGCAAACTGTGCATGGCCTGAGGGCCCGCACGGCGCTAGGCCGCATGGCCCAACGCCGCGGCGTGAGCATGATCACAGGGGCTGCAAGCGGGCCGACCTAAATGCGCAACAGATATCAAACATACACAGCGCCGCGGCCGCTCGCATGCGGGCGGGGCAGGACAGCCTGCAGGAGCTCTGCGCGCGCGAGCGAGCGGACCGCGCGGCGCCGCGCGCAGTGGGCGGACCTGGTGACGCAGCTGACGGCGCGGTACCCGGACGCGGCCGCGCGCGTGCTCGTGGACATCCTCAACGAGCCCGACTCGTTCCAGCTGCAGTGGCAGGCGCAGGACGGCGCGGGCCTGCCGGGCGCTGGCGACCTGTACCTGGCCGCCATGGACGCGGTGTACGCCGTCAACAGCGGCGCGCGCCCGGCGCTGCCCCGTCAGTGGTGGCCGCCTGCGCCGCTCGCTGCCCCATGCGCCCCCTACGCCGCTGAGGGCCCTGAGCGAGCCACATTCCTGGCTGTGGATCTAATCTGGGGCAGTGAAAATCAGGCAAGTGAGCTGCAGTCACACATCATCCAGGTTGGCACGCGTGCACAGCACATGCGCACTACTGGGACATGCGCGATGCGTGCATACCACCGCCCTGCACACTGCCAAGACTGGGGCGCGATCTCGCGGCCCGGGCCCGGCGCCTGCCAGCGCTGGCGCGCGTGCATCTGGCCCAAGGCGGCTGCTGCCCCCGTCCCAGATCAGGACGCGCCTGGCGAGCACGCGCGCCGTCTGGTGCACAGGCCTGCGGGCCGTGCGCGGGAACGCCGCGCGCCTGAGCGCGCGCGCGCCTGCACGCGCGCGCAGGCGTGCTCTTTATCGTGCAGGGCTGCGGGCAGCAGCCGCTGGCCAAGAACTGGGGCGACGGCCTGGCGACCGACGCGGCCGTCGTGGCCGCCATGGGCCTGTCGGACCCCAACCCCTTCTTCTCCGCGCTCATGCAGAAGCCCTACCTGTCCCAGGCGCGTCCATGCAGAAGCCCTACCTGTCTTAGGCGCGCCCATGCAGAAGCCCTACCTGTCCCCAGGCGCGCGCGCGGCCGGCCCTGCGGGCGCCCGCGTGCAGCCGCTGCAGGCGCGCATGCCGACCGCCGCAGCGCCGGTCCAGCTCTCTGCACCAGCGGGAGGGCGGCGGCCTTGCTGCAGCGCGGACGGAGCCTGCCCGCGCGAGCGCGCCGCCGCGACCCCCGCCGCGACCGGCAGGCTTGCCTGCCTCTGCGGCGCGGCGCCCGACCGGCGCGCGCCTGCGCGCGCCAGGTGGTGGTGGGGCCGCACGTGTACCCGCCGTCCATCTCTGGCGGGTACGGCGACCGCACGTCCGTGAGCCGCCCCGCCACGCTGTCTTTCATATACTCATCAGTTTGCCCATGATAGCGCGCGCACGCCTGCATCTCGTGTCGCCAGCTCACGCATGCTCCCAGGCTGACCAAACAGGCTCGCAGAGGCTCAGTTGACAGGCGGGCGCGCGCGCGCGCGCGCGGCAGGGCGCGGGGCTCTGGAAGCGGCTGTCGCAATCGTTCGGCTACCTGAGCCAGCAGGGCTACTGCACGGGCGGCAACACGCTCGGCAGCCCCGCCGGCGCCTGCCACCGCTTCCCGACCATGCTCGGCGAGACCGGCAGCGGCATGACCGTGCGCTCGCCGCATCCTGCTGAAGCACCCTGGTTTCCGAGTGGGCAGTGACTTACGCGAACTGCACCTCATCCACGCCAGTACCTGACATGCCGATGCCCCCAAGCCAGTTGCGCCTGACCTGACATAATTGCCAAGGCGGTGTGTCTGGAAGTCAAGCAACAGGAGGTGCAGCCAGGAAGTGAGACATGAGGAGCGCGCTCCCGGTGGCGCGCAGGACCCCGGCGACGCGAGCCAGATGGCCGACCTGGTGCCCTGGGTGCGCAACGTGGCGCCCGCGGA
>JAABUV010001272.1_pt1 | contig 36780 bp, 58 predicted proteins | sample 5559971 | NCBI WGS metagenome assembly JAABUV01 (sample SAMN10711881, study PRJNA513362) | rock metagenome | isolation source: Antarctica rocks | place: Antarctica: Victoria Land, Knobhead nord | collected 2015-12-19
GCAAGCACGCTGCTCTACACAATGATGCTCAGCATTGCTGCGCACAAGTGCTGATGATGTGTAGTTTGAGCCCCCCTCCGCTTGCTATTTGCCCAGTTTCAGATGGTCAGCGCAGACCTCCCATCTCCCAAAGCTACAATTGCGCAGCCGGTTCACACAGCGGCACTGCCAGAGAGCTCCGGCGCAGGCCCCGTCGATAGGATGCATCTCTAACCCTAATGTAACTCTGCTTAAGCCGAGATGGCTTGCAATAGGCTTGCAATTGAAGCACCCGCCAGCCCTCTTTCTGCAGATGCGCGGTCTTTGCTTGCTTCACACTTTGTCCCTAGCGACTGTTTAACGGCGAGCATTACTGCTGTTTACTGCCCTGCTGTTTGCGACCTGTATTTCAATCGCAGTGTGACCAGCCCTCAAACGGGCTAGCAGGCTCGGTACGTGCTGGTAAGGCAACGACTCTCCCAGTCGAGTGGGACCACCGCGGGAACTTAAAAAAAAAGCCAGTTTGGCAGCGTACCGGCTCACAGTCCCATAACACGGTTGAAGTTCGACCTTGCGCGTCCGTGTACACGTCCCGACGGTGTGCGAGACCGAGCACTGAGCTGTTGACATCAGTTCTCCGAGACCAAGCCCTGCTGAAGGGTCTGAAAACAGGTAGGCCTAGCCGAGAGGAGGAGGAGGCCAGCGGCAGTCGGCAGTGCCTGCCAGGCACTGTGTCAGGCACCTGAACACGCGCCTTATGCCCCGCGGCGCCGGCCGCGCTGCGGCGCACGCGCTGCGCCGCCTGCGGCGCGCGCCTGCGCAGCAGGACGCGCAGGCGGCCGCGCCGCGCTCGCTCCCGTCGCTGGACCGGCTGTACGCAGGCACCAGCCTGGCCGAGCCGCTGACGCGCGGCGTGCGCACCGACCTGGAGCTGCTGCGCCGCAGCAACACCAGCCTGCTGGACCTGGAGGGCCGCGTCATCCGTGCGCGCGTCATCAGGATCGACAAGCGCTTTGCGCTGCTGGACACCGGCTTCAAGAAGGTGGCGCGCTACGACCGGCGCTCGCTGCTGCCGTCGCAGCTGGTCGGCGAGGCGCCGGGCGGCGAGCCGCGCGGCCCGGGCGAGTTCCGGCGCGGAGACGTGCTCGAGTTCCGCGTGACCGCGGTGGAGTCGCCGTTCGGCGACATGCAGATGCACGCCGACACGCTGCCGGGCGAGGACGCGCGCACCGACGCGCTGTGGGACGAGCTGGAGGACATCCTGGCGGCGCGCAAGCAGGTCATGGGCCGCATGCTCAACACGGTCACGGGCGGCTACGCGGTGGGCGTGGCCGGCGTCATCGCATTCCTGCCGTTCAGCAGCTGCTCGCTCGTGTCGGCGGGCCGCATCGGCCAGCTGCAGACGTTCTACATCAGCTCGATGCAGCGCGCAAAGCGCAACATCATCCTCATCGACTCGCGCATCGCTGAGTCGTCCAGCTACCGCGGCCTCGCCGGCAGTCCCACCTTTGCCAGCGGCAGCCGGTGCGCGCTGCGCCGGGCCCGTATACCCTTGGTTGCTGCGTGCAGCAGGGTCCGTGCGCTGTGCACGGCCTCGCTCTGCTGAAGCCCTGCTGACAGCGCGCACCGCATGCGCGCAGGTTTGCAAACCTCTATTGAGGACTGCAGGAGCGCGGCCGGCTGTGTGACAGCCACGCCGGTGCGTGAATGCTCCTGCGAGCTGCGTTGCTCCAAGCTGGTTTGGCTCGCTGGCAAGGTGTTTGCCCTGTTGAGGGGCTGAGCGGTGTGTCTGTGCGCGCGCAGCTTTGCGCGCAATTGCTTTCAGCTTAAATAATTGGAATAGTCCATGGCAGCCTGTGTGTCTCATTGGTATCCAGTGTGTCTTGTTAGCCTGCCCACGGTGTGAAAGGCAAGCTTTGCATCTGTTGCACTAGTCTGCTTACGCACCAGGTCACTTTCGACTCAAAACAGGCTCTCAACACAAGCGCAGTGCCTGGGTGCGCGCAGACACCACAGACCACAGCAACAGCACAGCTCGGGTTAACAATGGGTACAAAGCAATGGCAAAGGGCTATCCGACGGCTCCCAGGCCCCGCGGCCCTACTTGTACAGCCAGTAAAAGAAGATGAGCAGTGTACAGACAGCCACCACCGCGGAGATCACCAGCGTGTCCTGCACGCGCAGCCGGGCAGCATGCATTTGTCACCTCCTTATGCGCACGCCTTCGGCTCACCCGCAGCCCACTTCGGCTCAATCGCAGCCCACGTCGCGCGGGAATTGTTGCCAACAGAGGCGACGAAGGAGCTTGAGTAGCAAGCAGTCTGCGCATGTGCACACCAAGCACTGCGCGCCCGGTGAGTACAGCTGGGGGGCGGGCGGGGGGCGTGCCTTGGACCGCTTGCGGCGGATGGCGCCCAGGAGCGAGTTGACGAGCGGGAAGCGCGCGCCCACGTCCTCCAGCCGCGTCCCGATGCGGTCGAAGAGCCGCCGCTGCTCGCCCAGGCCGCCCGCCACCGACTGCGCCTGGCCCATCACGTCGTCCAGCTGCGCGCGCCGGCGCGGTCAGCTTGCGCACAGCTCTGCGCCTGTCGGTCACAGCGTCTATGTGGTCGACACAGGTGGGCGCTTGTTCAGTCCGCGGGGAAGCGGAGCAGAGACTTCCCTATTCCGCATCAGCATGAGTGCTCCGGTGCATGTGTCATGATCAGATGGAGACTGCAACCCAGACGACCTTGGCTGGCATGCTGCAGATGCACTGTCTGCGGGCGGCCCGGCGGGGCTCATTTGTCTTCCTTTGCCGCAAGGAGGGGGGGCCTTCGCACCGCGCTGTTGGCGCCCTGCAGCGCGCCGCGTTCCCGCAGCAGCCCCGCGCTGCTCTGCGGCCCCGCTCACACGCTTTGAGGTCCGGAACGGGGTCTGTGTTTACGTGTGTGCCTACCGCTGGGTTAAAAGCACGGCGGGTGCCTCATTTGTTGCAGTGCCCAAGGCCAGCAGGTGCATCGCACTTGCACGCTCCTGCCTATTCGTGTTTGGAAGCATGTGTTTTGGACTTCAGCCCTGGAGCATCCGCGCACGCCTGCATGCCCAGCAACGCAGACGTGTCGCTCGCCGCCGCCGCTGGGAGCAGCTCCGCGCGCTCGCGCGCGGCGCCCAGCGATGTGCTCAGCCGCCGGAACTCCTGCGCATGGGTGCGCGTCCCCTCCTCACCAGACCGCGCTGCCAGGTGTTAATGTTATTGTCAGCAGCGGCAAGGGCACCTCAGCAACGCTCGCTATGTAATCGAGTCATGTTGACAAACCTGCACTCCACTTGCGCACGTGGTGGACATGGCTTAAGTAGCGCTGCTTGCGCTCATGCGCTGCTGTTGGCAGCGGGGCCCACCTGCGTCAGCTCGACCATGATCTCGCGATGGCGCGTGAGCGTGTGCGCGCGCGAGTCGCCCGCGCCGCTGACCGCGCCGCCCATCTCCTCGTTTACGTCCGACAGGCGCCCCAGCAGCTCCTCTATCTCGCCCCGCTTTACAGCCGCCAGCTGCGCGGCCACCAGGTGCACCATGAACACATGTCAGGCAGATGAACATGTCAGGCAGGTGAGGTGAGGCACACGCCAACACACCGCTGGCGCCTGCAGTGGAGAGCTGTCTGAGAGCGCGCCTGGTCAGTGGCCAGCCCTGCTTCGCCGCCGCGGCCGCGGTAGGCGCCGTCCACAAAGGCGGAGCACAGCTTGGCATACGCTGCCAGGCGCCCCTCGAGCTCGCCCTCCACCTTTCTCGCCTGGTGCACACTGGAGCACGTGAAGCACTATGCCCTACGGCCGCCCGATCAAGGCAGCATTGTGACGCACGTGTTGCCCCACTCGGCGCCCCCGCCTGCCGGCGAAGGATACCCGCTTGCGGCAGGCTGCGCGCAGGGCAGGCCCAGGCTGCACAGTGCCTCTCGCGGACCCGCCTCTGGTCGCCAGCAGGGGGACCGGGGCACAGTTCAGGCAGCCCTGGGGGAGGCGCGCGCCTCGCGGCGCAGGTCCTCCCACATGCTGCTTGACGCCGGGCTGGTTGCCTTGCTGCCGGCGCCGCCAACACTGCGCGGGGCACTGTGCGCGCTGTCAGGGCCTACCTGCCCATGATGCCCCCATGCGACTTGCCTGCGGCGGGTGATCATCGGGCAGCACACCTGCGCGGGTAGGCCATCGCAACGTGCTTTCCGGCTGGTGGGAGTTGGTCGCCAACGAGCATGTGCGAGACGTGGCGCTGCTGCGGCTACGCCGGGGCAGCGCGTAATGCACGCCTGCTGACTGGCGGGCAGGTCACGTGCTGACGCTACGCTACACGCCAGCACCGGGCAGCAAGCTCTGGATGTCTTGTCAGTGCGTAGCCTTGCCACCTTTCTTTAACAAAATGTGTTCACACTTGTGACACTGTAGGAGATGAAGGGAGATGGGAAGAAGAACCCCTCTTGTCTTTATTGCTCGACCAGGAGCAATCTGCAGACAGGAACTGTGTCGTCGACTGCTGCAACGAAGGGCCTTGGACAGGGCAGCGCTTCCGTTGCTGGCTGCGTGCGCTGCCACAAGTGTGCGAGCATGCAAATCCATGCGGCATGATGGACTGCTCATACAACTATGTCGTCACCGCGCAAAAGCCCAGCAACGTGACGCACTCCACCGTCGGCCACTTCACCAGCCCGCAGGATATCAACCTGATCATCTCGTGCGCGGCGCCACACCGGCCCACCGCCTCAGCGCGCGCGTCACCTCGTCTCACATGACATGCGAGCTCAGCCTTGCTCGGCGTGCAGGAAATGTACCAGGATAGAGATACACACGCTCACGCCGGACGGGCTCCAGGTGCGTGTTTCGCGCTACTCGATCACATTCACGACTGCAGTGTATGTGGCTGCTCAAGAAGATTGACAAGTCTGCGGCTGGCGTCCAGGGCGTGGCAGACGTGCCGCTGTATGGCCGCATCGCCACCATGGAGCTCTTCCGCCCGCCGGCGCGCTCCCTCGCACCACCGGCCCGCTGCTGCACGACTGCCTGCCGCTGCACACAGTGCCTGGAGCGGGACGCAGCGACTGACTTGCCGCAGACTCAGCCTATTTGCCCGGGCGCGCCGGGGCGCGCTGGGCGGCCGCAAGACCAGCCTCCCCGCCAGGCAGCGAGCAGGCGCCGTGCAGCGCGGCGCGACGCGCCTCAGCGCGCTCAGGGCCGGCGCAGGGAGAGGCTAAGGACCTGCTCTTCATCTCCACGGAGCGCTACAAGTTCTGCCTGCTGGAGTGGGACAGCGCCACGGGTGCGCAGCCCCCCGCGGGCCCCTCCCGCCCTCGTCCGCTTCCATGCGCGCCCCGCGCCCGACGTCCAGGTCATGCGCCTGCCTGAAAGCGCTGCACCAGCCGTCAGGCGCAGGCATGTTTGCCCCGCCACTACACCTGGTCCGCGCTCGGGCTCACCTGTGACGCGCCCTGGCAGCGCACTCAAATTCGCGCCGCCATGGCGCCTGGCCCGGCCTGCGCGGTCGCAGGTGGCGCCACGTTAGTAAAGCTCTTCACACGCTGGTCATGAGCGAGCGGCCGCGGACTGCTTGCGGTGCCACACACGGGCCAGGGAAGCTGGCGCGCAAGGCCGGCGACGAGCCGGTGGCGCACGCCGCCCGTGCAGGCGGCATGCGGGCGCAGTGAGGCAGCGCCGCGGGGCGCGCGCGCGCGCGCAGGTGAGCTGGTCACGCGCGCCAACGGCGACGTCCGGGACAACGTGGGCCGGCCGGTGGACAACGGGCAGATCGGCGTGATCGACCCGGAGAGCCGCATGATCGGGCTGCACCTGTACGACGGCCTGTTCAAGGTGCCGCCCGGAGCCTTGATTGCGAAGGGGCGCCGTCAGCGCCTGCACGCCGGCAGCGCTGCGGCGCACATGCGCGCAGCGGTCCCTGCGCCTGCCCGCTGTCGGCTGCCTGCATGTCAGCATGCGGTGCGGCTGCCGAGGTGCTCATTCAGTCTGGAAGTAGGCGGGCAGACGGCTATCCTGAGCACACCACGCCTCCAGAGCAGGCCGGTGGCGTCCAGCAAAGGCACGCACTCTGCCTGCAGGCCTGGAAGAGCGCCCTTGTTTCCGCACCACCAGGTGCATTGCCCGACGTGCCATCGTCTGCCCTTCCCCGCCTCACCCCCCCATTTTGCTCGGTGCTGCGCCTGACGGCGCACCGCCCGGCGCGCGGCGCGCCGCGCCGCGCGCGCCCCGCAGCGCGCTGGGCGATAGCCTGGGCCCCGGCGCCGCGCAGGTCATCCCGGTCGGCGAGGGCGGGGTGCTGGCGGAGGCGTTCAACATCCGCCTGGAGGAGCTGAACGTGGTGGACCTCAAGTTCCTGCCGGGCTGCGCGCGGCCCACGCTGGCGCTGCTCTGGCAGGACCCCAAGCAGGCGCGGCACGTGCGCACGTACGTCGTGGACGCCAAGCAGAAGGCGCGCGCGCGCGCGCCCGCGCCCGCGCCCGCGCCCGGCCCGCCCTCCCCCGCCCGCCCGTCCTCGGACCGCGCGCGGCCGGCGCCGTCCCGGCGCGTGCCGCGGGCAGCTCGGCAGGCGCGGACGCCGAGCGCTCAACCAGGTCTGCAGGAGGCCTGCCTTGCCTACCCTACCCTACCATAACCTAACCCACCCTGAACCTGTCTGACGCGCCGTGCGGCCGGCGCGCGCAGGAGCTGGTGGAGGGCCCCTGGCGGCACAGCAACCTGGACGCGGGCGCGGCCATGCTCATCCCGGTGCCCGCGCCGCTGGGCGGCGTGGTGGTCGTCGGCGAGGCCAGCATCGCGTACCTGGCCGGCGGCCAGCCCGCCAAGTCGGTCGCGCTCGCCGCGACGATCGTGCGGGTGCGCCGGCGCGCGCGCCCGCCCCTCGGCGCGGCGAGCGTCGCTGCGCATGCGTTGGGCTGCTGCGCGGGGGGACCTGCCAGTGTGGACATGGGGTACTCTGGCTTCAGGGTGTCGCAGCGGGCCGGCATGCGGGCCTGCCGGTTCAGGCTTGGGGCTGTCTGGTGAGCGCGCGCGCGCCAGATCAACTGCGTGTGCAGCTCGCCGGCGTGCAGTGCAGGGCGGCAGATTGGGGGCTCTGGGCTCGAGGGGCGCGCGCTGGCGCGACGCAGGCGTACGGGCAGGTCGACCCGGATGGCTCGCGCTACCTGCTGGGCGACCACGCGGGCAACCTCATGCTGCTGGTACGCGCCGGCGCCCCAGCGCACGGCCGGCCCCAGCGCGGGCGCCCGCGCTGCCGAGGCGGCGCGCGCGGGCGGGCGCGCCAGGACTGGCCAGCCTATCAGCGCATGGCCGAGCCCGCCTGGTCGTGCCGCTGTCGCGGCGCGTGAGCACGGTAGCAGGCGGGAGGAGGGCAGCTGAGTGGCAGAGCGGCCGCCGCTGGCTCGGCCGCCCACGACCTGTGCGGCCGCTAGGGTTACACCCACCCTACCCTACGCCGCAGGTACTCGCGCACGACGGCGCGGCCGTGGTGGGCCTGCGCCTGGAGGCGCTGGGCCGCACGTCGGCGCCGGCCACGCTGACGTACCTGGACAACGGCGTCGTGTTTGTTGGCTCGTGCGCCGGCGACTCGCAGCTTGTGCGCCTGCACGCCACGCCGCCGGTGCCCGCCGAGCCGGCCAACTTTGTGGAGGTGCTGGAGACGTTCACCAACCTGGGGCCCATCGTGGACATGGCGGTCGTGGACCTGGAGCGCCAGGGCCAGTGCCAGGCGCGCCATCCCCCTAACCCCTTACCCTACCCTAGCTCGGCACGCCTGGCAGCATCGCAGGCTCTGGCGCCGCTCATTCCTGCACTACTGCTGGGGGGTGGCGGGAGCGCCTTTGCCTGATGCCCGGCGGTTTGCCCTATGACTGGCTGTCTGGCCCGCATGCTGGGCACCCAGAGCTGGCCCGGCGAGCCCGGCTGCCTGCAGACGGCCGCGCACCCTACTGACCCTGCCCCGGCAGGTGGTAACGTGCTCGGGCATTGGCGGCGACGGGTCGCTGCGCATCGTGCGCAACGGCATCGGCATGATCGAGCAGGCCAGCGCGGAGCTGCCCGGCATAAAGGGCGTTTGGGCGCTGCGCGACGCGACCGCCGACGCGTTCGACAGCCGCCTGGTGCGTGCGGGGCGCCTTCAGGCCATGTGGCGGCTTGCACAGGCAGGTCTGAATGTTAGGCGGCTGAGCTGCGGGCAGCATGTCAGCGTCAGATGTGCCGCTCCTCCTGCGCCTCGTCATTCGGCCTGGCCCCAAGCAGGTCGGTGCACCCCGGGCGACTGTGAGAGCCAGCGTGCACGCACGAAGCCCTTGTACTGAAAAGTATTTCAGCACTCGTCGAGCGGCCCTCAGACTGCACGTCTTTGGTCCTGCGCCCTGCATCGGCCACGCGCGCAGCGCCTCTCCGCTCACTCCGCCCCTCTACAGCCGGCCTGGCGCGCCTGCTCCAGCACCAGGCTGTCCGCACTCTGCTCAGCCCTGCGCTGCCGCGGCCGCGGCGCGGCCAGGTGCTGACGTTTGTGGGCGAGACGCGCGTGCTCGCCATCAACGCGGGCGACGAGCTGGAGGAGGACGAGCTGCCGGGCTTTGACGCGGACGCCCAGGCGCGCCGCAGCATGCCCTACCCTAACCATATCCCTACCTAAACCCTACCCTGTAGCCCAACTGCACATGCCCACCCCCACGCACACACTGGTATTGTCCCAACCCCACACTCTAATCCCAACCCCAAGCTGGAGAGTGCCTGATCGAGCCCGCCCGCACACACGCGCTGCGATGCGAGGCCCAGCTTTGTCAGATCCGGCCGGCGCGCTGACTCGTTGCGCGGGCCGCGGCGGCGCGCAGACGCTCTTCTGCGGCAACGTGGTCGGCGACCAGGTGGTGCAGGTCACGCGCGGCGGCGTGCGCCTGGCCGGCGCGGGCGGCCTGCGCGCCGAGTGGCGCCCGCCGCAGGGCCTGCAGGTCAATGTCGCGTCCGCGAGCGCCTCGCAGGCGCGCCGCCCGCGCATGCTGCTCCCAGTCCGGCCGCGCCTGTGCCAGGCCGTGCTCGATGGCCGTCTCCTTGCCCACGCCGAGCGCTGCATGACTGCAGCAGCGTAACAAGTCTAACAAGCCGCGGGCTGGGCAGGTGGTGGTGGCGGCGGGCGAGGGCCACCTGGTGTGCCTGGAGGTGGGCGACGGCGCGCTGCGGGAGGCCGGGCACGTCTCGCTGGGCGCCGAGGTGCGCGCCCGCGCGGCCGCCCTGCCGGGCGCGCGCGGCCGCCCGCCCCGCGCGCGTGCGGAGGGTGTCGCCCCGGTGGCGGGGTGCTGCGGCGTGGCTGGCGCAAAGCCTGCTGAGCATGTGCCAGGGGCAAGAGCATGCGCCGGCTCGCTGCACCCGGCAGTGTGCACGCCCCACAGGTCTCCGCCCCCTCGGCAGCCGCGCACGCGAGGCAGGCAGCGCCGCGGCCGGCCCGAACGGGCCGCCGGCGCCGCGCGCAGGTGGCCTGCCTGAGCGCGGCGCCGCTGGCCGGCGACGCGCCCGCGGCCGAGCTGCTCGCCGTCGGCACCTGGGACCGCTGCCTGCACCTGCTGCGCCTGCCAGGCCTGGCGCCCGCGACGCCCAAGGAGGCGCTCGGCGGCGACGTCATCCCGCGCAGGTGGGCCGCGCGAGCCACGGGAGGGCTCGTTGCGGGGGTGCCGGGACGCAGGCGGTGCTCCACACAGGCCACGGTCGCCTTGGGCAGCTTTGTGGCGCTACGGACCGTCTCACAATTTTGTATATCGCGGCCGACGGTTGAGGCGGCACGTATGATGCCGTGCGGCGCCGAGCGCGCGGCCGGGCGCGCCGCGCAGCGTGCTGCTGGCGGCGCTGGAGGGCGTGGCCTACCTGCTGGTCGCGCTGGGCGACGGCCAGCTGCTCAACTTCCGCGTGGACGCCGCCACCGGCGCGCTGAGCGAGCGCAAGAAGCTGGCGCTCGGCACCAAGCCGGCCGAGCTGCGCGCGTTCCGCTCTAAGCGCGCGCCCGCCCCCCCTGCGGCCGACCCGGCCTGTGCCTGCGGCTGGCACCGGCACGGCTGTGCCCTTGCAGATGGGCCGGCGGCGCCCGCCGCATGAGCTGCTTCAAGCGGGGCGCGCAGCGCCTCGGCCCGGGCGCGCCCGGCTCCCCGGCACCCGTGCAGCCCGGGGCGCTGGCTTGCTTGGCCCCGGGTTATGCCTGGCGCCCGAGCTTGCGTCACGCTGCCGCCGCGGGCGCGTGCGGCGGGCCCGCCGCCGGTGGCGCCGCAGCTGGCGAGGCTGATACGCGCGCGTGTGCGCGCGCGCAGCGGCGCGTCGCACGTGTTTGCCGCCTCCGACCGCCCGACCATCATCTACTCCTCCAACCGCAAGCTGCTCTACTCCAACCTGAACGAGAATGAGGCGCGCGCTCTGTGTGCCCGCCCGCCCGCACGCGCGGCGAGGCAGCCGCGCTCAGAGCGCTGCTGGACAGGGGCGGCGTGCTCGCGCACGCGTGCTCGCGCCGCACCGGACACGTCACGGCGGCATGGATCCCGCGTGGGAGCGCAGAGCGCGCGCTGAATGGCAGCTGTGGCAGCTGCCGCGCCTGCCGTGCAGCTCTGCGAGGCGCGGCCACGTATGCACAAGAGCCCTACGAGCGCGCCCGCGGCCAGGTGAACTTTGTGGCGCCGTTCAATTCGGCGGCCTTCCCGGACGCGCTGGCTATCGCAAAGGAGGGCGTGCTGACCATCGGCAGCATCGACGAGATCCAGAAGCTGCACATCCGCACCGTGCCGCTCGGCGAGCAGCCGCGGCGGCTGGCGCACCAGGAGGCCACGCGCACGTTCGCCGTCGCCACCGCGCCCTGCGTGGGTGCGCGGGGGCCGGGCCGCCGTGCGATGTCGGGGCGTTCCGCGTGTTTTTGCCCTGGCTCCCTCCGGCGCCACACGTGTGCGCCACGCTCGTCGACTGCTGGGTAGGGGGCAGCGCGAGGGTGTAAGACCCTACCCTATCGCAGCCTCAGCCCTGTTGCAGCCTCAGCCTGACAGGCAGCCCTCCCGCTCGCGCGCGTCCCGACACACTGCACTGCCCACAAGGCGCCCGCTGGTGACCCGGAGACTCTGCGCTGACCTGCTCTCGGTCGCCGCGCGCGCCGCGCGCAGACGACTCCGGCCCGGACAGCGTGCTGCTGCTGGACGACCAGACGTTCGAGGTGATGGACCGCATGACGCTCGACGCCACCGAGGTGCGCGCCCTGGCGCCCGCCTGTGCCGCTGCGCATTCTGTCTTGCTATCCCGGCGCGTCCCCGCTGCCGCGCGACCCCGGAACACCAGCCGCAGTGCGCGCGAGCGCCTGCCGACTCTGCCGGCCTTGCCCGCTTTGCAGCGCGCGCGCCCTGCAGCGCACATGGGCGTGTGCCTGCCAGGCGGTGCTGCCATGGCTTTGTGTCAAGTGCCTGGGCTGGCAGAGTGCCCAAGCATGTGACATGCAAGGCGCGCGAGCGCCCTGCCGCTGCTCAGCCAGCCTCGCGCCGTGACCTCGCGCTCGCGCGCGCGGCGCAGATGGCCTGCAGCGTCACCAGCGGGCAGTTTGCGGGCGACGCGGCGGCCTACTACGTGCTGGGCACCGCCTTTGTGCTCCCTGAAGAGCGGGAGCCCAGCAGGGTGCGCACGCGCTGGCTCACAACAAGTGCTATATTCGTGGTGACCTGGGCATGTGCCTGGCCTGGCCGTGATGCTCTTGACTGCTGCGCCAGCTGCACCCCCGCCCGCTGCCCAGCATCCAGCCAGCAACGGCGCAGGGGCACCTCGCAGCACGATGCTGCGCATGCTGTGCACCACGCATTCCCTGTCGGCGCCGTCGCTGCATCATGAGGCTCATGCGATGCCGCATCAGGTGGCAGCTGCCGATGGGGCATGCAGCGTGGGGCACGGGCCCCCTCGAGCGGCGCGCGCTGCGCAGCCGGGCGGCAGGCCGCGCGGCGGAAGCAGGCGCAATCGGACGGTACGTGAGCCACTTGACGCGCGCTGACGCGCGCGCGCGGGGGCCGCGCAGGGGCGCCTGCTGATGCTGCAGGCGCGCGACGGCCGCCTGCACCTCGTCGCGGAGAAGGAGGTGCCGGGCGCCGTGTACAACGTCAACCCGTTCCAGGTGCGACGCGGGGTTAGGGTATCCCTAGGGTATACCAACCCCATACCCTAACCCTGACCGTTCCAGCTGCAGCGCCGCCCTATGCTAAACATTCCAGGTGCGTGCGTTCGCCCGGGCGCTCGCGGCGCGTGCGTGGGGGGCGCGCGGCCCGCGGGCCGCGGCCCGCCAGCGCGGGCGCGCGGCCGGCGCGCCGCATGGTGTCCGGCCAGGGCCGTCGCGATGGGTGCGGAGCGGGACATGCGTGCAGCGTCATGCGCGGCCCTGCGTTGTTGCTGCAGGGCGCGACGCTCACCCGGGGCGTGCTTGCGGCGCGCAGGGCATGCTGCTGGCGAGCATCAACAGCAAGGTCCACCTGGTGCGGCCCCGCGGCGGCCGGCGGCGCTCGCAGCCAGCCAGGCTGTCAGGGGCACCTGCTTCTGCCTCGCCCAGCGGTCATGTTTGCCTGCCCTGTGTTCTGTTGAGACTGTCGCTTGTGCTGTGCGGCGGCGCGATTGGCGGCCGTCCGTGCGCCGCTCGGCGCCCATCATCGCACCCACTGATCGTCATCGGTGATGATGCCTCATTGTACAACCATATCGGCAGCAGAAGGACGTCGCGCGGCATGATGATGCCCACATGCCTGCATGGTACAATGATCAGGACGAGCTGACTTCTCGTGCACGCTGTGCGCGCGCGCAGTACACTTGGCAGCAGCGCGAGGACGGCGGCCACGACCTCGGCTTCCACTGCGGCCGCTCCGGCAACATCCTCGCGCTCTACGCGGCGCCCATCGGCGACTTTGTTGTAATAGGCGCGCGCCCCGGCCGCCGCCGGCTGGGCCGGCCAGTTCGGCCCCTGCATCCGCCCACGGCTAGGCGAGCACGCGGCCCGCCGCGCCCGCCGCCGAGGCGGCGCCGCGGGCCGCGCCCCGCGCGCGTGTGGCGGGCAGCAGCAATAGGGTAGGTTTCAGGGTTTAAACCCTATCCCCAGCTGGTTGCCCGCGCCCGCGCAGGCGACCTGATCCGCAGCATCCAGCTGCTGCAGTACGTGGCCGAGGACAGCGCGCTGGAGACGCGCGCGTGCGACTTCCGAAGCAACTGGATGACGGCGGTGGAGGCGCTGGACGCGGACACGTACCTGGGCGCGGAGAACAGCTACAACCTGTTCGCGCTGCGCAAGAACAGCGACGCGGCCGCCGACGAGGACCGCTCGCGCCTGGAGGCGCGGCGCCCTCTGGGCAAACCTCCAGCAAGCCTGGCGCCGGGCGCAGGGTGCTGGGCGTGCATGTTTGCAGAGCAAGGCTGGCATGCTGTCGGATATGCCAAAGGGCTGACCGCATAACGACCCTTGCCCGAACCCGACGTGCCTCATGCGGCACTCGCATGTCGCTCTGAAACCCGGATTCCTGCTGCGCGGCCACAGCGCAGCGCTCGCCGACGAGCGGGAGGAGAGGGGCGCGGCGGCGCGCCGGGCGCAGGTGGTCGGCGAGTTTGGGCTGGGCGAGTTCGTCAACCGCTTCCGGCGCGGCTCGCTGGTCATGAAGCTGCCCGACACGGAGGCCGCGCGCATCGGCACGGTGCTGTTCGGCACGATCAACGGCGCGATCGGCGTCGTCGCCTCGCTGCCCAAGGACCGCTTTGACTTCCTGTGGCGCCTGCAGGCGCGCGCGCGCGCCCGCGCGCGCGCCAGCGCCCCTGGCTGCCGGCGCGGCGCAGGGCTGCCCGCCTGTTGCGCGCTGGGCTGGCAGAGCGGTGGCGCGCAGCCCACTGTGTGCACTGCTCTGAGCACAATGCGGAGGTTTGGGTGACGGTGCGCGCTGCGTGTGCATCTGACGTCGCATGTCCGGATTTGCGGAGAGGTCATGGGGCTGCGAGTGGGCGCATTGGCGGAGCCATCAAGGTCGCGGCAGCCGCGGTTGGCCTGCGTCATGCGGCCTGGCATCGCTTGACAGCGGCGGCAGCATCGTCTTTGCCAGGGCTGGACGGACGGCCGCCTGGTGAGGCTAGCCCTAGAATTTGCAATCCTCCCAGGCGGAGCGGGCGCGCCTTCCGCGCTCCTGAGCGGCCTCTGAGCCTTGTGCGCGGCTGCGCAGGAGTGCCTGCGCGGCGTCGTCAAGGGCGTGGGCGGGCTGGACCACGCGGCCTGGCGCGCATTCGACAACGACCGCGGCGCCGCGGCCGCGCGCGGCTTCGTCGACGGCGACCTGGTGGAGCAGTTCCTGGACCTGCGCCGCGAGAGCGCCGAGCGCGTGGCGGCCGCCATGGGCGGCGGCGTCACCGTCGAGGAGCTCAGCCGCGTCGTCGATGACATCAGCCGCTCCTGCCACTGAGCTGGGGGCGCAGGGTGACCCTGACGCGCGGTGGCACACATCCGCTGCTTGTGCCGCGGGGGTTGGCTGTCAGGAGAGCGCATGGGGTCGCCGTGGGGTGTGTCCGGGAGCTGCGGCTGACATCATCTGTAGTTCCGGACTAGACAACACGGCGTGCATGTACTATTCAATGTGCAGCCCGGCAGGGTGCGCCGGACCTGCTCTGGTCCCTGCAGCGCCACAGCGCTCTGCAGGAGCCCTGCGGAGCATTAGCAGCCGCTGCTGCTGGCACGCGCTCTGCGGCCGTGTACGCAGCGGATTCAGCCTGAAGGACCTCCTGAGATTTGCCTTGAGGCTTGGGGCGGGCTGCATGTCGCAGTATAATACGCAAGTTGCCATGAAACGCCATGGTTCAAACGCATGATGGGTTCTGGCCCAAGCACACAGGACAGTCTGGTTGGCAATAAGCTGGCAATTTTCCACACATGCTGTTTGTTTGTGTGAGAGTCCTGCATGCCAGTGTGTAGCGTTTAACACACTGGTATGCTTGTGAAGTGTGCCTCTCGTTGTAGTGGGGTGCCACGCCAAAAAGGTTGCACCCAAGACACATGCTTAGTTACCATGCTCACCAGAGCCCATCGCTCGGTCAGTGCACACTCGACCTTGCTCACCACATGACCCAGGCTCATGCAATGTGTGTTGCACATGTTCCCAGACACAGCATCTGCATGAGCCGTTGTTCATCTCAGACATGACAACAAAGTCTGGTTGCCATGCTCTGCAAGAATCAGGCTCACCGTGTGACATGCACACACATGGCCATGCCGTGCCCGGCTGCGCGAGGGCAGGAGCTCAGCCCGGTGCAGCCTCTGACCAATGCGCAGCCGCTGCCCTCACCTCGACCACGCATACCCCACACACACTCTGCTGCGACCTCATCCAGCAGGGCGAGCCATGCTGCCTCGCCGTCCTCCCAGGCCGACCGCGCTGGCCTGTACCAGAGGCCAGCACCCAGCCAGCAAGCCAGCTGCATGCTGGCCCTCTGACAATTGGCCTTCTGAGTCGGAAGCTCTGGCAACCTACTCGCCATCCTCGTCGTCCGCCAGGCTGAAGACATGCTTCTGCGTGACAATGACCATCGACGTGTCGTCCAGGCGCGTTGGCGAGGGCGCAAACCTGCGAGGCGCGCCAGCTTCACGCGGCTCGCATGCAGCCCCGGCCGCCAAGCCTGAGCGCCCTGCCGCCTGCCGCAGCACACGGGCCTCGGGGAATGACAGGCGCAAATGCGCAGGGGCGCGCGCCGGTCCGCCATGAACACGGAGTCGACGACCGACTCCTGCTTGGGGATGAGGTGGTACGTCGTGCAGGTCGTCAGGCCGCCCGCCGACACGACGTCCGCCCGGGCCAGCTTCACCTGCCTGCGCCGCGCGCGCCGGCGCGCTTCAGCGCGTGCGCTGCCGACCGCCGCCCAGGGTCAGACATGCCAGGGAGGGTGCGGTCCAGGGGCGCCGTCGCCGGCGGCGGCGCGCTGGGAGGCCTGCCGCATGCTCCGCTCGGCCTGCTCGACCAGAATGAGTGCACGCAAACTCTGCCTTCCTGCCAACCTTCTGCCTGCATGCGTGAGAAGGCCATCCAGGTGCTTCTGAGCAAGCAGGCACCAGGGTCAACAGCCCTCATCGGCAGCCCCGCATGCCAGCGGCCCCCCCACTCGTAGCTGCCGCACATGGGGTGCTGAGGGCGCACCGGAAGTTCCAGAGCACGGTGTGGTTGCCGCAGGAGGCCACGATCCAGCGCTCCTGGCGCCCGGCCTCGGTGACCCACGTGAACTTGCCCTGCCGCATGGGCGCGCCGCCCACCTTGGCCGCGTCCTCGGGGCGCAGGCGCAGCAGGCGCGGCCGCGGCGCGGCCGCGCCCATGCGGCTCTTGAAGCCGTTGGTCTCCCGGTTGTTCTTGTCCTGCCGTGCGCGCAGGCACGCACCGTCACAGCCATGTGACGACCCGGCGCATCTGTCACGCTGAGCCTGGTCAGGCTTGTCTGAAGAGGCGCAGCAGCCTGCAGCAGCAGACCTGCACATTGTAGCAAGACTACTTGACATGCAGTCACAGTGCCAGACACTGCAGAAACCTGACATCCAGGCCCTTACAGACGCCGACAGAGGAACAGCCTCCCGATTGAAGCAGCGCTACTCGTAACCGTCTCTGGGCGCCAGAAAACCCACAGCACAGTGCACACTGGTCGACCCACTGATCTATTTTCGATGGTTCGTGGCCCGGGTGCGCGCCTTGTACACGGTGAGCACGACCATGAGGTAGGTCGCGGTGGTGGCCAGCACCCACTTGCCGTCAAAGGTGACGTCCACCGCGCTGATGGGCGCGCCCAGGCCCGGGATGGCCGTGTTGGCGCGCGTCAGCGTGCGCTCGCTGTACAGCCGGATCTGCCCGTCCTGGCTGCCCACCACCACGTAGCCGTCGCCTGCAGCGCGCCGCAGCCGCCCGCCCTGCAGATCAGTTTCTCAGGACCTATGGCAGAGCGGATGCTGCGCGCCCTGGCTAACCCCCACACACGCTCCCCTGCGCAGCTCGCTGCTAAGCCGCATCTGCACGTTACGGCTGCAGGCTGCCATGGAGCGCTTGCCGTGGAGCCACCGGCACCCACAGCACCGCATGGATGCCACAGTCGATCTGCCGAGCCATGCAAAGATTGTTTTGCAGGACGGCGCACCGGACGTGGCCATGCAGTTGAAGTTGACCTTGCCCGCGTAGTCCTTGCCGCCCGCGTACTGCACCACCGGCGACGCGCTCTCCTGCACCACGCCCGTCGGGTCGCGCATGTCCCAGCGCACCAGCCTGCCGTGCGCGGGCGCGACGTCACGCGCGCACAGCACGCAAAACATGCTCAGCAGTCTGCCACGCTCTTGGGCACCACGCACAGAGGGCGTGCAGGTCACATGATCACCAACCTGTCCGTGCTCCATCGCGCTCCATCGCGGACACCCTCTCTGTGATGGTGGCATCCAGGCAGCAGAAGCCTGTGATGGTCAGCCTGTGCATATGGTGCGCTTGGGCTGCCCATTCGTTTGCTCATTTGTCTTGGATGACGGCTGGTTCCTACCAAGCGCAGGCCGCAGAGCCCAAATGCGCACACTCGCTCATACACCCCAGAGTGGGCCACGCCAGTCGGGCGCGCGCCGGTTCTGGCCCAGGCCCAGGAAGGTGTCGCGGTCGTCCAGCTGAGCGGCGCGCGTCTCGTTCACGATGTCCTTCATGCCCACGTCCACGCCGTCCTTCTGGAAGGCCCACTCAGACACGATCTTGCCCGTCTCAATGTCCGCATTGAACAGCGACTTGCCGTCGCCCGGGCTCAGCATGTTCATGCGGCGCTCGCGCTGCGTGAGCAGCAGCTTCTGCGGCGTGAATGCGCCGCCGCGCGTCGGCGTCAGGCTGATCGACTGCGCCGTCGGCTGCGCGCGCGCGCGGCCCCGGCACGCTCAGCAGATCTGCACAGTGCAGCCGACGGTGGCACAAGCGCTGCCCTGACACCAGGCGGGACCAGACAACCGTGCAAGTTCAGCTCAACCGAAGTAGTGTTGGCAGTGACTGCTGCTGTCAGCATTACTAGCTGAACGCTGTTTTCACTGAACATGGCCGGTGCCGGACAACGCTTATGAGCCCGCTCCATCCTTGCATCCTGTGCTTGAATCCATGCTTGACATTTCTGCTTCACAAAGTAGCTCGACTTCTCACATCTAGAGTGCAAGCTGCAAGGTACTGACGCACCTGCACGCCGCCATGCACGTTGCGCAGGACGTCGATGCGGCGGTCGCGCACGAGGTAGCTCCGCTCGCCAGCGCCCATGCGCACGCCGCGGATGTCGTCATGGTCTGCCACAGCCGTGTCTCGGAATGTGCCCTCCCCAGCCGCCGGCGCCTCCTGCCGACACGTTTGAATAATAAATATTTTATTGAAAAGAAGCATACTGTCAGGTTTGTCTGAAAGATGTATAATATGCTATATCGAGTCACCCTGCTGCGCTGTGCGCTCCCTAGCACACCGCAAGGGCGCGCATGCACAGAAGCAACGACTCGGCGAGCGCTGAAGCGGTTCGATGCTGGTGCTGACCAGGGATTGATGGGCAGCTAGGCCCTGTCAGCATGCACAGCCGCCCAGACACGCAGCAGCGCGGCGGCGGCGCGCCTCTGGCTCGGCCGCGTTGGCCCATGCGTCGCGCGAGTCGGCGGTCTCCACATGGCCCAGGCGCAGGATGGAGTCCTTGCCAAACACCTGCATGCGTGTGGGCCTGCTTGGGCCCTCACGCACTGTCGCATGAGACGCGGGTGCACACAGAGCGCGAAACTGCTAGGCTGGCAGCCTCCAGAGCGTCATCCAATCCAGCCAGCAAGCGCTCGGCAAATGCAGACACAAACAGCAGCACCCCAGCATGAAACCAAGTCCATGGGTGCTCACAGTGTGATGCGTTGACACGCCTTGCGACACAGCAGCAGGACAAGCGCCAGCCCGGCCCTGAGAGCGCGAGCAGCGGGGCCGCGCCTTGGCGCGGCTGTCCTCGTCATTGTCCACGCCGTACGTGTTGGCAAACAGGCGGTCGTTGTACTGCTCGGTGAACGCCCTGAACGCTGCGTCGCTGGGGAACAGGAGCGCCCAGATGGCCGCCTCGCCACGGAAGATCACGCGCCGGCCGCCCGGCTCCAGGCTGAACTGGTCGGTGACCTCTGCCTCGGCCTCGCCGGCCTCCAGGCACCAGCGCGCGGCGGACGCGGCGGCGTCCTCGTTGGCGTTGAAGAAGTGCGGCGACACCGCGGTCGCCTGCAGCTCCCAGGCGCCCGCGCCGGCCGTGTTGTTGAACCGGAAGAGTTTAATGTCCGTTCCCTGCGGCCGCACCCCGCGCTCAGCCAGGCGTGGTATCCGGAGGGTGAGCTGGGCAGCGCGCCGCACGCGGCACACAGCAGGAAGGCCCAGGCAGCAGGCGGGGTCTGGTAGTTCGGCTGCAAGGCAGCACGGAAGCTGCGCACCCCCGAAGTGGCCACCACCTCTTCCGGCGCGCCCGCAGGAGCGCTCTGCTGCGCTCCCATCGCCCTCCACTCGTCCCTGGCCGGGCCGCGCTCGCAGCGCACGCAGCGCACGCAGCGCTGTCAGCGTCGCTCCAGGAACCGGTGCGAGTGTGCTTGGCAGAGAGCTCTTAGCAACACGCTCCCAAGCACGTGCGGCGCGTGTCTCCAGCTCACTGCAGCCTGCTCAGTAGCAGCAGCTCAACACCACGGCGCCATCAGGAACTTCTGGCTTTAAGGAAACAGCACCGCCCAGAACTTTTCACACAGCAAACAGGCTGCTCTCTCCGCGGCGCGTAGTCCGATGTAGTGCAGGGAGTGCGGGACATTGAAGCATAGAGCACAAGACGGTTGCTCGGCAAGCCAAAATAGGACACAGCCTCGGAGCTCTTGCTTGTCCTTCACTATTAGTGACTTTTGGCAGCCAGAGTTTGGCTCGTTCAAAGAGAGGCACACAGCACCACATTCCACCTTAAGCTTGCTTTGTGATGGAGGTGCATGCACACCCAATGTGTTGCGCGCAACGCGCCCTGCGTGTTTCGCAAGCGCGTTTATGTCAGGCACCAAGGCTGCAGGTGAGCTCTGTGGCACTGGATCTGCAGCCCACTAAATACTGAAATGTACTTGATGCATTTGCAGACTGTGCGCTATCAATACTGTTCTAACACAGTGAAAGTCAGTGTGTGTTTTTTTTCGCAGGCGTGGACTAGCAGGCAGGCGTGGCGCCGTCAGGCACTCGGAGTCGCACAGCGGAGGCACAGGCGAACTCGAGCAGTCAGTGGTGAAGGTGCCAGTAGTCCCTCAGAAGGCAAACTGTACTGCACTCAATCCTCTGACTGGACGCCAGGTGATGCAGGTACGGGCGCAGAGGCCGCTGCCGAGCTTGCCGAGGCCCTGGCCGACGCTCTGAAGCAGAACCGCGACCAGGTGCTCAGCTGCAGGGCCTGCTGCAAATCTTCGCCGCCTTCACTCACGAGCTGCTTCCAAGCACCCCTGACCGGTCACATCTGTGCCCCAGTAGCCAGGTTGTGTGGGCTTCTTCTGTATGCAGATGAAGATGAAGGTCTCAAGCGAGCGCTCCCTGCCTGGACCATGCATTGTGTCGCTGAGCTCCCCTGCTGAGCTCCACAGCTGGCTGGGTAGCTGCTAATGTATGGCCTTAGCCTCCTCGCCAGTCTGCGACATGGCCATGCAATAAGCTTGTCCCGCGCAGGCGGAGCGGTTGACAGCGATGGCTGCGGCCCTGGACGCTGAGCGCCAGGCCAAGGCGCTGCTTGAGGAAGCCCGTGCTGCTGCTGTGCAGGCAGGTGCTGCGGGTATTCATGTAACGCATGCCACATCCAGATCAAATCTTTCAACACTTGATCAGCATTTGTGGAGGAGAGATGCATGCGAGTATGATGCATACATGCAGGCGCCACACATGTCATGTGCTGGCTTTGTGGCATGCATGGGGAGATGCATTGACGCATCTTGAGCAGCGCACTGCTTGTGTGTCTAACTCAACGCCTGCAGGACATGCGGAAGGCCCTGGCCAGGAACAGGGAGCTCCAGTTTGACCTGGACGACATGCGGGAGCACTTGGCCGCCCAGCGAACCGAGCTGGCCGTCGCCCAGGTCTGTTCTCTGGTGTGATTGACTTTCTGAAAGTGCTGGGCAGCACAGCACATGTCCTCATGCGAACTGATGGGGCCGCAGGGAGGCGCATCGGCCGGCGCTGGGCATCAGGCTCCTGTAGAGGGTGCGCCTTGCTTGCGCAGTATGCAGGAGCACCATTTGCACCGCTACCGCACAACCACATGATGGACAGCCATAAATACAGCTCCCAGTGTGCTGCATACGGTGTCATATTTTGCTGACTCTTGCCCGCACCCGCGACGCCACAAGAAGCATGCCGCGAGCGGCGCGTGCAGAGCCCTGACTGGTGGTCGGCGGAGGGGGTTCATAGTGCTGGGCGCGGAGGATGCGGGGATGCGCATGGCCGCCGACCGGCGCGTTGCGGAGCTGCGCGCACAGGCGGCCATGCTGGTGGAGGCCGTGGAAGACCGCACGGCGCAGGTTCTCTGCCTCGGTCTATGAGAGCCAGTGCCGTCCTTTTTGTCGTGTGCTGGGGCTGCTAGAACGTGTGCTGGGTATGGCCATGGTGCACTGCATCACATGCCTGAAGCTGTTTATGTGCATGTCAAGTTGCATGTATGGTGCTCAGGTAGCATGTCCTTGTGGCCAACTCTTTTCACATGTGACATCACGCCCGGCTGCGCCCTAGTGCGCTTGTGTCTGCAATATGATACTTGTACATGCCTGAGCGGCCCTATAAAGCACAGCAGGTTGTGGTTTACGACGTGCGCTCTTGGGCTGTGTGCAGGCTGTGGACGAGGCCCAAGCCGAGGTGTTGGCGCTGCGGAGCCAGCTTGAGCAGCTTCGTCCAGCAGCCTAGTTACTAGTTGCCCAACGACTCCTGTGAGCTTGCCACTGGGTGACCAGTGTGGCGCCCAAAGACTGGAGGTTGTGGTCCCAGGTGCATACCAGCAATATTGCTGTGCATGTACGGCATGGACCTTTTTACAAGGCCTGTCTGCGCTGATGCGTGTGTACCTGTTAACCATGTACACGTGTGGAATTACGCATTGTCACAACTGGGATGCATATCAAGGGATGCATGGGGCATGACCCTGTAAGGGAAGCCCCGCAGGGGGGTCGCCCCCACCCCTGCTCGTTTAAATTGCTGCTCAGCCAGAGCTTGGACAGGACAGGAGGCGCGACCTTATATCGACGTCTGCCTTCCACCAGCCTCCTCGCTCCTCACTGACTGCCAGGCTCACCACCCGCCGCCAGTATGCGTGAGGTTATCTCCATCCACATCGGCCAGGCCGGTATCCAGGTGAGGGCGGGCATACCGCCGTCGCTACGTATGGAGTACGCGTGCACGCTGCGCGGTCCTCGCACGCGCGCGTGCCAGCGCGCGCACTCCCGGGGGAGGCGCTGACTTTTGCGCTCACGCGGCGTGCAGGTCGGCAACGCCTGCTGGGAGCTCTACTGCCTGGAGCATGGTGCGCCAGCGCGCGTGCTGCACCCCCTGCTGCTGTGCCTGGCTCCATCTTGATGTATGTGATTTAACAACAGGCGCGCGCGGTGCCCGCGCGCCCCCTTCACTGGCTGCGGTGTCTAGCTTACACTCAGCACGGAAGCATTCTTGGTAGTCCGTGCTGGGCCGGGCCGTTTGCGGCCTCCGTTGCCCTCTGGCTTTGGCCGCTGACCCCGGGGGTGGCGTTGGCGCGAAGGCATCCAGCCCGATGGCCAGATGCCGTCGGACAAGACGATCGGCGGCGGCGACGACGCCTTCAACACCTTCTTCTCGGAGACCGGCGCCGGCAAGCACGTCCCCCGCTGCGTGTTCCTGGACCTGGAGGTGCCGGGCCCTGCCGGGCCCGCCCTGCCTGATCCGGCTGTCACAGTGCACCAGGCGCTTGCACACGGTAGCCGCCTGGGCTTGCTGCTGTGCGGTGTGGCTTTCCAGGTGCGCAAGCGCGCCTGGGCGCGGGCCTCCGCCCCGGGGCAGCAGGCCTGGACAGCGTCGGCGCCGCGCCCCGCGCTGACCCGGCCTGGCGCGCTGCGCAGCCCACGGTGATCGACGAGGTCCGCACCGGCACCTACCGCCAGCTGTTCCACCCGGAGCAGCTGATCAGCGGCAAGGAGGACGCGGCCAACAACTTCGCGCGCGGGCACTACACCATCGGCAAGGAGATTGTGGACCTGTGCCTGGACCGCATCCGCAAGCTGGCGGACAACTGCACCGGGCTGCAGGGCTTCCTGGTCTTCAACGCCGTCGGCGGCGGCACCGGCTCCGGCCTGGGCTCGCTGCTGCTGGAGCGCCTGTCGGTGGACTACGGCAAGAAGTCCAAGCTGGGCTTCACCGTCTACCCCTCGCCCCAGGCGTGCACCTTGCGGCACTGGCCTCTGATAATCGTAATCTCCCAGCGCGCTTGCTTGAACAACATGAATGCCACTAGGTACACTTTAAAAGTCTGGCGCTGGCCTGCTGTCCGTCTGGCGCTGGCCTGCTCACCAACCCTGACCTGGGCCCAAAGCACTGGCAGGCGTGCGGCCGCGCATATGCAGCACAGACGCGCTGGTCGCATCGCAGCCGCAGCAGGCCCGGGGCGATTGTTAAGCGGCCGCGGGCGGCGCCAGGTGTCCACGGCGGTCGTGGAGCCGTACAACTCGGTGCTGTCCACGCACTCGCTGCTGGAGCACACCGACGTGGCGGTCATGCTGGACAACGAGGCCGTGTACGACATCTGCCGCCGCTCGCTGGACATCGAGCGCCCGACCTACACCAACCTCAACCGGTGCGTCCGCTGGGCCCGGGGCTGCCGCGCGCGTGCACACCCTCCTCTTGCTCGCAGCTGGTGATTGATATGCCTAGATGGCCAACCTCTGTGCCGGCCTGCTTTGGTGTGCAGGCTGCTGGCGGAAATACAGCACTGGTGTCTGCAAGCTCACAAGCGGCGCTGGGTGACGGCCGCTCACCAAGCCGCGCGGCGCCTGAGGCATGCAGGCCGCACGCGCGCGCAGGCTGATCGCCCAGGTCATCTCCTCGCTGACCGCGTCGCTGCGCTTTGACGGCGCGCTCAACGTGGACGTCACCGAGTTCCAGACCAACCTGGTGCGGCCCGCCGCCGGCAAGCTCTGCTCGCTGCTCAGCTCAGGGCTTGCAACTGCGCGGTGTCACCTCACCCCCGGTTATGTGAATGGCATGATGCTGGGCAAGCCACAGGCGGTGCACCTGAGGCAAGTGTGAGCAAGCCCTAGAGGAGCGTGTGCGGCAAGTTGGGAGCCTGCCTCTCAGCGAGCGGCAGTGGCCCGCAGGTGCCCTACCCGCGCATCCACTTCATGCTCTCGTCCTACTCGCCGGTCATCAGCGCCGAGAAGGCCTACCATGAGCAGCTGAGCGTGGCCGAGATCACGAACTCCGCCTTTGAGCCGGCGTCCATGATGGCCAAGTGCGACCCGCGCCACGGCAAGGTGCGCCGCCCGCCTCAGAGGCGCCCGTCTGGGCACCCCGCGGGGCAGCAAGAGCGAGCTGCAGGCCGGCGCGGTTTGCGTCGGGTGCACCTGGGCAACCGCGCTCGGCAGCCAGGCGAGGAGCGCGCCGGCTCTGGTGCTTGCAGGCAAAGGAGTAGAGTGTGGTCGTGTCAGCTCGCGCGTGCGCCGCGCAAACGGGCTGCCGCCCCTAGGAAGAGCGCGGCCGCCTTGCGCATGATATATGCAGCATGATCTAAAGAGCTGCTGGGTACCGACGCAACTGTGACCTTGTGTTGCTGATCTGGCGAGGCTGGCGCGCGCAGTACATGGCGTGCTGCCTGATGTACCGCGGTGACGTGGTGCCCAAGGACGTCAACGCGGCGGTCGCCACCATCAAGACCAAGCGCACCATCCAGTTTGTGGACTGGTGCCCCACCGGCTTCAAGTGCGGCATCAACTACCAGCCGCCCACCGTGGTGCCGGGCGGCGACCTGGCCAAGGTGCAGCGCGCGGTGTGCATGATCTCCAACTCCACCGCCATCGCCGAGGTGCGCGCCCGCCTCCCTGCCCGTTCCGCGCGGCAATTCTGGGCGCCCAGGCATGCTGGCCCCAAAGCCCTAGCGGGTGTCTGTGGGCCGTTGAGCGCTTGCAAGGTGCGTATGGATCAAGCAACCAGGTACCATCAGCAGGCCTGCTGAAGGCTGCTCGAGGCACCTGCAACGTCACAGCCCTTACAGAGATCAGCGCATGCGCTGCATGCCACATGCACGCTACGCGCACAGACCCGAACGGGGGCCCGGCGGCGCAGGTCTTCTCGCGCCTGGACCACAAGTTCGACCTCATGTACGCCAAGCGCGCGTTTGTGCACTGGTACGTGGGCGAGGGCATGGAGGAGGGCGAGTTCAGCGAGGCGCGCGAGGACCTGGCCGCGCTGGAGAAGGACTACGAGGAGGTGCCCGCCCGCCGCTGGCCCCGCATGTGCCCGTGGGCTGTGAAACGCTGAGCTTGCATGCATGCGAGGGAGGCGGCCAGGCGCCAAGGAACCTCGTCCTGGCGGGCACTTGTGTTGCTCCGCAGTCTGGCACCATGATAATGCATAATTATGAGGGAGTGCATGCATGGGTCACGTACTGTTGGTGCAGCGACCGGGCGTCCTCGCGTAGGTGTTCCGCCGCGGCAGGGCGCTGCTGTAGCTTTGCATTCATGCTGCATGGCACGGCAGAGCAACGCATTGCGGCATACGCACTTTGGATCAGGCGTACACGATACAGTCCCAATCAGGCTGAATAGCGGGCAAAATCAGTACGACTGGGGGGGCACGCAGCTGACTGGTCTGTGGCGCAGGTGGGCGCCGAGTCGGCCGAGGGCGAGGGCGAGGAGGAGGGCGAGGAGTACTGAGCGACAGGGCCACCTGGGGCGGGTGTGGTTGTTGGGAGCTGACCGCCGCGGGCAAGCAAGCTGCCTGTGGAGTCTGGGGGGCAGTGCTGATGGCGTGGCCTGTGGGGACGGGCTGCTTAGGTGTCAGGCTGCAGTGCGGACGACTGCCTGGAGCTGCAGGCAAGCTGCAGCTGCAGGCTCCGAGCGGGACCCAAGCGGTGGCTGGATGCCACTGTGACAGTGTAACAAGAGCTCCCTGTATCAAGGACAGTGTAATAAGAGCTCCGTTTATCAAGAAGGGAGCACTGCTCCTGGGACCAGCGACAACACCATGAAGAGCTGTCGGTGAAGACTGGCGGGAAGCAGCCCCTCGAATGAAGTGCTTGATCAGGCATTCGGCTTGGGCGCCCGATTGCGCAGCACCGACCTGCGCTGCGCGCACTGGCGGGCGGCCACAGACGAACCTGGAAACAGTCAGAAGTTGAAAGGGGGCTGGCCCGGGCAGCGGGCGGGCAAAAGGGGGCCTGAAGGGGCGCTCCGGTGCACCACCCGATGAAGGTCGTGTCGTTGTTCTCTGGATGCGGGGCCCTCGACCTCGGCCTGGAGCAGGTGCATAAAGACGCTCCCAATGCTGCCTCCAACTGACGTCACATGCTGGTGGCGTCTAGAGATGAACATGCATGCTCACTTCAGAGCCCCAATGCCACGTCTGCTAAGCCTTGCCCTGGCACGTTGCGCCAACGTGCTCTCACAAGTAGGCTGGCAGGTCCACTCGGTGGCCATAGTCGTGCATGACAGGCGTCTCACAGCCAACGGCCTGAAGCAGCATGCGTTGCGGCGCAGGCGGGGCACGAGGTCATCCTGCAGTGCGAGAGCGACCCGGGTGCGCAGCAAGTGCTGAGCGAGAACTTCCCGGGCGTGGCCCTCGTCCCCGACGTCCGCTTCCTCACGGCGCTCCCGCAGGCGCGCCCACCCCTCGCCCCAGCAGCGCGTCGGCCCGCCCGCGACCCAGTGCTCCGCAGGCCCAGCCCGCCTGGGCGTCGTGAAGCATGAAAACCCCGGCACAAGGCGAGGCAGCTGCGCCCTGAGCGTGTCTGTGCCCTTGCAGGAGGCGGAGGTTGTTGCTGCTGGGTTTCCTTGTGTGGACGTCAGCAGGGCGGGGCTGCGGAAGGGGCTGGAGGGCAAGGTGCGCTGGCGCCGTGCTTGTGGTTGCTTGATGATCAACAACCCCTGTGCATGCCTTCGATCTTGCAACACCTTTTGAGGGCATCACTTTTGCAGCTTCATTTCATTTAAAAAAAACAACGTCAAGATTGCTGGACGGATGCCAAATGCTGTGAGCATATCACAAGCAGTGCATGTGGTGGACTTCAAGATGGGTGCGGGGGTGATGCCAGGGCACGGCGCTGGTACGGCATGTGTTTCGGCTGCTGGAGCAAGCGCGAAAAGACGGCAACGGCGTGCCATGGGTGCTGCTTGAGAACGTGCGCGCCTCAGACGCTGCACGCCCAGCCAACTGTTCGTGTCGCATATGCCATGCGACACACCTTGAACCTGTCACTGCGCGCGCGCGCGCTCCAGTCAGGCTGCGCTGCTCATTGCGGGCGCCACATGCAAGCTCATATGTCTCTCAGTGCCCTTGCCATGACCCACATGTACCCCAGATTGCCAAACCCTACTGTTATGCCAGGGCATCTCTTGCGGTGGGGCAGGTGGAGGCGCTGCTGGACCGCATCGAGGGGCAGCCGTCGGCCATGCAGTACATTGCGGAGCGCTTCGAGGCGCTGGGGTACATGTCCTGGGCCTACCGCATCGTCAACTCGTCTGGTGCGGCGCGCCGTGCCTCCGCTTCGACCGCACGTTCACAACCTTCTTGTTTTTGCTTTTTTTTGGGGGTTCTGGTGTTCACGCTGGGGCGCTCGGCCTCATCATGTACCGCCCGTGGTGCCTGGCAAACAACCGCAGCGTCGCGGCGTCCGTGCCGCGCAACAGCAGTTTTTCAAGGTGTCCGCACCCGAGACAGTGCCTGTGAGCGCAGCGTTTGGCATCCCGCACCGGCGTCGGCGCTTTTTTCTGGTAGCGTCGCTCTACGGCGACGCGCGGGACGTCCTGCTGTCCCAGGCACGCGTCCGGTCGTCGTGCGCATGTAAGACCGCCGTGCGCATGCGAGACCCTGGTGCCATGTGTAGCAAGGATCTTGCTGCGGCCTTGCTGCCTTGCTGCCTGCGTGTGGACGAGGCAGCCTGCTGCGCACCGCATGCATGGGTTGAGCCATGCTAGAACGGCGTGCGAGCCCCAGTGCGGCATGGCAGGGCGCGGAGCCGTGCCTGGGCGGCTGCACGACGGTGTTCGGCCGCCCCTGCTTCACGTGCCACCAGCCTGCGGCAACCGACGGCGGCAGCACCTTCTCGCTCGCGCTCGATCTGGGCAATGCGCAGTGCGCGCCTCCCTGGCCAAGCCCTGATCCTACCCTACCCCATCATTGGCCGCAGGGGCGGCGTGAGCACAGCCTCGCAGAGCCCACCCGCACCTCGTGCAAGCGCGCATGCCAGCGTCCTGACGGAAACGTTGCCGTCTGCCCGGACGCGGCTGCGAAACACGCCAGGGTCGGCGGGCACAGCGACAGCGCGCGCGCGCCCCGGCCGGGCGGCGCGCCGCCGCACTGAGCGCGCGCGGCGCCTGCAGGAGCCCGCCGGTGGTTGACCGCGTGCCGACAATGAAGACGGCCAACTGCCGCATGTGCCTGCTGCTGGCCACGGGCCAGATGGGCATGCTGCAGATCGAGGACGCCGAGCGCCTGCAGGCGCGCCGGCGCGGATGCATCGCAGGTCATTATTAGGGTGTGACAACCATGGTAGGGTTGAAATCAGATGTATGCACCTTTTCTCGTGGCCGCAGTGCAAGCTGTCCTGTTTGTGGCGTCTGGTGCTCCCGCGCGCCTGGATGCAGCTCTGCGCCTGCAAGGCCTTCCAGACAAGTTCTGCCCCCTCGAGGACCTGGGGGCACGGACGGCAGCGCGTGACAGCCGCGGGCCCCGCGCAGGGCCTGCCGCCGGGCTGGACGCAGGCGTGCTACCCGGTGCTGCCGCCCGGCGTGACCAGCCACCGCGCGCTGCCGCGGCGCGTGGACGACGGGGACCGCCTGGAGGTGCGGGCTGGCCGGCGCAGCGCCGTGCGCAGGTCGCAATCCTTCCCAGATACCCTTTGCGTGCAGCATGGCGTGGAGTAGCAGGTGGTGCTCGGGCAGAGCGCGCACCTCTGTCCTCCCATTCTGCCTGGTCGCACATGCTTGACGGTCCATGCGCCTCGAAACAAGCCAGACAGCATCCTGCGACATGGACGGTCATTCCGCTTCCACTGGAGGCCTGCTTGCCGCTGCATATGCACGAGCGGTAGAGCCACAGCCTGACAGCCATGCGCCGTCGCGCCGCGGTGCAGTCGGAGCGCTGGGCGCTGCTGGGCAATGCGGTGACCGTGCCGGTCGCCAAGTGGCTGGGCGAGCAGCTGGCCAGCCCGTACCGCCACAAGTACTGCACCGGCGCGCGCGACCGCAGCATGGACCATGGTGCCGGAAACCCTAACCCTGGCATAAGCCCCGCAACGGACGCGCCCACCGCCGCGCCAGACGGTGCTGCGGAGACCGGGGGCAGCGCGGCGGGCGCGGACGCTGCCGGGGCCAGGGCGCCAGGGTCAGGGTCTAACCACGCCGACGAGCCCTCGGGCGTCGTCCAGCAGTGGATGTGGGACAATGAGGACTTTGCGGACGACGGCGTCATGTTCGAGTACAAAGTTCTCACGCATGCGGGCGCGCCTGAGCGCCGCGCCTCGTCCCCGCTTGTCTGTGTACATGCTGCCGGACCTGCCTGACCTCATGCCAAATGCATGCCATCAGGTTACTCGGTGAACAGGGTCACTTCAAGCATATTAGGTACCGGCACCAGCTGATATGGGTATGACTTGGATTGGCGTGCGTTCCGCCCGCGCCTGGTTGCCCATACTGTCTATTCACTGTGGCGCATCCCGAGCTGCGCGTAACACTGTCAGCTGCAGGGCGGGAGAAAAGTGCGTTTTATCATCCGTGCGCGCTGACTCTGGGACGGGCTGCAGGTCCCGAGCCTGCTGCTGGCGCGCCCGCCGGCGCGGATGCTGCCGCCACAGAAGGAGCGGCTGGCCAGCCGCAGGACGGGCAGGGTTGGAGCGGGGGGCTGGAGGCTGCGGGCGCAGCCGCATGTGGGCAGGTAGCGAGCGCCCACACAGGTGGGCGCGGTGAGGAGGGAGCCGCGAGGTCCAGCCAGGACGACCCCTCGCCGGGCGGTCAAGCTGACAGTCCGCGCACGGCAGGGCCCGACCAGGGCGGCCGAGCCGCGCCCAGCAGCAGCGACGCGGCCGGCGCCATGCCGCCCACGCCCGGCGCGCAGCACCCGCGCGCGGCCGGCGCGGCCGCTGACAGCCCCGGCGGCGCCCCGGGCAGTGCGGGCAGTCCGGCCGCTGGGGCGGGCCTCGCGCCGGCAGCCGGCGGCAACTCCCTGCCTGACGCAGCTGCGCGCGCATCGCCCCAATCAGAAGACGAATTCCTGCCGCTCCCGTGCTTGGTGAAGCGCGCTTCGCTCGACCAGGCCAGTCCGAACGGGGGTGCAGCGTCCCAGCCTGACGCCCAGCCTGATACAGCCCAGCTCGGCCCTGAGGCCGCTGCGCCTGGTGCCTGTGGCGCGGCCGGCACCCATGCGCCGGCGGGGCCGGCGGCGCCGCCATCACAGGCGCCGGGCGGGGCGGACGCGGGCGCCCCGCAGCCCCCCGAAGGCTTTGCCGGCCGGCCCGTCTCGGCGCGTGACCCCAGGGTCATGGACATGCGCGACGCTCTGGCCGCAGCGCCCACACAGGAGGCTGCCGCGCCGCCGGGCGTCACAGCGCAGGCGGCGGGCAGGGCACCTGCCCAGGCCGCCGGCCCGCTCGATGAGGCTGCTGGCGGAGCGGGCAGCCCCGCGCTGCCCGGCGCCTTGGACGACAGGACCGGCGCACTCCCGGACACGCTCCAGGGCACGGCGGTCGGGGTTGCACCCACCGGGGCGGCAGCCGCAGGCAGTGTGCCTGCTGCGGGGAGCGGGCCGGGGGCGGCAAGCGCGCCCGCGAGCGGGAGCGGCGCGGACGCGACCGCCGCGCCGCCAGCAGCGGGCGCAGCCGGAGACGCCGCATCGCCAGGCCAGCAGGCGACCGTCAACGGCGCGGCGGCGCCCGATGCGCTCGCGTTGGCGCTCGCAGAGACGGCGCTGGGCGCAGAGCTGCAGTGTGTGGGCTCTGCCGGCGACCCGCCAGCAGCCGGCGGCAGCGCGCCTGCAGGCTGCGTCAACGGAACGGGGCCTGCCGGTGGGGGGCCGGGAGCGTCTGCAGGGCCGCAACCCTCGGAGGCGCGGCGGGGGGCGCCGGCGCGGCCGGAGCAGGGCCAGGGCCTGGAGGGCCTGAGCATGCGCGACTTCCAGGTCATAGTGTCCACGCAGGCGCGCTCCCCGCCCAAGCGACCCGGGGCGGGGTCAGGGGCGAGGTGGAGTCGATGGCTGGCGCCTGGTGCACCTGCGCGAGGCTCGAACGTAGGCCCCATTACTCGCAAGCTTCAGTGTTGAGCTGCACATACACAGGTGCTCTCGCCAACGCTTCAGTGCTTGCTTGACGAGCTAGCGGCGCCTGGCAGTGCGAGCATGCGTGGGCGCGAGGGGCATGTGCGATGGGTGCAACCAAGTGCAAGCAAGGAGAGGTCCACTTGAGGGCATGCCCAGCTCTCGTGCACGTGGGTCTTGGCGTATGCTGACACCGAGGCCCTGTGGCAGATGCATATACCGCGTGCAGCCTATCAGCGCGGGTCTCACATGTGCAGCTGGTGCGCTAGGCCGGGCGCGCGCTGGCGGCGCGCAAGGAAGTGCGGCGCCGCGAGCGGCGCGACCGCCGGGACCCCACGGCCTGGCCGCGCGCCGCCTGGTTCGTGCGTGGCCTCGGCCGGTGCGGCTGCCCGCACCAGCCTCGCCCCGGGCAACGCGCTCTGTCCTTGCACCCTGCTGTTTGTTGAATTGGGGTCGTGACAGAGTGTTGCAAGCGCTGCGCTGGGCTGCTCCGGTGTTGTCCGCCCGCGCATGCGGGCACGCCCTGCTGACACAGCACAAAAAGAAGTGGCTCGCCGCGCGCGGCAGGCACAGCGTGGTGATCAGCGAGGCGCCCGTCCTAGCGCCGCTGGTTCCGCTGGCCGCGTTCGTGTCGGGCGTGGGCCCGCCGCCGCCGCGCGCGGCGCTGCACACGTACCTGGCGCGCCTGCGCGAGCAGGCATGTCCCGCGCCCTTGGCCAGCTACACTCATCCTCCTCTCACCCTCCTCTCACCCTCCTCTCACCCTCCTCTTGCCCTCTTCTCACCCTCCTCTCACCCTCACCTCACCCTCCTCTCACGCTCCTCTCACCCGCCTCTCACACACCCGCCCGCCGCCCGCCTCTTACCCTTACCCTTAATCTCCCCATCCGCAGGGCTCGGTGAATTAAGAAAGGGTAGGATATAGGGTAGGGAAAAAAACAAATAAAACAAACCCAACCTCGTGCTGTGTGCTTTGTGATGGTGTGCTCTGTGATCCGGGTATATCTATCTGCTATATCTATCTGCTATCCTACCCTATCTGCTTCCCCTGCCCGGCAATATCTGCTTCCCCCGCCCGCCCGCCGCTCTCACGCTCTCACGCTCTGAGGCTCTCAGGCTCTCAGGCTCTCAGGCTCTCAGGCTCTCAGGCTCTCACACCACACACACACTGCAGTGCTCTCTCTGCAGAGCCTGCTGTCATTCCCGCCTCCCGCGCGCGCCGGCGAGTCGTGCACGCAGGCTGCGGCCCAGCATTGGCATGAACAAACGCGCGTCGCTTCTGAAAATGCGCATGCGCCCATGACACGCCGCGCAGCAGCACAGGCATCGGACGTGGTTGTGAACGGCGGGGCGCGGCCTGCGTCCATGCTGCTGCAGCGTGTCCGCAGCCGCTTGCGGCTCTGCTTCCGCCCACAGATGCAGGCCCATCCCGTCTCTCACCCCGCCTCCCCGGCGCGCAGGGCTGGGACGTGAGCACGACCGTCAGCCGCGCGCTCGAGTGCGGCGCCGAGCTTGAGGCCGAGGTGTGCTGCCTGGGGCTGTGCCAAACAGTCCGATGACAATCGGGTGTCAACAAGGCATTCTGTGCGCGGAGCCGGCCGGCGTGCCCTCTGTCCTGCGAGTGACCGTGCGCAAGCGCGCTTGTAGGGTGTCCATCACGGACTTGAGGGCACGCACGGCCGCATGTCACATGGGAGTGCTGGCCAGCCACTAAACCTGCCACGGGTTTGCCGTGCATGCCTCTGGACCTATGCGCTCGTCAGCATGTGCGGCGCGCTGGGCGCGAGCGGTCCCTGCCGCGCCCGCTTGCGCAGGCCTGGCCTAAGCGCGCGTGGGCGCCAGCAGATGCAGGCGGTGGTGCCGACGCAGCTCAGGGCTTGGGGAACCGTGCCAACGATGGCAGGCAATGGTGGCACTGCAGCTCAGGGTTTGCCCCCCGCGCGCAGATGCAGGCGGCGGTGCCGACGCAGCTCAGGGTCTGGGGCCCCGCACGCCGATGCAGGCGGTGGTGCCGACGCAGCTCAGGGTCTGCGGCCCCGCGCGCAGATGCAGGCGGTGGTGCGCCTGGACGGCGACGCGAGCGACGCGGAGTCGGTCGGCGAGCTGGTGTGGGCGCGCATGCAGTCTGGGCTGTGGTGGCCGGCCGAGGTGCTGGACCCGCACCACCTGCCGCGCGGGCGCCTGCTGCCGCCGGGCGCGATCGCCGGTGCGCGCGCGCCCCGCCTCCTGGCCCTGCCGCGGGGACCCGCTGCGGCCCGCTGTGCCGCGGCGGCATGCGCGGCTACAAGCAGGGCTGCGTGCGTCAACCATGCCACAGGCGCCCGGCCGGCGGCTGCCAGGCCCGCTCTGCAGTGGGCTGCTCAAACTACGCCCCGCTGGCCCGCGTGCGCGCAGCGCTGGGCCCGGCGGAGGCGCGCGTAAGCATCCCGCGCGAGTGCGGCCCGCGCTTCGACCCCGTGCGCATCGGCCCGCCCGAGGCGGCCCCAACTGCTGCGGAGGCCGGCGCGGTGCGCCCCCCCCCCTTCCCCTAACCCACAGGCGCCGATGTAATCCTTGGCTGCAGCAATTGAGAGCTGTAGGTGTCTAGGTGTCGTCTGGTTGCCTTTCGCAGCTGTCTGCATGCGGGCCTGCCCGCGCTGCTTGCGCACCAAACAGGGAGTGTTGCAGGCGCCACCAATGCAGGCTTGGTGTTGTGCTGTTCTCTGGCAGGCGCTGATGGGCGACCCGTTTGCACAATTGTGCCGTGCATGCATGCTCACCACCGAGCCAGCAGCGCACAAGCATCTCCGTATGTATTTACATGCAACCATGCTGATGTGGGGTGACGGGCACGCAGGCGGCCGCAGCCGCCGCGGCAGCGTCTGCGGAGGGCGTGGACGCAGCTCCGGCGCGCCGCGCGCGGCGCAGCGCCGGGACGGACCCGCTGCGGAAGGCGCGCCGGCCCCGCAGCATGCCGGCTGCTGCGGTCGCCCGAGGGTTGACGTACCCTCACGTCATGCCTGCCGCACCAGCTGGGCAGCCGCCTGCGCGGGCGCGCGGCGGCGCACGGCGCATCTGGTTGCTCACGCGGCAGCGCCAATGCGGCCCCTGCGTGCCAACCCCAGGGCTGCGCTTGCAGGCCTGACGCCCGGACCCGCCGGCCCCGCCTGGCACACACTACCCTACCCTAACCCTATGACCACCGCGCGCGGGCGCGGCGCAGGTGCTGGCGGTGCTGTTCGGGCACAAGGGCGCGGTGTGGGTGCGGCCCGCCGAGCTGCTGCCCTTCCGGCGCTGCCTGGCCGAGAAGGAAGCCGCGGGCGCATGCGCGTGCGAGGCCGACAAGCGGACCGCCTCGCCGGCCGCCTTCCGCGCCGCGGTGCAGGTTCGGGCCCGCGAGGGTTAGGATTAGGGCGGCGCACGGCCTGCATGGGCGCGAGGCGGCGCACGCTTCAGGGGCCGCGGGTGGTGCTGGCGGTATGCGGGGCTGCACAGCACGGGCCACGTCGTGGAGGCCGCGCGTCGGCCGCCGAGTCGCCCGCGCCGCGCACGCAGGATGCGCGCAAGAGCGCGGAGGTGCAGGACCGCTCGCTAGACAGCAAGACGTACACGGCGGCGCTGGCGGCGGTCGCCGCGCAGCGCGCGGCCGCGGCCGCCGTGCGCGTGCGCTGCGGCGAGTGCGAGGCCTGCCTGGACGCGGCCCGGGTGCGTGCGCACGCGCCGGCGCCCGTGCCCCAGGGCGCCATGTGCAAACGTGGGGGCAATGCCAGGCGCTTGATGCCTCCGTGCATATACTGCCATGCAAACACATGCATGCGGATTTAAATGGCCGCAGACATGCGCTTCGTTTCCCGCTCGCTGGTTTTTTTAAGGCATGTATTTGGTCGCGCGTGCGACCGGCGAGGCAGCACCGTCGGCCCATCACCAATGTGGGATGCGCGAGATTGCAGGATCCCCAAACGGCTTTACACAATGTGTGTGATTTCGCGTGAACCCTGCTGCCACAGGCTCACCCAAGTAGAAAAGCGTTTGTACTGAGCTAGGTCGGCTGGGCGCGGCGCAGGGCAGCAACCGCCGGTGCCTCGCCAGCCGCGTTGCGGCGGCTGCGGCCGCCGGCCTGAGCGGCGCACAGGCGCGCACTTCCTCTGCTTGCCCTCATATGGCAGCATGCTCGTGCCGCGCCCAAAAGGGTTGAACACCCCACAGCATGGCGTAAGGGTCTGCAATACCCTACATTGGTTGGGGCACACAGCGCAGCCAGGCCCAGTGGCTGGGCGCAACGCGAGCCGCTGACAGTGCATTCCAGAAGGCTCGCTCTATAAGTTTGTCGGATGTCCACCCTGGAGAATGTCAGCCGCTCGTCAGCTGCTGCACATGCAGGTAGCGTCTATAGGTTCCAGGGCTTCCTCCGCCTTGGAGACAGCCCGCCACGCGCCAGCGGCCGCGCGCGCAGGTGGCGGTGATGGGCGAGGGCGCAGTGGGCGCGCGCATCGCGTCCTGGTGGCCGCTGGACGAGGCCTGGTACGAGGCCTGGGTCAGCGGCTTTGACCGCGTGCGGTGGCGCCACACGCTGTGCTACGACGACGGCGACGTGGAGATGATCCCGCTCTGGGCGCCCAACCAGCTGGTGCGGGGCGTGCCGCGGGGCGGTTATGGTTAGGGTTATGTTAGGGTCATGCTCCCTCCGATGCCAGCATTGGCCGCAGGTCCGCCCCAGCACGCTGCCGCGGCGCGCCCAGGGCGCTGCTAGAGCTGCTGAAGTGGCCGTGGGCGTCCACACTAGGCTTCGTCCGGCCGCGAGAACCAGGGTTGACATGGTGTGGCGCGTTGCAGGTGCGCATCCGCAGCGACCCGAAGGCCTGGCCGGCGGAGGCGCAGCGCATCGCCGCCGACCGGCTCATGCGCCACGCCACCTTTGCGCACCGGGTGCGCTTGTGCCCATCCCGCCCCCCATCACATCCGCAGCATCTGTTGTTCACACCTCACGTGACTGCTGCTGCCCCATGCGCTGCCTCAGCCCGCAGGTCTGGCGTGCAAGCCAGTCACATAGTCATGTGCCGCCATGTGCGTATGGCACTGTACATGCGGGTCATAGTGGGCTGGCACGCAAGCCTAGCAGCTTTTGGAGCGTGTGCCGCCATGGCTTGCACTGCTGTCTGCGACGCAGTCGAAGGCTCAGCAGGACACACAAGTAGCTTTGCTGAGCGCCAGCATATACTCTGTATCCGCGCAGGAGGCGCGCGCGCGCGAGGCGCTGGCGGAGGCTGCGGACGCCGGCGCCGACCCAGGCGAGGCCGCCGAGCCGGCCAGCGAGCCGGAGAACGAGATGGAG
>JAABUV010001273.1_pt1 | contig 36750 bp, 63 predicted proteins | sample 5559971 | NCBI WGS metagenome assembly JAABUV01 (sample SAMN10711881, study PRJNA513362) | rock metagenome | isolation source: Antarctica rocks | place: Antarctica: Victoria Land, Knobhead nord | collected 2015-12-19
GGAGCGCGCGGCCAGGATGCAGCGGTGGCACCTGGCCGGCAGCGCGCGGGCGTGATGCGCTGGCAGCGGGTGTGTGAACACGGCGGGCTGTGCTGCAGGGCATCGCGGACAGGTCCAGAGCGTCGGCTCCAGCTGCACCTCGCCGGCTTCCCCCGCGCCCGAGGCGCTTTGGGAAGCCGGGGGTGGGGTATTGGTGTGACCATAGGCACAGTGGATACTTTTTAAGGATGCAACTGTTCATAGGTATTTATCGCTACCATACATATCATGCATGTGTAAAAGAAAATGCAACTAATGTACATGCGTACCTGAAAGTGTTGTCTGATCATAACAGCAAGCCCAAACAAGGGAAGTGCACTTAAGATCAGACCTGTAGTACCACCTACCAAGTACACAAAAGAGCACCACTGTTAAAACACAAAGACCACCAGATTTGAGGATAGGACACCCGTGCAGGTACGCCCCTACACCAACCTATGGAGGGATAGGGTCAAGGAGCGCGTCGCACCTGAACACCCGGCCCTCCACGCAGACCCGGACATCCGCCAGGTCGGCGCCCGCGCCGCCTGCGCCCGCCGCCTCGAGCTCCGCCGCAGCGCTGCGCAGGCGGCCCAGGTCCGCGCCCAGCCGCGCGGGCTCCGGCAGCGCGCACGGCTGCAGCACAAACCTGCGCGGCGGCAGGGCTCAGCCTGCGGCGATTGAGTTCGGGCGTTCAAACCTGCGCGGCGGCAGGGCTCAGCCTGCGGTGATCGAGGTCGGGCGTTCGCTGCCATTACACGGCGCTCTCTCTGCTACGCGCTGCGCGAGCAGCGGAGCGCACCGCCGCGGCACCGAGTCGTGCAGCCGCGTCGACTTGAAGTAGTACTGCAGCGTGCGGCGCTCGGCGGCAAACGCGGCGGCCGCCGCCCGCATGCCTAGGCGCCGCGCCTGCGCCCGGCCGTCGCAATGTCCAGCCCCGCATGTGGCACTTCATTATCACTTGCGAACAGACCCCGGTCCGCTCGTGCTGAGCGCCACAATCCAGACTTGCACGTTTGTTGACCGGGCGCTCCAGATGCCCACCGCTGCGCCTGCTCACTGCAGCAGCAGCGCATGAGGCGCTTCACCACGCGCACCGCGGCAGCCGCCGCCCGCGCAGTGCGGTGAGCTGTGCGGGGCCCGCGCGCACCGCGCGCACGAGCACCTCCGCGTCCTCGATGGGCGCGTCCAGGCGGTCGGTGTACATGAACGCGGCCAGCGCGCGCAGCGCAGACGGCGTCAGCGCGCTCGGGCGCAGCCGCACCTCGCGCGCGCCCGCCCCCTGCGCCAGCGCTGCGTGAGGACCGGGCGCCGCGCCCGCCCGGAGCTGAGAGTGTGCCGGCAAAGCGCAGGCAGCATGACACATACCCTGGACATCAGTGTGGGGTTCTGACGCAGCACTTTCGTGGCGCTAGAGCCCGCGCCCAGCTGCATGTGGTGCAAGCCACGATGCCAGGCGGCCAAGACTTCGTGCTGTGCAAGTTTTTCAACCCAACTCCCACACATTTCTTATACACGCACCAGTGGGGATCGCGCGCTGCAGCACAGCCACAGTGAATGCTGCGTCGCTTCAGCTCCAACAAACGTGAGCGAAGCGTCGAGCTTGCTCTGACGGTCCAAGCAGCATGCACACCAACTTGAAAAGGGCACACGCGCTGGACATACTGCTTCCTAGCATGGCAGCCGAGCACGTCCTGCACCTGGGGCGCCCACGGGCCGAGCAGCTGCCGCCGCAGCAGCGGCGCGCGCGCGGCCGCGACCGCGCGGTGCAGCTCCACGCGCTCACCCGCCACGACGAACGCAAAGTCCGCCGGGCAGGCCACCTCCGTGGCCCTGCCGCCCACGCAACGCGCGCCTTGGTGGTATGCTGGGCTCCCAGCTGGGCTTCCAGATGCTTCGATCGCGCGCGCTCGCTGACACGACTGACACAGGGCCTGCCCGGGGGCATATACAGCAGGCCCACATGTCGCGCCCAGAGGCGCCGCGCGACCACGACTGGCCCCCACACAGGTGCCCCGCGCGCAGTCCCGCTCCCAGCGCATGCCAGAAGGCTCTCCTTGACTCACGCGCGGCTCCCACCGCGTGTGGTGCGCCCCCTGCCGCAGCGCCTGCGCAGTGCGCCAGCCCCTGGGACGCTGCTGGCAGGCGGCGCACCCGAGCTGCGCCGAGGCGGCCCCGGCGCCGCCGTCGGCCGGCGCGAGCGGGCGCAGCGCGGCGGCGAGCGGCGCGAGCGGCGGCGGGCGCTGCTCGAACTGGCGCAGCAGCGCGCGGATGGCCGGCGTCAGCGCGGCATAGTGGCAGCGGTCGCCGTCGAACGTGAACTCGTTGCACACCGCGCCTGCCTCCAGCAGCAGCCGCGCGACCTCCTCCTGGCCTGCCACCGGATGGTCCAGCGCGTGTGAGCGCAACCTCTGGATGCTGAGGCCCTAACCCTATCGTGCCACCGAATGGTCCAGCGCGTGTAAGCGCAGCCTCTGTATAGGGTAGGGTAGGCCCTATCCTTTAACCCATGTGAGCGCAGCCACAGTGCCCTGAGGCAGAGGTGGCACGCAGTGTGAGGAGCGGGGGAGCCGCGCTCCGCAAGGCATGCGCATGTGCGCAGGGGCCTACCTCCTCGAGCCTTGACATACACTAACAAGCACGTTCCAGGCAGGCCAGCTCCGCACGCACAAGTTGGCCCAGAGGTGTGGTTCCATGCACAGGCGTCGATGAAATAGGTTGCGCGGCACATCACTTTGCGCGCTGAGGGCTTTCACCACGCCTCTCTCCGGTTGCAGCACTCTCCAATGGTAGGCGCAGAGGAATGTAGAGCGAAGGCCAAGAGTCAGGAAGTGCGACAAAGGGGCCTGTGTGCTCAAACAAGCGACCAGGCGGGGTGGCCCCGCACCGCAGGCGCACGCATAGTAGAGGGGGACACTGTCCCAGCGGTCGCGCGCGTTCACGTCCACGCCCTCCACCTCGAGCAGGTGTCTGCGCCACGCGCGGTGCTGCAGGTAGGGTGTGCGGACCTTTTGCAGTCAGCAGAGCGGGCACGACTATAACTATAAGGTGTGCAGAGGAACAGACCGCATGTGTGAAAACAACAGGTGGTCACGCTCAAGCAGACAAACATAGCTCATCCACCAAAGACCGTGTCACCTGGCGCACACATAGTCAATAACAGAAGGGGCCGCTGCGCAAGACATGTTGCAGTCAAGTGCTTGCAGTCAACCTGCGTGCTGTGACTCCTGTAGTTGCAAGAGCGCACCAACCTGCTTGCTCCACAAACACACTCCCTCCTGACGCCGCGCGTTTGAGTTCACAGCGAGCGGCACGCACCGCGCGCGCTCCAGGTCTCCGACGCGCGCTGCTGCGTAGAGGTCGCTGCGCGGCCCCGAGCGGCGCGCGCGCACAAAGTAGTACGAGCTGGCAGCGCCCTCCGGCTCGGCGAGCGCAGTCTCCAACTCCTCCGCAGCGACCTCAGCGAGCTCGTCGTCCGGATCCGCGGCCTCACCTGCACATGCTTTTTGTTACACCACTGTGCACGTTTTCCTGTCAACGTCCTCAAGCTGTCTGTGCTGTGCAACTTGGCATGCACTTTAAAAGCGAATTCAGCTGGAAATTGGTGACTTGACGGGGCTCCTCTTGCGCAGCTCCTGCACTTACACGTGCCACTGCCCTTTATCTAGCAGAGCCTCGGCGTGTACTGAGACGCTTTCGCACCTGCAGGCGCCGCGCGCTCGTGCGCGACTCCAACAACGAGATGGGGCTCCCCTGCTCGTACAACGTCGGGGCCGTCAGCATTTTCGGGCTGTCTGCGGTCGCCCTGGAGCTCGCGGGCTCCATCCCGGAACGCCGGGCGATCCACTTCGGCGCGTCGCAAAGCAACACCCCGCGCGGGGTCTGGTAGTCACCTGTACCTCTCTAAACTGTTCGAGCGGTGCACAAGTGCGGCACACCTATCAGCTTACTGTCTGTGTTCTAAACATCATGTTTACATGTTTACATGTAAGGCAGTACCGTAACAGTCGGTTTCACGGTACCCTAAGTCCCGTAAGACATGCAATGCATTTGAACACATGCGCCTCACTCACAGCTGATTTCAGAAGCCAGTGCGTTGCAAGAGACATGCAATGGGTTGGTGGTGGCTAGTGCAGACGATACTTGACCTACACACTTATGCGCAGACGACATACGTATGCATTTGTGTCCTGCTAGCCTGCCGAGCAGCGGCTCGTCACATATACAGAGCTGCAAGCCTGGCCCGCACCAACCTCGCGCAGGTTTTTAATGAGTCAGCCAGCTCTGTTCCCACTTGCCTGATCCGTTACCTGCATGCCACCGCACTGAACCTGCCTGTGCCAACACTTGGTGGTATGTGCTTGACGCAGTCTGAAGGCGGCCCTGCTGAAGCGTTCGCCACACTGCCAGAGGATGTTCTCCTGCTCATCGTGCAGAAGCTCACGTTGCGAGACAGGTGCGCGCTTTGTGCGCTTGAAGATGAGCTCAGACTCTGCGTCGGCTGCCTTGCGGACCAGAGCATAACTCTGCTTCCTTGCCTCGTGCCTTGACTATGCTGTGCCACAGGCTGGCGTTGGAGCTTGTCTGCAAACGCTCCAGGCGACTTGCAAAGGCTTACAGCCACATCCTGCACCGCGAAGTGCTGCTGACAGAGGCGCTGAACCCCGCTGGCCTGGGTTGGCTGCGCGCGCATGCTAAAGACGTGGTCACACTTCGCGTTGAAGCCAGCGACCTGAACGAGGGCATGGACACGGTTGCTGCTGCTGTGCGATGCTTGTTATGCCGGTCTGCACAGCTGCAGGATGTGCACGTCACGGTCGACATTGGCAACCTGCAACTGAACCGGCCGTATCAGACAGACAAACTGAACCGGCTGTATCAGACAGACGTGTGGCCTGTATACCTGAGAGGGATAGACGCAAAGTGCAAGTCGCAACTCGTACTAGCATCAACACGCCACCTCCTGACTAGCTCATGTGCCACCTGGAGGGTCTACCAAGACCGATCCTCCAGGCGACGCTGGCAGAGAGCGATCTGTCGGCTGTGGGATCTGCTACGCTGGCTGTGTGACCTTTGAGAGCCAGCGCATGTGCTTCAAGCCGCCTGTCAAGGGCCAGGGTACTCGCAGCTCTTGCAGCAAGTCTGGGGGTTGGACCAGCCCTGGGTGCAGCAGATGCTCTCCACCCATGCTCTGCGGGCTCCGTTGCCCCGGTGCCAGAGCTAGCACTGCCAGCAGAGCAGACCCAGGATGATTCAAGTGGTGAGGTGCTCTTGCCATTTCTTATGTTTTCTTGCAGTATGCTGACCACCTGTTACATGCGCCTTCGCTGATCGTTCCACCTGTCGAGCATGCTTGACCTCTGTATGAATGTGCATGCAGGTACACTGCTGGGGTGGCGTGCCCCGCTATGTTCTAGCCACGCTGAGTATTGTTTTTCTGCATGACTTGCTCAATTTGTGTCTTTTCAAGACCCATATGTGTAACCATGGCGCGAAGGCGCACAGTCATGCCCTTCCCTCCTGCTGTGATTTCATGTGTGCTACTTCAAGGTACAGATACAAGCACCAGCTCCCCTTAGCTACTTCCATGCATGGCTACTCCCATGCACAGTGTCAGCCCTGCTGCAAAGCTCGGCGCTAGCGCACATGCCTGCGCCTGCGTGTGCGCACATGCCTGCGCCTGCGTGTGCGCGCGCGCCCATGCCTCCTGGCCTGCTTGGGCGGCGGGCCGCCAAAGAAGTAGCAGGGCAGCACATCGGCAACCCACCCGGCCACCCTCTCAGCCACATAGGTCAGCGCCGGCCACCCTCTCAGCCACATAGGTCAGCACAGCCAGCATATGGTGGTCAGTGGTGTCGCGCCCGACCATAGCTGCAGCCGCCTGCATGGGCAGGCGCGTGTTTGGTCAGCCGAGCCGCGCGGCAGCCAGCTGGGGAAGCTATTGATGGAGCACATGCGCGCATGCATGTTGCCCCAAGACCATGCTCAGGCGCCTTGGGTCGCTGCTGCGCGCGCCGTTGCAACCCGAGCGTACATCAGCGGCTGCTGCCCATTGAGTAAGAGAGGCGAGACGGGACAGTGCCATCAGACAGGCCCCTGATAACTAAAAGGGAGGTGGGCCCGCGCCTGCGCCAGCAGCTCAGAGCCTCAGCATGTACGCAGACGCCTTTGCACCTGCAGTCTGCGCGCCCTCCTGCGCGAGTCCATTGGCCTGTGGCTTCCCTGCTCGCATGAGTCCGGACGGTCAGCGACCCCGGGCTGTCTGCGGTCGCTCTGGAGCTCGCGGGCTCATTGCGGACGGGCGGGCGCTCTACTTTGGCGCCTCACCCTGCAACACCCCGCGCAGGGCCGGCAGTCACCTTTACCTTTCTTTTATTGGTCAGAAAGGTTGTTGAGTGCCGCACACCAAGCATTCAGCTTCTGTCTGGTACGAGAGTACCGTAACAGTCAGTCACGGTACCCCAGGCATTCCGTAAGACATGCAATGCATTTGAATACATGCGCCTCACTCCCAAAACGTCAACAGCCAGTGCGTTGCAGGAGGCAAGCAATGGAGTCTTGTTTGTGTGGATGGCGTATGCCAATACAATGAAAGTCTGGGTGATGTACATGGCATCTGTAAGCATTCGTGAAGCACTGCCAGCCTGCCTTGCAGCGGCTCGTCGAGTGTACAGAGCTCTAAGCATGGCCTGCACCGGCCTCACGCAGGTGTTACTTTGCTTCAGCTAGCTCTCTTCCCGTTCGTCTGACCCCTTACCTGCATGCCTCGGCACTGAACCTGCCTGTGCACCCAAGTGATATGTGCCTTGACGCAGTCTGGAGGCTGCCGCGCTGACGCCTTCGTCGGGTTGCCTGACGAAGTCCTCCAGCTCATTCTGCAGAAGCTCACGATGCGGGACAGGCGCGCAATATGTGCGCAATAAGATGAGCTCAGAACTCTGCATCGGCTGCCTTGCGAACCGGTGCAAAACTCTGCTCCCTTGCCTCGTTCCTCGACTTATGATGCTGTGCCACAGGCTGGCACTGGAGCGCGTCTCCAAGCGCTTTAGACACCTGGTGAGGGACTATAGCAGCGTTTGAAGTCAACAACTGGCATGATGGCATGGACAACTTTGCTTCTAATGAATGCTTGTTCAGCTGCTCCACACAGCTTCAGCATGTACTCTTCACCGTCCACCAGGCTGACTGAGCGTGGTTCAGGCCGCTGTCTGTGACAGCTGACATGTGGTTCATGTTCCTTTGGGAATTTAATGTTCACTTTAGTGATGAACTCGTTCAAGTATCAAACAGCGCTTGCCACTTCGTCCATGTGCTGCGTGGAAGGTCCGCATTGGCAGATTATGACCTGCTGGCTGTAATCTTGGAGAATGAGCGCATGTCCTTCAGACTCTCAAGTCTTGCAGCAAGTCTAGGATTTGCATCGCCCCTGGGTACAGCAGATGCTCTCTACCTATGCTCAGCTTCGTTGCTCGGGTGTCAGAGCTAGCACTGCCAGCAAAGCAGACCCCACGATGTGCCGCTGACTTGTACTAGTGTTTTCTTGCAGTCTGTTGCAGACACCACTGGGACATGCACCTCCGATGAACAGTCCCTTCGTCTCCAGCATGCTTCACCTTAGTATAAATGTCCATGCATGTCCACCGCTGAGGTCGTCACAACATAGCCAGACTAAGATTCGTTTGCCTGCATGACTTGCTCCAACTCTTGTTCTCAAGCCTTATATTGTCGATTCCATGGCGCTAGAGCGCACAGTCATGCCCTTCACTCCTGCTATGTTATCATGTGTAATAGACCAAGGTACAGATACATGCACCAGCTCCCCTTAGATACTCTTATGCATGGCGAGCACAGCCTCAGCTCTGCTGCAAGCTCGGCGCTAGCGCACAGGCCTGCGCCTGCGTGTGCTGTTTAGAAAACTGTTCAGAACAGTACTGCACAAGTGCGGAACACCTATCAGCTTACAGGTATCTATCTCTGTTGACATGTACGGCTGTACCGTAACAGTCAGTCTTAAGGTACCCTAGCACCCGTAAGACATGCAGTGCATTATGAACACATGCGCCTCACTCCCAGCTAACTTCAACAGTTGTTGCAGGAGGCATGCAATGGATTGGTGGTGTTATATCTGCGTGATGTGCATGGCATATGTATGCACTTGTCCTGTACTGCCAGCCTGCCTTGCAGCGGCTCGCTTCGTGTACAGAGCTGCAAGCATGGCCTGCACTGGCTTCACGCAGGTGTCTAGTCTACTTCAGCTACTTCAGCTAGCCCTGGTCTCGTTCGTCTGACCCCTTACCTGCGGGCCGCCGCACTGAACCTGCCTGTGCCAACACCCAGTGATATGTGCTTTGACGCAGTCTGGAGGCTGCTGCGCTGATGTCTTCGTCAGTCTGCCTGACGATGTCCTCCTGCTCATCGTGCAGAAGCTTATGATGCGGGACAGGTGTGCACCATGTGCACAAGTAGATGCGCTCAAAAGTCTGCATCGGCTGCAATGCGGACCAGAGCAGAGCTCTGCTCCCTTGCCTCGTTCCTCAACTTATGATGCTGTGCCACAGGCTGGCGTTGGAGCTTGTCTACCAGCGCTTCAGGCTCCTGGCGAAGGACTACAGCAGCGTCGTGCACCGCGAAGCACAGCTTGCAGGGGCACCTAGCCAGTCTTGCCTAGACTGGCTGCGCGCGCACGCCAGCGACGTTGCCACACTTTGCATCGAAGTCAACAACTGGCATGATGGCAGGGAGAGCTTCGCTGCTATCAAGTGCTTGTTCGGCTGCACCACACAGCTTCAGCATGTGCTCTTCACGGTCAATGATGCTGACCGAGCGTGGTTGAGGCCGTCGGCGTCTGTGACAGCCCAGATGTGGCCCATGTTCCTTGCAGTGTTTGATTTGCACTTTCACTCCAAACTCGTTCAGATATCAAATAGCGCTTGCCGCACGAAGTCATGTGCTGCCTGGAAGGTCCGCGCTGGCAGATCATGATCTGCTGGCTGTAGTCTTAGGAATTGAGCGTATGTCCTTCAGGCTCTCAGTTCTCGCAGCAAGTCCAGGAGTTGAACCGCCCCTGGGCACAGCAGATGCTCTCTACGCATGCTCAGCTCCGTTGCCCGGGTAGAGCAGTGCTAGCAGAGCAGACCCAGGATGATTCAAGAGATAATGTGCCGCTGACTAGCACTTCAATGTTTTTTAAGTAGTGTGACAGACACCACTGGGATGTGCACCTCCGCTGAACAGTCCATGCGTCTCTGCATGCTTTACCTCAGTATAAATGTCCATGCAGATGTACCGCTGAGGTGGTTGGAAAGTAGCCATGCCTTTGATTTTCTGCATGATTTGCTTCAAACTCGTGTCCTGTCGAGACCCATATCTATGATTTCATGACACTAGAGCGCACAGTCATGCCCTCCTGCTGTCAAGTCACGTGTAAGACTTCAGGATACAATTAAATGCACCAGCTCCCCTTAGCTACTCCAATGCATGGCGAGCACAGTCTGCCCTGCTGCAAGCTCAGCGCTAGCGCACATGCCTGCGCCTGCGGGTGCGCGCCCGCCTATGCCTGGCCTGCTTGGGCGGCGGGCCGCCAAAGAAGTAGCAGGGCAGCACGTCGGCGACCCAGCCGGCCTCCCACTCGGCCACGCAGGTCAGCACAGCCAGCTGGTGGCGGTCGGTGGTGTAATGGAATGTCAGGTGCCGGTGCAGCAGCGAGCGCCCAATGGCGTCGGTCGAGCCCGACTCGATCGCGGCCGCCTGCACGGGCAGGCGCATGTTTGCTCGGTCGAGCCGCGCTGCAGCCAGATGGGGAGCTGTAGGTGGAGGACATGCGCGCATGCATGCTGCCTCAGGATCATGCTGGGGCACCACGGGGCGCTTTTGCGCACGCCGTGGCAGCTGGGGTCCACATCAGCGGCTGCTGCCCACCGAGTCAGGGAGGCCGGGCGGGACAGTGCCAGCAGACATGCCGCTGGTCCCCAAAAAGGGAGGTGGGCCCGCGCCTGCGCCAGCAGCTCGTCGGAGTGCTCCGGAGACGGGCCGCCCCAGAACAAGCCGTGGCCGCGGATCTTCACGACGCCGTTCGCGTGGCAGCAGATGCTGAGCGTCAGGTCGTTGGCGCGCTCGAACGGGCAGTTTGGCCCGTACAGCTCGCGCGACAGGATCCGGAACGCGGCCTGCGCCGGGCGCGGAGCCGCCTCACGCACACCGGCAGGGCTGCAAGCAGCATGTCACAAAGTGTATGTCAGTGCAGACGCCTTGCAAAATACACCAGTGTGTGCATGCAACATGATCGAGGTGCTGTCTGGCCACCGGCCTGCAGCACAAGGAGTAGGTCCGATTAGACCACGCCAGCCTGTGATGGCTTGATCACGCTTCTGTTCGCCCGCCCGCAGCGGCAGCATGATACAGGTGCTGACAGGCCACCAGCCTGTGGTAGCATGAGTAGGTCGGAACAGGCCACGCCAGCCTGACATGGCGATGAGCACACTCCTGCGCCCGCCCGCCCACCCGCAACAGGAACATGATGGAGATGCTGACTAGCCTAGGGCAGGGTCGCGCGCCTGCGAGAAGAACATGCCCGAGCCGCCCGAGAAGAAGTTCATGGTCTCGTTGAACATGCGGTCCCACATCCAGCCGATGGCGAAGGGCAGCGTCTCGTCGTACTGGCCCAGGTACGTCTGCAGCAGCGGCATGTTGAGCCAGGAGTCGTCGTCTGCGCGCGCCGCCGCCGCCGCGTCAGCGTGCGCGTCAGCCAGCGCGCCAGCGGCATCAAAGGCTCCAAAGGAGCGAGCGGGGGGGCTGGAGACGCAGCGAGGCGCTTGGATGACCGCATGGGGTCAAAACCCTGCACACAGTAGCAGCGGGCGCAGGCGGAGCTGGCCAGCGCGGCAGCCGGCGGGCGTGGCCACAGCGCGCGCGCAGGCGAGCACGCAGCTCTGCAGGCGCGGGGCGCGCGCGCGCGCCTATGAGCAGGAAGAAGCGCTTGTCGAGCAGCTGCGGGCGGTTGTCGTGGATGAAGCGCATGGCGCGCAGGTGGCGGTGCTGCGCGTCGCCGTAGCCGCCCAGGCCGGCGAGCTCGGGCAGCGTGATCATGGGCACGCTCGCGTTGTCGGCGTCGCCGACGATGAAAGTGTGCGGGTAATTGCGCAGCCAGCTCGTGCGCATCACGTGCGCCAGGTCGGCGCGCATCTGGCTCGCCATCATGATGACGACCACCTCGTCGTTGGCCACGCGGCGCGGCGTGGCGCGGCCCGCGTAGCGCTTCAGGATCTGCGGCAGCAGGGTCAGGGTCAGGCCCGCGCGGCGGTTTACGCTCCTTTGCAGCCTACCCCGCTACGACGTACAAATGCGTGCCTGGTTGACCTTCTCACCGTTATGTGCAGGTGCTGGCGAACAAGTAGCATATCCAGGGCCGCAGCGGGCACAGACAGCAGCCCCCGGAAGGAAAGCTGGTTTGTGATGATCTCGTATGGAGCAGATCATTGCGGCACCAACTCATCACGAGCGGAGAGCTTCAAACGAGCTCCTGATGCCACATGATGCACCTGCCCCCCTAACACCTTCCACGTCCCACGCCCGTCCACCTCATGCCCGGGAGCCGGCCGCGCCTGGTCGTCAATGACAAAGTTGGGGTCGTGCGCCAGCTCGCGCACGCGCGCCCACTGCGCGGCCTGCAGGTGCGCCTCCTGCGCCGGCGGCGCCTGATCGGGCGCCGCGCGCGCCTCGCCCGACGCCGCGCGCGCCTCGCCCGACGCCGCGCGCGCCTCGCCCGACGCTGCGCCCGCTGCCGGCTCCCCGTCGAGCTCTGCACGGTCCAACAGGGTGTCAGCTCTTGGCGCCATACAGTCCAGCATGACGCTTCGGACGTAGCTCCACCGACAGCTTGTGCTGAGCAAGGTTCCGGGCCCCACCGCCTCTCAGCGCATGCTGCCGGTCGAGGCTCGCCGCGGCGCTCTGGGCTGTGGACCGTCCCGTCGCTGTGCCCACGCCCTCCGAGCCTGGCAGGACAAAAGGCCACGCTCAGGCAGGCGCGCGTCCGTGCCCGACAGCACGGGCAGCGCACGACTGCTGCAGCCATGCTTGGCAGGGCCCCTGTCCGGCCACATGGGGAGCTCCAGCTGGACCCAACCTGCCACCCGCTCGGGGACGTTTGAGCGGCGCCCCACCCTGCCACGCCCTCAGGACGGCGCTGCAGGGAGAGCGCCCAGCTGCGGGAGGAGCTGCAGGAGCACCGTCTGGGCAGGTGCAGGGGCAGTTCTCCAGCAGCCGGGGCGCGCGCCAGGGGCGCATCCCAGGTGCTGCACGGCCACAGCACGCAACCCGCTCAGCAGCCAGCCGCTTGCAGCGCGCCCACGGTTGCGCTGACACAGCTGGCCAGCTGTCCAGAGCAAACCATTTCTTTCCTGATCAAAAACGAGAGATGTCTGCCAGACATGTCCAGGTTTGATGGCGCACTGTGGTGTAGGGGCTTGGCGACGCCCACGCGCGGTCCGCATAACAATGTGAGCAGCAGCGCTGCCCCAGACCTCCAGGCCGGCATCGGGTACAGGCGCCTAGGCGCCTAGGCGCCCACTCCCGCCAGCTTGCACGGTGGCCTGCAAGCAAGCTGTTTTGTGTTGCTACATTGATGTACAGGAGGAGGGGGGTAAAGCGTGGACCCACAAAGGCCAAAGTGCAAAGGCAAATTTTGAAGCGCCCACAGGCATCTAGTCTCCAGTCCGCAGGGGAAAGAGCTCGCAGAGCAGCAGAGAATACCAGGTTTTTTGCACTCAATTACCAAGCTGGGCAGCGGTGAGCACCCGGTGGTGTTGCTGTCAAGCGCCTGTCAAGCGCGGCTGCGCAGCTGCATAGCGCCCTCGACCTCTAAACTGTGGATGCTGCCAGAGGTGGCAGCCTACCTTTCACATTGCTCTGGGCCTGACAAGGACAGAGCAAGGCAGCAGAGCACAACCTGGTCCTATCGCAACACAGCTGTGTAGCAACACAGCGAGGCTTAACTGTGCAGAGTCTCGCAGAACGACAGGTTGCAACTGCTCCTACCCGTGCTTGGCACCCAACTGCTCAGCGATCAGCTGCGATTGAAACGCGGCCAATATATTTTCTTCGCAGGGTTCGGCCGGGTCAGCTCCCGGCTGCACAACCAAAGCGGAACCAAAGCTCGCCCTTTGTTGCGCAAGTCGGAGCGCCTTCATCAACTCATACACAACGTTGCTCTGCTAAAAAAGTGTGCTACATATTGAAGCCCGCTCTGGGAATCCTGTGAGCAGCAAGTAGATGATGTTGATCGCCAGTGTCACGGCGCCAGTGCAAGAGCGGGCCTGATGATTGTATGTGCGGCGGTCATCGGCCAAGCCGTGTGACCCCATTCCCTCTGCGTGTTGGTCTGGACGTTGGCAAGGCTAGACATGTGTTTGTACAATCTGCGCCCAGTCATGTCTTGTGGTCGCGCAGAACAACCCGCTGTACTTGGAGACCTTCCAGCAAGGCAGCGGTGATGACGCGCTGCGCTTCCACTACGTCGTCCACTGCTCGCTCGACGCCGTGGAGGAGAAGCGTGCGCACGTGCACCAGGCAGTAGATGCCTGAGGTGCCTGGCAGTGGTGGAGAGGGCAGCGATAGGAGTGCGTTCACAACTGGCAATGCACCAGCACTAGCCTGGTCAACTGAAGCAGGAAGGCATAAGGAAGAGTATTCATGCCTCTGGGGACACGCTCTGTGCTAGCATGCACACCTGCACGCAACACGCAGGCCTGGGGCACAGTGAGCTGCACGCGTACAGCCATCTTTGCCAGGGACTCCTGGTGGCCCTGTAGGGAAGCTCGACAACTCTTCACATTTTAGGTTTGAAGTCCACGTTGTGCTGTGCGTGCAGTGGCGGTGCCGCGCAAGTCGCCGGGCGAGCCCTCAGACGCCTACCTCGGCCTGCTGTACCCCACTGAGGACTTTAAGGTGTTTGGGTGCGCGGCTCGGCCCACCCCTGCCTACAGCGCGGCTGGGCCTCAATACGGGCCTGACTGGCTCGTCTCCCTGGCCGCTGTCCAGTATCCCAAGCACTCGCAGCTCTGGCTCGTCCGCCTGGCCGCTGTCTAGCGTCCCAAGCACTCGGCAGCTCTGCTGCTGCTTTCAACCGAGTCGTACATAGGAATGTACCACTGCATGTGTCAGCGAAGCAAGTCATGCCCCATGGCAGAGAGCGCATGGGTGCACATGCCCCAGAGTGAGCTGCTTCTGGCCGGGCGCCGCAGGTACGTCACCAACACGCGCATCAAGTTTGTGCTCGTCCTCGACGAGCCGGTGCCCAAGGATGAGGAGATGCGCATGGTGCGCCGCCAGCCCGCAGTGCGAGCGTTGCTAGCCTGCGAGCATGGCCAGGCTCGCTGGTCAGGCCCCGCTTCCAGCGCTGCAAGCCAGCTCTGTCACCGCCGGTCCGCCTCCATGACCGCTGCGCTCTGGTGCACGTCCTGTGCTAGTGCATGTGATGTACACTGTTCAGCCCATGCTGTGTCAATACACAATATGTGGCATGGCCACCCATGCACGTCTGCGCCATGCCTCACATGAGGTTTGGGTCGCCCGGCCGCGTTCGAGCCGGCTTGACCGATGGTGTGCTGAGCGGAGGCCGCGCTGTCCGCAGATATTCAAGCGCTTCCATGCGGCGTACGTGGACGCGGTCTGCAACCCCTTCTACTCTGTCAACATGGTGCGCCACCCCAGCGCTTATGCACGGTTTCTGGATTTTCCTTTATTGTTTGGTATTCCATTGCAAGTGTGTGCTCTGTTCGAGGTGCGTCGCGGTGAGAAGGCACAGTCGGTGCAGGGCGTTTGCGGCGGTGAGGCACGCTCTGCCTGACTCGCATGTCCTCCATGTGCATGCCCACTCAGCACTGACTCAGTGTCGGTGGGGCGCAGCCGCTGACCTCGCCCAGCTTTGATGCCAGCATACGGACCATCATCATGACGCTCTGAGCCTGCCCGCCTTGAATCGGCGACGCGGGCAGCCTGCCTGTGTTCCGAGAGCATGCCTGACATGCCGTGCCAGGCAGGTGGCAGGTGCGTGTGGAGCTGGCATGCGTGAGGCTTGCGAATGTATGTGCTGTGTTGTGCACGCACAACACAGCTCCGGTGCTTGGGCTGGTCAGTGGAGGGCGAGCAGAGACGCCGTCTCCTGGTGGCGAGGGGTAGAGGCTACCGTACCTGTGGTGTGCAGCCTACAGAGCATCACTCTGAAACGAACGCGTCGAGTGGCCTGCTGCATGGCTCTCGTGAGACCTTGGAGCCTTAGATGGCTGCCGCAGCTGTGCTGCCCCCCCAACCCTAAGGGCGTTGCAATTCCTCCGAGAGCGCCTGTCGTAGACCTTCTTGAGACTGCTGAAGTGTTTCTGGCTCATCGTCATAGCCTTCCAAAGGCGGTTTTACTTTCTCAACAGAGCTTAGTGACAAGTGGGGGGCGGCGGCACTGGGACCAGAATGCTATACTTGATGTAACTCTCATCAGCTAGGACTATCTACCCGTGCTGCTGTGAGCGCTGCTACTCAGCCAAGCCCGCTGCAGTCGCGCACCCGTTTCTGGCAGGAGCATGCGCAGCTGCAAGGGCAAGACTGCCAAGAAGGCCGTGAGCCGCTCGTCCAAGGCCGGGCTGCAGTTCCCGGTGGGCCGCATTGCGCGCTACCTCAAGAAGGGCAAGGTGCGCGACCTGGGTGCTTGCTGCATGCTGTGTATATAGCAAGATGGGAGCACCTGGCCCGCGTCTTGCTGGCCATCCCTGGGTCAACAGGCTCTGGCAAACCCGACTTGACCCCAGCTATTCGTCTGTGCGCAGTACGCCACGCGCGTTGGCGCCGGCGCGCCGGTGTACCTGGCTGCCGTGCTGGAGTACCTGGCGGCCGAGATCCTGGAGCTGGCCGGCAACGCGGCGCGCGACAACAAGAAGACGCGCATCGAGCCGCGCCACATCCAGCTCGCCGTGCGCAATGACGAGGAGCTGTCCAAGCTGCTGTCGGGCGTGACCATCGCGGCCGGCGGCGTGCTGCCCAACATCCACTCCGTTCTCCTGCCCAAGAAGACCTCTAAGAAGGACGCGGAGTAGGCGCTTGCGCACGCTACTCAAGACATCCAACCGGTGTTTTCTAAACACCACCATGCGCTCGGGAAGCAGTTGGGCCCTCACACAAGCTCTCGCCTCTCATCACTCTGATCAGCGCTTCTGCCATGAGCAGCATCAGCTTGCCAGCAGCGCAAGGCATCACGTCCTGCAAGGACTGTGTAGCAGGCCCTGCACCGGCTTTATTCTAGCCAGAGTGTTGAAGTGGACGTGCTTCAAAGACAGGCAGGCTGCTTGTTGAACCAGCCTCCAAGTGGACGTCATTTAGAGTCACAGCTGTGCGGCTTCACATCATCACCACTTACAGCCACTGGGGCGCAGGCGAGCCGTGGTGATGTATGAGCTTCCACTGCCCATGCTGCTTCTCAAACACGTTGGTCGCAACCACCCTGCGAGCCCGCAGCAGCAGAGCGTCTCAGCGTGCTCACAGTCACTTGTTGCGCCTGCCGTGGAAACCCAGCAGGCGCAAGCGCGCTGCAGGTCTGCAGCCGCTGCGAGTCCCCGCACAGGCCCCACCCAAGGCTGACGGTGCAGTGCAGCCTCCCTTCTGGCAAACAGCGGCGTGGGAGCAGCACTTGCGCCCGCGTGTGCCCTGACTGTCTCTACATTGTCACACGGGCCAGGGCCGCGCACCTGCCGCGCGTGTCAGAGGCATCGATGACCTCCACGCACGTCACGACCGCCTCGGTGTCGCCGGCAAACACGCGCACGTCCTCCAGCTCAAAGCGCATGTAGCCGTCGCTGGTTCCGAGCATCAGTTTCCAGCTCTCCATCACCTATTCGGGCAGGCCCAGCACTGCCTGTCAGGTTTGTTCCGCGGTCGCGGCGGGGTGCGCTGCCTCGGCACCCAGGGAGGCGAGCGCCGGCAAAATGAGCAGCCTGGGGCAGAAGGCCGTACAGCTGCACATACATGCATGGCCAGTCCGCAGCAAGTCATGGGCTGGTGCACGGGCGCACATGTTCCCGCCCCGCGACGCACGCGGAGACCGGGTGGATGCACTGCACGTGCTCGCCCTCGCCCCACACCTCGTTCATGGCCTGCGCAGGCACGCAGGTGAGCTCCGCCGCTGGCGGCAACCTACCCGCAGGTGAGCAGGAAACGCCGCAACATGGGGAAGGCCGCGCGCCTGCAGGCTGCAACGCCGGAACGCGTCGTAGAACCTGCGGTTGGCCTCCTCCACGGCAAGCCGGCTGTCAGCGCGCTTCCGCCTGCCGCACGGCGCCCCGTCCTGAGCCCCGCACGCGCGGGCAGGCTGCGTGCCTGCGCCGGAGTGCTGCTGCCGCGGCGCTCACGTAATCTTGTCCCGCAGGTCTGCCGCCGCCTCGTAGTTTTCTCGCGCTACCTCCTCATCCAGGCGGTCCTGCAGCTCCGCCAGGGACGCCTCCGCTTCGCTGGACGCCTGCACGACGCAGTGCACTCGCCGCCGCGCTCGCCTGCGCGCACACCTGTTCCTCACAAGCGCGGCGGCGCATCCGTCTGGGCGACAAGAGGCAGGCCCGGACACCAACATGTTGACAACACAACATGTAAATAATGATGGAGCGGAGCACGCACCTTTCCGAGCAGCCCCACCTGCATGGGACACATGGCGACAGAGGGTGCCGTGTGCACTGGGCGTCCAGCCGCGTTGCCCAGGCCCGGCAAGGAGGCGCCCGAAGGGCGCGGACTGCGCTGGAGCCCTGCACCACGAGCATGTGCCTTCCGCTGCCGCTGCGTAGCTCAGGCCGATTTGCTCTGCTGCTCTGCTGGGCTGCCAGCTCAGCCCAGCTGTAGCCGAGCAACAGGGTCTTGCCAAACCAAGGAGCAAGCTCGCTGGAGAAAAAGTAAGGCAGTGCCTGTAAGGCAGGGCCTGGATGCTCTTACTGGTCCGGTGAATGCCGCAGAGTGGCGCAGGATGAGCGCCGTGCAGGAGACGCCCCACTGGGCGGTGCGGGTTGCACAGCTGTGCGAGTTGCCCCAACTTGCCAGACATCCTCTGCTTGCCAGACACCCTCTGCTTCCCGAGCCTGCAACCCACTGTGCGGCGCTGCTGGCTGTGCAGGACGTCTTCGCCGCCCACCGGGCAGCAGGCTGGCGCTTTGAGGAGCTCGAGGACGCAGCGCAGGCTAGCAGCGGCAGGCAAGGCTCGCAGCGCCTGGGCTCCCCCTCCTGGCACGAGCTGCGCACTCTAACTCTTCCAAGTTCGCATCAACGCCAATCCACTTGCTCACGCACTCTGGTGGGCCAGGAAGCGCAAGCGCGGGCGGCTGTCCCGGGGCGCCCACAGCGGAGTCACGGCGGAGGCGCCGCCCGCGCCTGCGCCTCTGGCCACGCCGCCGCCCAAGGTGGCCACAGAGGAGCTAGCAGTGGTGCCCCGCGCTCGGTGCTTCCAGCTGCATGAACGTCTGGTCGTGGCGTCCTTACCTGACGGTCCCGGACACCGCGCTGGGCGAGGACCCAATGCTTAAGGCCCTGCCATGCAGCCAATGAAGGCCACACCGCCGTCTTGGCGAGGTGTAGCCGAAGCAGCCTGCTGTCATGGTGATGTAAGGAAGCAGGCAGGCGCAGAGACGCACAACCCGAGCGTATGCAGGGCCTGGCGGCGCGGCTGCACGCGTACGGGCTGGCCACCGCGCCGGACGCGTGCGCGCTCTGGGGCGTCGAGGGCGGCCCGGCGCTGCCGACGGAGCCGGCCGCGCGGCGCGTCTGCGTGCTGCTGTGGCAGCTGCTGACCGGCGTCTCCGCCGCGCGGTGCGGGCCGCTGCAACTTGCAGCCTGCAAGTGACCCGGCGGCGCTGAAAAGCCTGCCAGTCAACGCTTTTTCTTCCCGCGTGGGCGGCAGACGGGGACACTCCCTGCGGCCCCACGCCCGCCGTGACTGCAGCTGACCGGCGCTCTTGCCGCATAACACCGCACGGGCTGCGTACATTGCTGGTGCTGAGAGGCAGCTTCGCATTCAAGCAGGATGTTGCTGCTGCCCTGGCAGGCGTGCCGTAGTAGTAAGCCAAGCTGCAGGGGCGCATGTGAAGCAGGCCATGTCCGTGCCTGCATGCTGTGAGTTTGCTGGAGCAGCAGTGCATCACAGGGCTCCGCTCTGCTGCGAAAACGGCTGCGAGATTGGGGACCCTTTCCGTGTCCCAGCCGAATCACTCTCTACTGGTGCCCCATGCGATGGGGGAGCAAGTCCCGTGAACGCGCACAGCGCGCAGGCTGGCGGCGGCTGTGCTGCTGGACGCGCGCTGGGCGCGCGCGACGCTGGCGGCGGTGCAGGCCGCCGCCGAGCAGCTGCGCGGCGCAATGGTGCCGGGCGGCCACGCGCGGGGCGCCTCAGCAAAGCCTGCGGTTAGGTTGGTGCACATCCACTTATGTTATACAAATCCGTGCGGGATGTCTGTGCTGCGACGATGCTGAGACCTGCGTGTGGCCAAGTCCTGGCGCCAGCTAATGCAGCTGCAGCGCTTCCGTGATGTGTCTAATGAAGTGGGCGGCGTGCTCGTGCGCAGGGCGGCGGCCGCGCTGGCGGCGGGCCTGGAGGCGCACGTGCGCCTGGCGCGGCAGCGGTGCCCGGCCGCAGGCGCGCAGCTCACGCCCGAGCAGGCGGTGCTGGTGCGCCCGCCTGCTGGCGCGCACGGGGCTGCGGCGTGATCGGCGCTGACACACGCGCCGCGCGCGCGCCCGACTGCGCCCCGTGACTGGGCCTTTGCACAGGTTACGAGGGAGCCGCCGTTACAGAGCAGCCGCGCCTCTGCCCCGCCTGCCCGCCTAGGCCTGCGGCCCGGCAGGCGGACTTTGATTTGCACTTGCTGCTCCTCCAGAACTCACGGCCTAATGCCCAAATGGAGCCCAAACCTATCTGGGAACCCTGACCTATCTTGTCCCCCAGGTTCCGTGGCCTGTCCCCTACTGGAGCCCAGCTCCAGCTCCATGCGCCCCGCCCGCGCGCAGGCGGCGGCCGCGCTGGACGGCGCGTACTACGCGCTGCTGGAGCACGCGCTGTCCCCTACCCTGGCCCCCAGCCCCGCGGCCTGCCTCCCAGCTGCGAGCGCCACGCGCGCGCGCAGGTGGCGGCGGCGCTGGACGGCGCGTAAAACTACGCTGGTCTGCTGTTTCCGTCGCCTGGCCCCCACTGGATGGATGGGTGGAGCTCCCAGCTGCAAGCGCCACGCGCGCGCGCAGGTGGCGGCCGCGCTGGACGGCGCGTACTACGCGCTGCTGGAGCACGCGCTGTGCTGCGGCTGGGCCGCGCCGGCCGTGCCGCCGCCGCACGCCTGGTTCCCCGCGTTCGCCGCCGCGCACCCGGGTGCGCCCGCGCGCGCGCCCCCGCGGGCCGCCCTGCCTCCAAAAACTGCAGCATGATGAGCCTGTCAGCCAGCTGGCCGTCAACGGGTTGCCCTTCTTCGCTAGTCTGCTGCCACACACTGCGCCGGCGTCCCAGATGAGTTGGGGGGGTCCATGTACAGATGCGCGAACTCAGCCGACGCGCGGTCTCAGCGCGCAGGGAACGCCGCCGCGGCCGCGCAGCTGCTGCAGGCGCATGGGCTGGCGCAGCACGTCGCGGAGGTGTGGGGCCTGCGGCGCAGGCCGGGCGGGCCGCTGCGGCTGCCGCGCATGGCCGCGCGCGCCAACCCGCTGCTGGCCGTGCTGGTCTCGCGCTTCCAAGAGGGCGCCCAGCTGCTGCACGCCCTGGGTGAGCTCTCCCCTGTCTCCCATGCGGGACTGGGCGTGAGCGGGAGCGTTCTAGGCAGCGTGCCCCTGGACCTGTGCTCTAGCCTCTGCATGACACTGCCTCAGTCCGCCACAGGTCCAGGCCACAAGGCCAGGCCACAAGGCGGCGCTGACGACCGCGCTGCTGGCAGCCCTGGCTGCCGAGGCCACAACGCTCGCCTGCTGTTGGGCGGCCCCCCGCTGCAGCCAGTGTTGACAAAAACGACCCTGCAACCGCAGGCTCCGGAGCGCGCGGCGAGCTGGACGCGTGCGCCACGTGGGCGCCGCCTGGCGAGCCTGCTAAGGAAGCCCTAACCCTACCCGCGGAGCGCCCCGCGGCAGCCCGCTCGCGGCGCGAGGGGAGGGGGCCGCGCGGGGCGCGCGCCGGTGCGGGCGCGGGGCCGAGGGCAGCGTGCGGCCGCCGGGGCGCGGGCGGCGGGAGCGGGCCGGCCGCGCTCGCATCGGGCGGCAGCAGCGAAACATCGGACAGCGGCAGCTACGTGACCTCCGCCGGCGACAACTCGGACGCGTCCAGCAGCGGCTCCGAGCGCTGCGCTCCCCTTGCCGCGGACCCTGGTGGCTACGCAGCTCGCGCCGGCGTGGGGTGCAGCCGGGGCAGTGCCCTTGAACAGGCGGGCGCGCGACTCGTGCGCGGAGACGCCAACGGGCGTTGCCGCGCCCTTGGACAGCCGTCGCCGCCTGGACACAGCCCCGCAGCCGGCGCTGGCCGCGGCGCCGGCCCGCAGCCCTGGCCGGCGCACGCGGCGCTGCGCGCCTGGCGCGAGGCCGGCCGCGAGTGCCACTTCTACGCGTACGCACCGCCGAACGCGGCGGCGCTGGCCGCGCTGGCCGCACGCGCGCCGCTCGTGGAGGTGGGCGCGGGCACGGGCTACTGGGCGCGCTGCCTGCGCGGCGCGGGCGCGGCCGTGGCCGCCTACGACGCGGCGCCGCCCGGGCCGCGCGGCGCCGCCAACGCGTACCATGGCCGCGTGCCGGCCGTGTCGCAGGCGCGCACAAGGTTAGGGTACCCTACCCCACCCTTCCTCTGCGACCAGCCACCCGCCACCCCGATGGTCGCATTTCGAGAGCCTTGCATGTGGACGCAGAACCGAGTCCCGTGCTGCTGCCTGGCCGTACTGCGCTGCGCGCGTGCCTCTGCCCGCCCGCGTCACGCCGCGCGCCGGCCCCCTCCCTTGCCTGCAGCAATCGTGTAAACGTGTGGAGCCAATGTCCGGGCAGGCGCTTCATGCAGTCCTGGTCTCGCTGAAATGTACAGGCGCATTGTGCAGGCGCATGACGCGATGAGCGCGGGAGCGAGGGCTGTGGAGGGTCAAGCATAAGGCGCTAACGTAGTCTCTTGTGCGGCGCCCAGGTGGCACTGGGCGGGCCGCGGCGAGTGGCAGCGCATCCGGACCACGCGCTGCTGCTGTGCTACCTGCCGCCCGACGACCCCGTGGCCGAGGACTGCTTGCGCCTGTTCAGGTGGGGCGGCTCGCGCGGCCAAGGATGCTCTGCAGCGCACAGGCATGGTTAAAGGACAGCCTACCTGCGGCGTGCGCAGGCGGCTCGCTTTGCTGTTGTGCCGTCACACAGCCCTCATCTCATGCTGTGTGTTCTCGCAGCTCAGTGCACGCCATGTAAGGCGCGCAGTGGCACGCCCAATGCGAGCCTGCCAGCGACACGGCGAGCGCGGCGCCGCAGGGGCACGTGCGTGTGCGTCGTCGGCGAGGCGCCCGGCGGCGACACCGGCTCGCTCGCGTTCGCCGGCGCGCTGGCGGCCGGCTTCCGGCTGGTGCAGCGCCTGCCGCTGCCCAACTGGTCCGACACCGCGCACGACCTCACAATTGGGATCGCCGGCGCCCGGCGCCCTGCTCCGGCCCGGGGCGGGAGCCGAACGACCTGCGTGCGTCTGCCTCGGACTGCACCTCAGAGGTTGCGGCGCCCGTGGACGGGCGGCCCGCCGCGCTGCCTGCCCTGGCATGCGCGGCGTGCGGCGGCGGCGCCCACGGCGGCGGCGGGACGCCGGGCGGCACTGTGGCGCGCGGCAGTGCGCGTGCGCCTGCAGCACAGGAGCGCGGCGCTGCCGGCGCCAGGAAGCGGCGGCGTGGTCTGCAAGCCGCGGCGGGGCCCGGCCCGGCAGCGGCCCTCCGGTGTCGCTGGTGCCGGGACATTTTCTGCTCGCTGGCGTGCGTGCGCGCGGGCGCGGCGGCGCACGCCGCGCGCCACGCCCTGCGCCTGCTATTCTTCGCGCGCCGCAGCATGGTGGAGCCGTCTGACTACGAGCCCATGGACGCCGCGTGAGCGTCCCGGCCGGGCGTCCAGGCTGTGTGCTGGTCTGCATGGTTATTTGCACCATGCATGCGAACTGGCCTTGTGCAAGCACGGCGTCTGCTATTCCATGTATGAAGTTTAACTAAATCGTGCGTGCACATGTGTTCCATCCTGGTTCATCACTGACACATGGGCTGTTGACATCCCATCTGATTGTCGTACACACTGCGAAGGCCAGCACAGCGTACTAGTACTTCATTTTGCACCAGCACCAAAATCTTGGCGACTAGGAGGTCAGCTTTGATCCTGCACGCCCAAAGGCCGCTTCTCTTGCGAGCTAGGAGTGTTTGCAGTACACACGCAGGAGGGCCTGGCGCTTGTAGAGGACAGGCAGTGTGTGGGGGCGGGCGCCTTGCGGGACTGTGCGCTCCCCAAGCTGGGCGACCGCGCGGCTGGAGTAGCCCAGACAGGCCAGCGCTCCGGAGAACACACTTTGGAGCGCGCTGCGTGACATAGGACCACAGAATGGAGGCCGACGCCGTGCAGAACTACGTGCTGGCCGAGCTGGTCGACCGCGCGGCCGACAAGCGCCGCCTGGACATCGAGCCGGACGTGCTGGCGCAGATCAAGGCGCTGTGCCGGGCGCGCGAGGACACTGCGGCCGCCGCCGCCGACCTGCTCCTGGACCACCTCAAGGCCAATGACGCGCAGGTGCGGCGATGGAGCAGCGCCGAGCAAGTGTGTCTGCTGAGCAGCGCACTGATGCTGCCAGGGACTATTTGCGCAGCCGATAGTGCGCCGACCTCGCGCACAGAGAGTGCTGTGCCTGCGCGCATGCGTCTGTGTGTGTCCAGGCAGGCTTGCTCGGCGGGTACCAAGAGCTGTGACTGCTGCACGATTCTTGCCTGTACCACTATGAGTGCCCTGGGGCGTGTGGCTGACTGAGACAGAAGGCCCAGCTCCTTGCTCCGCGCCGCGCTTTCCTATGCAGCCAAGTGCTTGCTCGCTCGCTCCCAACAGCCACAGGCTCGACCTCCGCCAGAGGCTCCTGCGCACAGGCAGCGCTCTGTTACGGCAGCTCACAGTGCGAGGCGGCTGCTTTCAGTGCGCGGGGAGGCGCTGGCTGCGCGCCGCGCCTGGCGCGGCCGCCTGGCGGAGCCGTGGCCGGGTCTTTAGGCTAGCAGGGGGGTGGCGCGGCGCGCAGGCGCAGCTGCACGCGCTGGCGCTGTGCGAGGCGCTGCTGCCGCGCAGCCGCGCGTTCCGCAGGGGGTGAGCAGGGGGGGTGGCGCGGCGCGCAGGCGCGGCTGCATGCGCTGGCGCTGTGCGAGGTGCTGCTGCCGCGCAGCCGCGCGTTCCGCGGCCGCCTGGCGGAGCACTTTCCGCTGTTCCTGGAGCGCGCGGTCGGCTTCCGTGCGGCGCGCCCGCTGCCGGCGCCGGCGGACGTGGCGGCGCAGCTGCGCGAGCGCGCGCTTGCCGCCACCGAGCGCTGGGCTGAGGACCACGGCGCGCACTACCAGCAGGCGCGCCGGCTGAGGCGTTGAACGCGTGCCAGCGAGCGCTGAGCCAGAACCGCAAGCCTGCCCTGTCAACGGGCGCATCCGAGCATGCGTCGGTTGACTGCCGACGGAAGGCAGCCCTGTCAGTTAACTTGGCGCACTTCTCACATGCCATGACCAACCTCTGCGTGTCAGGGTTGCCCTGGCGTGGGCTTCAAGACGTGCTGCGGCTCGCCGTCGCTGTGCTTGCGCACGCGCCCTGATGATAGTGTATGTGCGCGTATGCACCCTGCTAGCATGGCCAGCGCATGGCTGCGCGACCAGCGGCCGCACCTCACAGCCGCAACCACCGCGCGCGCCCAGATCCGGCTGGGCATGCGCTACCTGCGCGACGTGCTGAAGCTGCGCTTCCCCGAGCTGCGCGCGCGCGCGGCGGCGGCCGCCGCGGCGGCCGAGGAGCGCGAGGCGCGCTGCCCCCGTGGCGCCTTTGGGTCGGGCCCCCTGCATTGGGGGCATCTGCAGGGTGAGGCGCCGGCTCGCACGGCGCTGCTGTCTTCTGCAGGGACGCCGCCCGTGCGCAGGAGAGTGTCATTATCAGCGCATGCAGCGTCCTGCCTGGAGCAGTTCTGCGCCCAATTAGGTGCGTCGCCAGGCCTTTTTGACAGCTCGCCTTCCCCGCGTGCGCGCGCAGCGGCGCGCGCGGGAGCTCGTGCAGCAGAAGTACGCGCGCATCGCGGCCGACTTTGCGACCGGCGCCGCCGACATCTCCTCGGTGCTCGACGAGATTGTGCGCGCCCTGCGGGCGGCGCTGCACACGCCACGCGCGATATTGCAAAGTATGTTGCATGCATGAAGGTTGCATGATTTGCGCTTGTACAAGGAACGTCACATACTGTTGGCAACCAAGGCGTCCCTGTCTGCTTGGTTGAGCTGGGGCGCTATGTTGAGGTGGGTGTGATGTCGGCGCCCGCTCGGCAAGAGCTGTTGCGCAGCCGGCCACTATCCCAAGAATACGCCCTCTCTAAGAATGCGTGCGGGTCACAGCCGCATGGGCCGTTCACAAGCGCGCGCCGGCAGGAGGAGGGCTTTCGGGCGCTGGAGGGCCGCGGCGCGCCGGCCGCGCCGGCCGCCGGCGCCGCCGCGCCGGAGCCCGACGGCGAGGAGTGGGAGGACGTGCCGGAGGCCGGCGGCGCGCCGGGCGGCGCCGCGGCTGCGGCTGCAAGCGAGGCGAAAGGAGATGGAGAAGAAGAGGGTGAAGGCAAAGGTGAAGAAGAAGAGGAGGAGGTGGAGGGCCTGGCGGCGTACACGCGCGAGGAACCGCCCGACGCGCTGCTCGCGGCGGCGGCCGCCGGCGCGGCGGGGGACCGGGGGGATCCGGGCCCAGGGCCCGCCGGCGCCGGCTGGGCGGCGGCGGACCCCGCGGTCGCGCGCGTGCTGCGCGAGCTGGGCCGCGTGGCCGCGCACCGGCACCTGCCGTCCGTGCGCGACTGGCTGCGCGTGCTGGTCAAGGCGCGCGCCGGGCCCGCCTGCCTAGCTGCTGACACACGCTCTGTCGCAGAAAATAAATCACACGTAGCTCCCGGGGCGCTGGTTATCTGCCCTGCACGGCGCATTGCTGGCCAGCACGGCGCGCGCCTTAACGCACATCGGTGCGCATTGAGCCAAAAGCTCAAGTGTAGATCAGTTTTGGGGTGCTCTGCGTGGCTGAGCGAGGCCGCCAGGCGCAAACTGACGAAGAGCAACTGGGCATCAAAGCTGCCGGGCAAGCAGCCAAGTCGCAGCGCCCTCCCCCCCCTTCACATTAATGGCGCGCGGCAGGTGGACGTAGGTGAGCCGGGCAGCGCCGCGCACGCGCGCCGTGAGCGTCTGCTGCGCGCCTGCATCTTGCTGCGCGACCGCCTGGCCGCGGCCGCCGAGCGCGTGGACGCCGCGGCGCCCGCGCTCGACGCCGCCTGCGACGCCGCCTGCGATGCAGCCGCGGGCCCCGACGCCGGCCCTGGGCCGGCCGCGCCGGGCGCGCGCGCGCGCGCGTCGGACGCGCGCATGGCCGCGGTCTTCGGCAGCAGCAGCGACGATGACTCTGACGCAGAGCGGGCCGATGCTGAGGGGCCCAGAGCGGGGCCGCAGGGCCGCGGCAGGGCTGTGGCTAGCACAGCGGCAAGCACCAGAGCCGGCGCACCCTCCGGCGCCGGCACCGACCCGCGCGGCCGGGCAGCGCGTGCCCCCGCTGAGGCCTCGCGCAGACCCGGGGTTGCGGGGGCGGGCCGCTCCGCCAGGGCTGCCAGGGTCGGCGCGCCGCCAATTCCGATCGTCGACCCCACAGAGCGCCCGCGCTCGGCGGCTGCGGCGACACCGGTGGGCGGCGGACCCGCTGCCAGGGTGGCGCAACCTAGAAGGGTCCCGGAGCCTGGCGAGCGCGCGGGCGGGGCCGCGGGGAGCGCCGCGCTGCCGCCCACGGTCAAGCAGAAGCTGCTGCAGAGCGTGCGCGCCCTGGCAGCGCCTGTGCGCGGCTGCCACCTGGCATGCTGGGACATTGATGTAGTGGGGCACTAGGTCGCCCAGCATGAAGTGTCGGCGGGCGTGCAAAGGTGAGCGCGAGGTGCCCAGGCGTGCGGCGCCGCGCGAGTGGAGCAGCCCAGGGTCGCGAAGCAGAGGCCGCTGCCCTGACAGCTGGCTCCCAACAGCCTGCGGCGGCCGCGGCAGGCGCCCGTGCTGCCCGACGGCGCGCACCTGCACTACTGGGACTCGAACGCGGCCGCGCTCGTCAACCAGCGCGGCATGGAGATCAACAACCATTGGTGCCGCCTGCCGGCGCTGGCTTTGCCCCTCTGTGTATGGGAAGGGTAGGGTAAGCGTTTATTATACTTTGATCTTATCTCTGTGCAGAACACTGCTTCTTACCAAGGAACGCGAGGAGGCGGTCGGAGCCCTGGGGGCCGGCGCTTGGTCTGCGTATGCCGTCAAGGCAGCGCCGTGGCAGGGTGGGCTCAGGCATGCGCTGTGGGTGCCGCGGAGCTGCGCCGCCCCGGCGCGCGCGCTTGCCTGCAAGCCCCGGCGGGCCGCCCCTCGCCTGCTGCGCCGGCCGGGGCCTTGACGGGGGGCGCGGCGGCAGGGGCGCGGTGGACTCGCACGTCACGCTGGGCGCGCAGCGCCTCGCAGAGCTCTTCGGCCAGCGCGCCTCCTTCTATGTGCCGGCCGCGCAGGCGCGGGGCTCCCTAACCTACCCTATGCGGGGCTCCTAGGCCCGGGAGCCTGCCAGCCCGCTCCCTGGGCTCCGCCCCAGTGGGCGCCTTGCCGGCTTGCGCAGGCCCCTCGCGGCAGGCCGCTGGCTGCACGCCGCCTGTTGCATGACTTGCAAGCTCAGCGCAGGTGGGTCCTGGCATGCGGAGTGACCTGCAACTTCACTCAAGATGGTCCCGGCATGCGGGATGACGTGCAAGCGCACCCGGGTCTGCCTGAGCATGCGGAGCTGCCTGGCCGCAATGGCCCCTCATTGTGTCGCAGCGGGCGGCATTTAGACAGCGGCACAGATGCAGTGCCGGGCTGCGCTGATGTGTGTGAACTGGGAGTGCGCAGAGGCCGGCCGCGCCGCCTGGCGCAGCCGTGCCCGCGCCCGCGCCCGCGCCCGCGCAGCAGGCGCAGACCCCCCAGCGGCCGCCGGCCGCCGAGGCGCCCGCGCGCCCCGCGGCGCCGCGCGTGACCCAGATCGGGCTCGACCCCCTGCGGAGCCTCGCGGGCGGCGGGCCGGGCACGGCGGCGCACGCCGCCCCAGCAGGGCTAGGCGTGCAGCCGCCGCTCTTGGGCGCCAGGTCAGCCGACGCCAGGTCAGGCGGCGACGCAGCGCACGCCGTCACCACGCCAGCCTCGCGCGCCCACGCAGGCTCGGCGGCGGCGGACAGCGGCGCCGCTCTGGAGTCGCGAGCGGGGGCGCCAGCCGAGGCCGCAGCCGCACCGCCAGCTCCTGCAGCTCCCAGCGCGCGCCCAGGCGGGCCCGGGGGGCGGCCAGCGCCCGCCGCCAGCGCCGCCGCGCCATGGCACCCGCCAGGCTCCAGCGCGGCGCCCGCCGCGCTGCCCGGCGCAGGCGCGCGCGATGCAGCGGCTGCGCCCGTGGCGGCAGCAGCGCCTGGAGCGGCAGCGCGCATGTCTGGCGGGACGGCAGCGCCAGCCGCAGCGGCGGCAGCGGGCGCCGTGCAGGGCCCCGGCGCGTCCGCGCGCGGCGCCGCGCGGCCGGAGCGCCCGGCCGGGGCCAGGCCCGGGTTCAGGGCCGCAGTCGGGGCCGGATCGGAGCGCGCGTCCGCGACGCAGGCGGCGGCGGACCGCGCGCACAATGCGGCTGTGCTCGCGGGCGCGGCCGGCGACGAGGCGTACGCGCGGCGCGTGGCCGAGGAGCAGGCCGCGCAGGTGCGACCGCGGGCGCGGGCGCCTACCTGCTCCAGATGCGGGTCACCCTACTGGCCGCCACCAATTGGGGCGCATGGCGCCGATCAGCCCCAGCATGCAAGCGCAGCTTAGGAGCACGCATTCGGAGCACTCTGCAGTCATGGCCCAGCGCTTCTGTTGTTGCGGGTGGCCGCATGTTGTTGCGGGTGGCCGCAGGGCGAGCGCGCAGCTGTGCAATTCCTGGGCCTGCGGGGCCAGTAGCGGGGCATGGTGTGGCGGGCTGCGGGTGGGCCGCGCCGCCGGCCGGCAACAGCCGCGCCGCCTGAACTGGCTCAGACGCTGTGCCGCTGGACAGGCCGCGGGCGGGCGCGGGCGCGGGCGCAAGCGCAAGGGCACCGTGGTGCAGCGCTTGGCGCGCAAGCTGCTGAGCGGCCGCGCCCGCGACGCGGCGACCGGCGAGATGCTGGAGGCGGAGATGGCCGCGCAGGCCGCGCTGCACTCCAATCGCTGGGAGGAGCGCTGAGCCCGGCGGCGCGGCGCGGCGCCCGCTCGGCGCTGCGGCGCCGCCGCAGCCGGCGGGGGGTCCTTGTGCGTGTACACCATGTGTGAAAATAAGAAAACTACTGCTGTTCGGGCAGCTGTTTTGCAAGCGCTGGGCTGTTGTGAAGCGGATGTGACGCGACTGCGGCAAGTTTTAGATTGATATGACTTTTGAAATTGCTTTCATACTTCCCTTTGGGGTGCTGTTCATCAGCTGTGAGAGCGCTATCACATGTTGTCACCCTGCTCTGTGTGTCTGAAGCTACAATGCCCACGCGCGTGTCTGTTTGCATCCTGTATGGCTGGTGCCACATGACCAAGCCCTCAAGCCCTTTCAGAGTGCAGAGGGACCCTGTCGGCTGCTGCGGCAACACAGCAGGGTGGTGTGTACTGCGCGCATGTAGGATGGACTCACCTGGTGTAATGCTCATGCATGCCGGTGCAGCAGCATGCAGGCTTATCTCAGGGCACTGATCTGCACAAGTGTGCTACAGCCGGCACCATCATGCGCCTCAGAAAACAACTGCTATAATCTGCGCCTACGCGTATGCATGCGTGCTCCACGTTGCGCCTGGTTGACTCTTGACATGCTCGCTCAAGGTCACACTCAAAGGCAGTCATTCAGGTAGCACGCAGCTCGTCGTGTCTGTCTTCAAGGCGGCGGGCATGTCCACAACAGCTGCATGCTGGTGTGCGTGAATGCTAGCAAGCAGATGATTCGTGTGAGTGTGCTTGCAGGTCTGGTGACACGCTGCACATCATGCTCACATGTAAGGCCTGCGAAGAAGCACCCAAACCTGAAAAACACGCAGTCCTAGCGCCTCTGCCATGCAGCCTCGTCGGACACCTTGCAGCATACGCAGTGCATGAGCCCTTGCGCCAGGCCGGTACGCCGTGCACCCAATGCACTGCCGGCAACTGTGCCTGCGCATATCAATTGAGCCCCGCTACTGCTGTAGGTGCCGCTCCATGCCCTCGGCCGCCCATGCGCGGGCGCGCTCGTGCGCCGCCCTGGCTGCAGGCGGGTCCGGCGCGCCGGGGGCAGGCCAGCGGCGCCAGGCCAGGCGCTGCAGCATGCTCACACGCCAAGGCCATATAGCCTTGTCACTAATGCCCACCTCAATGGCAAAGCGGTCCCCATGCGTGTCAATCATTGCATGCACGACCTGAGGAGTGGAGGCGGTTAGATTGGGGCGCAACTGAATGTAGTGATGCTCGGTGCACAGCTCTGCAGCCTGCAGGCCAGTATGGTAGAGATGGTCCACGAACATGGCCATGTCCTCATTCACACTTTCATACACGCACAGGTGACCACGAGCAACGATGCGCACAGACCTGATCCGGTCAAATGTAGCAGAGCAGAGATCAATATTCATGCCGGCCACCTCAAAATGCGGCAGGCTGGTCAAGCCCTCCAGCAGAGGGACGCTGGAGATGACGCTCGAACCTGCATCATATGCTTTGCTTGTGCATGACAGGGTCTGCAGCCACGACAGCCGCCCCGCCAAGCCTGCCGATGACGGCGCCCACGCCAGGAACGTGAGCCAACTGCTTTCCAGGCCGAGCAGGTCCAGCTCCTGCAACGTGCCTGGCAGGCGCTCGGGCCACATGCACACATGGGGTGGCCATGGGGTGGAATTCCAATTCCGAGGCCCAAGGAGGTCGTGGAGGTTACAGTTCATGCCCAGCTTGGTGAGGCGCAGGCCGCTCATGTCCAAGGCAGGCCCCTCCACCTCGCTCGCACGGGCCACCAGCTGCAGCGGCACGCCAGACAGGTGCAGCAGCGTGCCGCCGTGCAGGGCCAAAAAGGTCTCGAGCAGCGGCTGCTCCCACAGAGCGTCCTCGGTGTGAAAGCTGACGGCCTCGACCCGGCCGGCCTGCGCGGGCTCGAGCAGCCAGCGGCGCTGGGCCGCGCGCAGGCACGCCGCGCTGAAGTCGAGCGCCAGCGGCAGCGGCTGCGCGCGCAGCAGCTCGCGCATGCGGCGGCACACGAGCGCCAGGTTGGCCGCGCGGCGCACTTCGCCCGCTGCGTCTTGCGGCGGCCGGTCCGCCCAGGCGCGCCGCAGGATGCCGCGCAGCAGCTCGTCGGGCAGCGCAACCAAAGACGCCTGCGCAGCCAGCAGCGCGCCTGAGCGAGGCAAGCGCACGCACGTGTGTGGCAGGTGCACCCACTAGTTCCGCCGCTCAGTGACTGAGCGGCGGAACTAAGACTGTACAAAGGCCGCGCCTGGTCTGCTGGCTGTGGCTCAGCACTGCACGCTGCGTTTCCTGCACTGTCAAGGGAGCCCATGCCTCGTTGTGCAGGGCTTGCTTGCGGTCGCGGTGTGCGCACACAAAGGGCGGACGTGGCGAGCAGCGCGCGTCAGACGGGTGTCCAGCAAGAAGAAGTGCAGCCGGCAGCTCTTGCTGCTCGCCGACGTCACATGCGCATGTGCCCAACATTGAGCTTTCAAAGCATAATCGCACAAGAAACGTTCCGACTTTCAATGCTTGGGCTGAACCCAAAACAGGCTTAGCAGGAGTTCCTTTCTCAATGACTTCTTCCGGTATGACAGAGGTTGCGCTTGCTTTAAGCGCAGCAGAGTGAGCTAAGCGGAGGTAGTACAAGAAGCACAAGCTTATATTCCCACGTCGTCTGCACCTGAGCACTGTTGATACGAGCTCAGCACTGCATCTGTGCTGCCTGTATTGGTGCACTTGGGCGGCACGCAGGCTGTTGCACAGGCAGTTCCATAAGTTGCGAACCACCGCTTGCATAGCGGCAAGGGGCACAGAGCAGCCGGGGCGCGCCTCTGGCAGGTGCTATGTGAGACCCGATGCGGGCTGGCGGCAACGGCAGTGGGAGCCCTGGGCCGAGCGGGGCAGAAGCGGGCGACGCGGGGTGGGACTCGCAGGCGAAGCACAACAAGCCCGCAGATGCTCGGAACAGGTGCTGGTCCTTGGGCAACCGCGCCGCTCATGCCCCGCGTCGTGAGCATACTTGCCCCCAGCGCTGGCTTGTCTGGCCTGATGTGCTCGAAAAGGAGTAGGCCAGCGCCTGCTTACAATAAAGCGTTGCACACACTCCATATTCACGCGCTGAACCGCACTTGTGACGCGCAGGACAGCGCTCCTGTACCTGGTCTTCTTCCTCGGGCTGTGCGCCGGCTTTGTGGCCGCGCAGCAGCTGTACCTCCGCAGCGCAGCGCGCGCGACCAGGCCCGCGCTGCAGGTGCTGCCTGCGCTCGCGCCCCGCCGCTGTCCCTGAGGCAGCTGAGGCAGTTATGAGCGCGAGGCCATGGACGAGCCCAGGCGCCTGCTTGCCTGCAAGCGCGGGCGGCGCAGGCGGGTGTGGGTCTGCCTGGGCGTCTCGGGCGCCAAAGTCTCTGCAGGGGCCAAAGCGTGGCCGACGAAGGGCGAGAGCTGCCGCGCTTAGGACACACGCGTGTGTCTGACTCGGCGGTGGGGGCGGCGCAGGCGGGCGGAGGCGGGGCCAGCCTGCTGCAGCTGCTCGCGCGCGTGGCGCCGCCGGCCGCCGGCCGCCCGCCCGAGGTGCTCATCGCCATTTCCAACTACAACCTCATCGTCGGTGGCCAGCTCAACGCCTGGCTAGAGGCGCGCGCCCGGGGCCCTGTGGCGTTGTGGGGCGTTCCAAGTGCACGTCTGCCCAACTCCCGCTCGCGCGCCGCACCGCTGGCTGCCGGCTCAGCGCCCGGCTGGAGGCGCGCGCCCGGGGCCCTGGGGCGCTCCAGGGTGCACGTCCCGCCCAGCTCCCGCGCCGCACTGCCGGCTGCCGGCTCGGCGCCTAGCGGGAGGCGCGCGCCCGAGGCTCCAGGGCCCGGCCTGCATGCGCTCAGCACCAGCTTCCTACGGCTCGCTCATCCCCGCCCATGCAGGGTGCTTGACTATGCCCCCGACGCTGGGGCGCGGATGCTTCGGTGCAAGCACCGCACTGTCCAGGGCCCTGCCTGCTTGCGCCTTGGCGCTGGCAGCCGCGCGCAGCCAGTGCGCCGCGGGGGCTCTCACCGCCAGCGGCCCCGTCGGCACGCAACGCCCCGCGGCGCGGCCCCTGCAGCGCCTGCCTGAGGCGAGCGCGGGCGCCTGAGGCGCGCGCTCACGCGCAGACGCGCGGACGGCCGCGCAGCTGCAGGGCGGCGGCTCGCAATAGCCATCGGGGTCCCAGGTCGAGGGGTTCACCCACCTGGCCCCGCGCGCGAGCCCATGTACGGGCGCGCAGACGGTCGCGCGCGCGGGCGTGACCAACTACGTGGTCGTCGCGATTGATGCGGCGCTACGGGACCACCTGGCGCAGCGCGGCATCAACGTGTACTTTAAGGACATCCAGGCGCGCCGCGCGCGCATAGGACACCTGCTCGCCTGCGCGCGCTAGCCTTTTATCATGCCAGTACGAGGAGGGCTAATGCGTATCCAATTTATATTGTATACATGCCCTGCAAAGAAGGTTCCAATTTAAACGTATGACTATGTGAATATATTGCCAAGCTGCTCTGCGAGCCCGACGCCGGCGCGGCCGCGCAGGTGGACAGGGCGCAGGCGGGCACGGGCGACAACCACGCCATCAGCGCGCTCAAGTTCAAGATCATCCGCGAGTTCCTGGAGCTCGGCTGGAACGTGCTGCTGTCGGACGTGGACATCGTGGTCGTGCAGGCGCGCGGCGCCGCGCCCCTTGCTATGCACGGGGCGGGGTGTAAGGTATAGGGTAGGGTTAAAAATTGGGAGCTGCATGTCTCCCTTGTCCTGCATGTCTGCGCGGTGCTCCAAGCCTGACTGGAAGCTGCCTGCCTATTGCGTGTAGTCTGCGCCAGGGCGATCCCTTAGCAGCGCCGGACTTGACAGCGCCCTGCCAAAATTTGCTTGTCTGCGTCTGCGCCATAAGTCTCTCGCGCTCAGTGCGTGCTCTGCAGTGTATGCGTACTGCTCATCCTGCTGGTGTTGCCGGCGGCCGGGCCTGCGACCCTTCGCTTGACTTCGAGGCGCGCCCTATCACAGCAGCGACTCCTGTGTGAGCGGCGCAGAACCCGTTCCACCACCTGTACCGCGACCACGACTTGGAGGGCATGTCAGACGGGTGCGCCCACTTCTTCTTGGGTGCAACCTTTGGTCCCACAGCAACGCTAAGGCTGCGTACTAGTCCTTGGTACGCCAGCATGCACTCGTTGGGCGCCCTATACCCTATAGCATATACCCTGCCCTATGCTGCGAGTTGGTCCCCAGTACGCTGGCCTGCCTTGCCGCCCACGCATTGTTTGCGTCGATGTGCCTCGCGACAAGGGCAAGAACCAGGACGCCTGCCGGCGCTCCAGGTACGACTCGCCATCGGCGTACGGCCACATCGAGGGCCTGGACGACCCGTCGATGGGCTGGGCGCGCTACGCGCAGGCGCGCCTTCGACAGCCTGCGCCCTCTGCCTGGGGCATGCCTTCAAGCAGTGCTCGAGCATGCTCAGCTCTGGCGTTGGAGGGTTTAAGTGGTGCCAGCTGCAAAAGCTGGTGCCTTTCCACATGCAGTGCCCCGGATGTGTTGTGTGTTTGCATGCACGGCGACATACTCATCATTACAGTACAGTACAAGCCATACAGTACAAGCCATTGCTCTGGCCATGTTGTGGCGTGCCCGAGGGGCAAGTAGAGGCCAGCTGCAGGACCCCTGCAGCGCTGTCATCCCACCGTTGTGCGCGGGCGGTCGGTGCGCCGAGTCCCCAGCGCGTACGCCGGCTGCGGGGCCGGCAGGGCACTATGCACCTGAACATGAACAGCGGGCTGTTCTACATCAAGGCCAGCGCCAAGACCGTCGCCTTCATGGACCGCATTGCGGCGCGCCTGTCGCGGGAGAAGGCGTGGGACCAGGCGCGCGCCCGCCCCCGCCCACACGGCCAGGCTTAGGGTGGGGTCTATCTTGCGGTTGACAAGAGAGCTGCTGCTGATGTTGCGGTGCGGGCAGTCTCATGCTGGGGAGTGCGCTGGGGAGTGTCCTGCGCCCACCAATCTCCGCTGCATAGACCTCTGGTGCAAGTGGGCGCGGTGTTTGCTCGTGGGACTGATGAGGCCCTCACCCATGAGGCCTTCCCCCATGCGACTGACAGTGGCGGATGGTGGGCCGATGAGCTCCGCTTGGCAACGTCGCGCAGCTCTGCCGGGTAAGCGTGCGACGCACCGCGCGCTTGGATGCTGCCATGGAGCTGCTCCCGTGAGCGCTTCTGGCACGTCCAAGAGCCGCAGTGCATGCTGCTGCGGGCAGCAGCGTCCAGCACTCACACGGCCGGCACGGGCCTGCAGTCCGCGTACACTGAGGAGCTGCTTATCTTACCCTTATCTGCCATATATCCTGGGGGCGGCAGTCTGTGTACAATGAGGAGCTGTTCTTCCTGAGCCACGACGACTACGTCTCGCCGGGCCTGAGCGTGCGCATCATGAACATCCACAAGTTCATGAACAGCAAGGCGCGCCGCGCTGGCGCCACGCCACTCACTGCACTGGCAGCCCCCCCGCGGGGACGCTGTTGCGGGCTACTCGCCCAGCCCCCGTCCTGCCAGCCGGGGCGTGTCGTGGCTGGGCCGCAGGCCGCCTGATCCACAGAGGCCCTGCCGGCATGTCCAGGCTGATGAGGCGCCTGCGGGGCGCGCAGGTGCTCTTCAAGGTGTACCGGCACCTGCCGCGTTCGAAGCAGACGCGGCCAGTCATGGTGCACATTAATTACCACCCAGGTGCGCCTCGCGCGATCTGCAGCCTCCCCGGGACACGCCTGGTCAGCAGACGCGCCTGCCTGGCCGCAGCGGATCTGCCCATGCGCAGCGCCCTGCGCACCTACATGTTGAGCCCTGCGTGCGCGCATGTGTGATCCAAGCCCTGCGTTTGGCATCACCGAGGCGTGCGGGTGACGGCGCTCCTGTTGCATGCCTGCATGATGCCTGCATGCGACATCAGCAACGAGCCTGCTACACGGCAGGCCGCCCGTATTAAGCTGGTGGCAGTGCCATGCTGAGGCCCAGCTGCCGGCGCAGTCGCTGCGCAAGTCATTGCGGCGGCTCAGCTTGTCGAGCGAGAGGCACGGGGGCGCGGCCGCCCGCGGGTGCCGCAGCTCCCTGAATGCTGGCTTGCTGGTGCGCAGACAAGTTTGAGCGCATGAAGGCGGCCAAAGCGTACTTCCTTGACGGCGACGCCGGCGCGCTCAAGCGCTTCCCAGGCGGCTCCGAGCCCGACTCATGATGACCAGTGCTGTGGCGCTGGCCCGCATGGCCGCCGCATGTCGACACAGCGCCTGGGAGTCC
>JAABUV010001274.1_pt1 | contig 36717 bp, 13 predicted proteins | sample 5559971 | NCBI WGS metagenome assembly JAABUV01 (sample SAMN10711881, study PRJNA513362) | rock metagenome | isolation source: Antarctica rocks | place: Antarctica: Victoria Land, Knobhead nord | collected 2015-12-19
TCGAGTCGGGTACCCGACTCGAGTCTTGGCGATTCGATACCAAAATCTGGTACCGAGTACCTCGAGTCGGTACCTAGGTAGGTACCGAGTATTAGTACCGAAGTATTAACTCGAATCGCCAAGACATTTTTCTCTAGTAATATTTCTTCCTATATTTTTGAATTTTTTCTTCTATTATTATTATTATTATTACCTAGGGAATTCTTAATAGTAAATAAGGTAACGCAAAAAGGTAATACATATCTCTAGGAAAACTACGACTATAATATTACTAATATTTTCTTCTTATAGTAGTATTTACTATTATATCTATAGTATACTACTATATTACTAAGCATTATTATTATTATTACCTAGCCTAACTAAGGTAATTCTTTTAAGGTAATGCAAAAAGGTAATATATATCCCTAGGGAACTAAAGGGGGTATTAAAATTCTAATTAAAAAAAAATCTATTTTTAGTATAGGGGTAATTCTAGAAAAAATTTAGTACTCCTTACTATTTTATTAGGGGCTTGGCGTCTTGGCGATACCTTGGCGAGTCGGTACCAATAGCTAGTACCGAGTATTTCGGTCGGTACCCGGAGCTGGTACCGAGTATTCGGTCGGTACCAATTCTTGGTACCGAATCCCGACTCGACGGTCAGTCTACCTTCCCTTTAGGGGGAATTCCCTCCTCTATATATTATAGGTAAAGGGGTAGCGTAGTACTACTACGTACTATAGACGCCACGTCGATAGTAGTACTATATTCCTAACTAGTCCTTACACTATACCTATACCTTCCTAATATACCCTACTATTTAGTAACTACGACTTATAATAAATATCTAAGTAGGCTAAAAGATATGTTTTTATCTACGGTATCTAACGCTTTAAAAATTATAGAAATCCGTCTACGTTCGTGGAAGATATAACTGATTTAATAAGTTCGTCGAGTTAAAATTCTGCTATAATTCGTGGGGTCGTGGTTAGGGTCTTGTAGCAGGCTAATCGCATTGAAACTGCACACGCTAATTGGCGTGCTGCAAGACCCTGACCCCGACCCCACTAATTGTAGTAAAATTCCTGATTTTATTACGCCTATATAGCTATTCTACTTAATATTTAACACTTATAATATTTATCTAAGTAGGCTAAAAGATACGTATTTATTTATAGTATCTAATACTTTAAAAAGTATAAAAATCCGTCTACGTACGTGGAAGATATGACTGATCCTATAAGTTTACCTACTGACATACCCTACCACGCGGGTAGCAACCGAGGTCCCTACTAAAGTATCTGAATTATTTTGCTCACCGCGTGCCTACTAGTAATAACGACTCATAATAAATATCTAAGTAGGCTAAAAGATGCGCATTTATCTATAGTATATAATGCTTAAAAAATTATAGAAATCGGCCTACGTACGTGGAAGATATAACTGATTTAATAAGTACATCAACCCAAATTTTTGCTGCAATTTGTGGGGTCGGGGTCAGGGTCTTGCAGTACGCCAATGACATTGAAACTGCACACGCTAATTCCCAATCATCTACTGGACGTTTTAGGAATCAAATCCTGAATCTTTCCAAGAAACTTGACTCTTCACCTTGTATATGGGAGAATTGCCAACATGAACGATGAACATACCATACTGAACCACTACAACCTTACGAACCCTTTCCCTAGCACTTGGCCTACAGAAAATGACGATAGTGGGGATTCCGGAGAAGACAAAGCTGTCAATGGTCCAAATGCTGCTATACGACGGTCGAAATCTAGGTACTCAGCTCTTGAACGACGTGGGAGTGACGGCCGACGGAGCTTAGTACCAGGGTCACAAAAGCTACGGGACGGGCAGGAAAATTTGGTACAGAGAGATGAGCCAGATCCCCTGGGGGCTTCTGATAGTGTCATAAGAGTTCTAAGGCAGAAGGGCCTGCCCGTTGAAGATGATTCTCGACTGAGTGAGGTGTTGAAAGACCGAGAAAGGGTCGTGCTGATTGCATTCAGGGAATAGGTTCCTCCTCTCGTCTACCACATTCTCACCAAATTTATATCTTTCTCAAGTCCATTCCTCTGCCTCCACCCAGGAATTACTGCAAGGTCTGGACCTGCTCTCCCGATCTATCGACCAAAAGTCTGCATCCTTGAAAGTCCTTGTGGAGTCTAACTTTGAGCGCTTCGTCCGAGCCAAAACGACGATCGATAATGTCTACGCCGAAATGCGTAATCAAGGTGCCGAGCCAGAGCCGGACCGATCTCCTCGAACTCACACTCGGATTTCCAGCAGGGGAAGTACACATTTTAGGAATATTAGCGGGCAAGGGCCTCCAATCCCTGGGAAGGGTGTGCACAAGCCATTACCGAGCGATAAGAAAAAGAATGCCCTGACGAAGGAAAGCGAGTATGGTGTACAAGGCATCAAGGCTCCTCTCATTGAAGTTGCTGTGAAGGCGGAAGAGATATGGGGTCCAGCCCTGGGTGGTCGGGAACGAGAGGGCACTTTGAAGGGAGTATTGGACTCCCTCGGAAAAAGCGAAGGAATCTTCAGAGTGGGCAAAAGTGTCTCCGACTGCGTAAGACGAAGAGACTATGACGGTTTGGTTGAAGAATACTCTCGAGCTCGAAAATACGCAGAAGAGGCCAAACAGATCGCCGAAAACGCCACGCGTATGCGGACACGGCTCACGGACTCGCAGATTCACCAGATTGTCATCACTGGAAGAGTGTGGTCAGAAGTTGAGGATCGAATTGGCAATTTCAAGCGTGAGGTATGGCGGAAATTGACCAGTGTGCAACCCAACTCGGCAGTCCCACCCGGACGAAGTGCACCGGATGAGCATATTGTATTAATTAGTATTCTTTTGGAGCTTGGAACAGAGGAAAACCCGATATGGTTTTGGCTACTCAGTCGATATGACCATTTAAAGAATAAGATCACTGCCACCTTTGAGCGCTCTAGAGTAGAAATTGAAGTCCTTCGAAGACAACTTGCCAACTCCGAACCACCGGCTCCAGCAGTCGTTGCAGTTTATTTGAAGAACCCCGCTCAGAAAGAGTTCAATGACAAGAACAACAACTTAGACACTCCTCCAGTACTGGAGCTTTGGGACCTCATCTACAATTCATTGAAAAATCTGTTGTCAGTCCAGGGAGGCTTACTGGGAGAGGTGCTTGAATTTTGGGGCAAAGCCCAGAATTTCATTGATGGTAAGGTACAGAAGACGCTGCCAATAGGTATCGATGGTGTGAGCCGAAAGCATCACCGACTGTCTACTGACGGAATTAGCGCCTTGCAGAAGGGCGCTGTTGAGCTTGTGGGGATGTTGCAAGACGGTGTTTTCGCTTTCTTTGCAGAGCCTCCAATTGAAGACATCTCTACTCTCGTGCCGAATACACCGAATTTGCCCAACTCCGCTACAAATCAGTCTGCCTCTCTTTCACCCTTCGCTCATCAGAATCCCCGGTTCAACTTCGATGCGAACCACCCACCGCCCCCTTCGCTTCGACGAGGTGAAGCGTGGGAAGAATTTGCCTTCTGGCCCCCTTACGCAAACTCTTTGAGTGGAGTACACTATTTCGAAAAGGCCTTGGCATTGTTGAGCTCAGCGGCTAGCGGCATGATTAACATGCGCCCAGTGGCTGCAGCAAATACCCAATCCGAGAAATTGAAGACGATGATCAATGCTGCACGAGAACGTTGTGCGCGAGCGTCCTGTGCGGCATGGGGCAATGACTCGGAGACGTTCAAGCATCTAGAGGATTGGTCGAGGGCAAGCGACCAGCCGGCGTTGACGAACATGCCTCACCGGTTTGCAATGTTTGAGAGCACAGTCTTTGCGGGAATGCAGAAAATCCTGTACATCCCTGAAGCAACGCTTACCAAGTCCGGCTCCCCTGGATTGGTGTCACCTCCACCCGCCAAATTGGTGCAGATGGTCAGAACACAATTTCTCACGTCCATCTACAAGACATTGTCTGGAATGGTTGAGAACGCGGAGAGATCCAGGTCTAGCAGCGAGGAAGGTAAGGTAGAAGTAGACGACCTGACCATCGTGAATACTGCTGCAGGAGGTATCGATGGCAACAGCAAGGTAGGTCGCGATGTGTTCCCGTACGATTACTTGCTGACCGAAAAGAAGAACATTCGCAAGCTCCTTACGCTCTCCAACCTTGCTGAGCTCCAAAAAGCCATTGTCCCAAGCCTTGTTTCCCAATTCGAGATCAACTTCTCCATCACTTTGACCGAAGAATCAAAGACTATACGCGATGCCCTCTCTCAAATTTCCGACCACCTGTTCAACTCCTACACGCAACCAACCGCATCCCAGCTCTCGGAAATCGTACATGCCGGCATATCCTCCCCTGACTGGCTACCCACATCCGTACGCCCATCAGCAGTAAAACCATACGTATACGAAGCACTACTACTCCTAGTCTACGTGCACACCGAAGTCTCCACCACCGCCGCCCCACTGACCAACCGCATCCTCTCCCACCTCCTCGAGCAAATGTCCGCCGCCTTCCTGTCCGCCTTCAAGCAGCGCTCCCGCTACCCGCTCGCGGGCCTGATGCAAGCGACGCTGGACGTGGAATTCGTCGCCCAGACCATGAGCCAGTACACGACGAAGAAGGCGGGGGACACGCAGTCTGAGATTTACATCCAGTTGGATCAGGGCACGACGCCCGATGCGAGTAAGAAGTTGCAGGGGGAGTTGCCGGAGATGAGGCTGATTTTGAAGAGGCTGAGGGAGGGGACGAGGAGCGAGTTTTTGTGTTTTAAGCGGGAGAAGAGGGTGCAGAGTTGAGGATTTACTGGAGTAAAGTGCGTGCGGGGTGTGGAGCAGTCGCGGTATTCATACCTACATTTTCATCAAGTTTACTCGATTATTTTAGCCTCGCCGGGGAGTGGTGATCGAGAGTGAAGTGGGAGGGTGTACAACATGTATAGGCGCTAGTTAGTATCGATTTGTCGGGGAACGGAAGTAGTGCCGAAATAATCATACCGTTCTGGTTGTATAGAATGTTAGAACATCGAAGATCGGTATCGTTCCCCTTGCCTCCGATGGGCCTGTGATACAACATACTTTGCTCGATTTCAACAGATGGAAAGGGGAAAGAAAATATTGACATAAGTACCTTAAGTACCTTCCTCTCGTCCTAGAAAGCGCATGTTCAAGGGCTTTCTTTGGGGGCATAGGTACGATGCATATTCTATGAGATATCTTGCTCTCGAAAATTGTTTGGCCAATGCTAAGGTACCATATTACACAGCGCTCCGATTGTCAAGTATACAGACTCCACCAGATTCCAGGATTGAATTCCACCACCCAATGCAACCCCAATTTTCCTTGCGCTGCCATGTACATAGACGCCCATACCAACTCCTTCCCCAAATGCTGCCTATTTTTCATCCCATCATATAATCTCGCAACCCAAAAACATAAACCTCAAAGCTGGCCACTCAATATCGCCTCCGTAGCACTCCCAATATACGCCCGCTTCGGTTCCAAATTACAACCAAACCTACCCTCCAGCTCCAGCTTAATACTCTTCTTCGTCACGCTCATCAGATCCGCCGTTTTCAAAATCTCTCTGATTTCCGCCAAGATCGCGTCGTCGTTGGGTAGGTCCGAGAGATCGGCCATCTCCATGTTGTCGGGATAGCCGCGCTTCATCATGTCGGACGGCGCGAGAGACAAGCGGGACCCGTATCTTGGCATCTCCATCTGGGACATCGGCCTCGATGGCGGGTATCCGTACTCCGAGTGTGGCGGCTGGTAAGACTTGGTACCGTACGAGTAGCCCGAGATCTCGGATCGACCATCGTCGTGCTGTGATTGGGCGTCCCAGAGCTCGGCCTGGTAATCCTCCCACTTCTTGTGCGGTATCGAGTCCGGATCAAATTTGCCTTCGTCCGAAATGACCACCTGCTTGCCCTTCTCACCAGTAATCAGGCGGGTATTACCCCAGGAAAAGTCGTCCATGTGCCAGAATGAGTACAGCGGCAGAGCAAGCGAAAACACAGGCATAGCTATGATATAAATAATCATCCACCCAATCATTTCCCACTTCCTCCGTAAGATGAAGATGATTGCTTGAAGCCCGTAAATGGCGCCCAGTAGTACGAAAGCCAACACAGGTACCACATCGGGGGTGATGGCTATTTTGACGATTAAATAAACAATGTAAGCTACTGTGACGGGCTGGACGATCGTGCTGAGGAGGTCCAGGAAGACAATGAATCTCATACTGAAACAGCAGAAACCGCATAGCTGCTGAAGTGGAATAAGTTCAACCAGGTTGTGTATAGTCGAATTTATCCACCTTCTTCGCTGTGACATGAAGACCTTCCAGCTGTCGGGGGCAATGGTCCAGGCATGGGCGTTGAAAGTGTACTTAGTTTTATACTTGGGGTGGTGTTTGAGGAGCAACGTCGTTAGGAATCGATCCTCACCCAAGTGGAGCAGATTCTTTGAGTGAAGTGTGTCCACTCGGATCTCCGAATATGATTCGACGATCTCGCGACTGACAAACAAGGGTTTGCCAGTCTCTGCAGCACGGATTCTGTACATTGTGAAGCACCCCGGTAGACAGGTCACAGACCCGAATAAACTCTCGAAGGCTTTCGTCAGATTGTGGGAGATATAGTACTCGTAAACCTGGATCATAGTGGTGAAGGATGACTTGGCGTTTGACAAAGCAGTCTCTCCGCAAATGCCAATCAGTCTAGTATCATGAAGGAAGGCAGCTACCATGCGTGCGGCCGAATCAGGTGCTACCACGGTATCTGCGTCAATTTGTAGCATGAACTCGTAGAAGGTAGGATTGACACCGATGATGTTCCGAATTTGGTGGTGCATCTCCAGCTCCAGAGGAGTCATTGGTAGATTGTAATGCACACGATTAAGAAATCGCATAATGACCATCTGAGAATCACGTTTGCCGCGGTTTCCAGGTCTCGAGACCTCGGAGGGCTTTCCAATCTTCACCACCACCAAGAATGGCACGATATGACCTTGCACCTCGTACAGGCCAGAATACACTTTCCCCATATTGTGTTGTCTCATCCCTTCGCCCAAACTCTCGAAGCTGAGGGGTTCGGGATCAACAGTCTCGTTGACACCTAAGATGTCTAAGACTATCCTTGGCGTAGGCCTGTCGTTGCCCTGTCCTATTATCATTCCGTCGCAGACAATAACTAAAAGTTTGCGCTTATCGTCGTACTTCATCCTTGCCGCGGAATCAATGGCTCGGCGAAGAGAGTCCTCATCCTCGGTATATGCAGGTACTTGACATATGACGAATTTGTCAAGATTCTCAGGCACATTCTTCTTTCCAAATTGCAAAGCTGCAAAGAATTTGAACCCTATGACGGTGACGAGGAGAATTGAGATGGCCAGAAGTATGTATTGAGCGAAAAGGCACCTGGCCGAATCTCTCGTATCGAGGGCACCAACAAAAAAGAGGTTGTTAAGGCAGGTCATCATCCGGCCCTTCTCATCAGGGGACATGGCTAGTCCATCCCAATTCTTTGTCACATCGGAGCCAGAACTTAACTGGAATAGATTAACCACAAGAGGATCCATGAAATCTGGATCAGCTTTCGGAGTGACTTTTTTCCCTGGTGGAGCTTTCAGCCGGCGCCCTCCCTTGACATAGTCGGTAAAGTCGTATACTTTATCGTTCAATATTGCAATGGAGTATTGCTTCTTATTTGCGAGCTGGCTGATATATTTGGCAGTATATCCAACCTCGCCTTTCTTGTATTGGGCCCGGAGCTCTATTTGTCGCTCATACCACCAATCACGACGAGAATCATTGGTGAAATATCTGAAATCGTGATACTTGGCATTCTGGTCTGTACTGCTGATGACATTCGCTGAACCTGATACATTTGTAGGAGTATAGTCGAGCGTGACGCTGGGATCAATTTCGCCATTTACACCGTTGCAAAGGGCGCTGACCTGCACTGGGAAAAGATCTGTGGCATCAATACCAGCATACTTTTGCAACGCGGCCCGAGGGATAATACTGGGGTAGTGACTAGGAATAAAGGCCCCCAGATCATACACCTCACCCCTGATAGCAACGTATGATTCATGACCGTTCTTACCGTTATGATCGGAGAGTTCTGCAGCGGAATAGACGTATTGACGCGGACATATGAGTTGAGGGAAAATGACGATGAAGAAGACAACAAAACCGCAGGCCAACCAAATCATCAGATTGATAGCAAGCTTCTCACGCCATGCCATGCGGACGTCTTTCCGCTTCATTCGACCGACCCACTTGATTAGGAAGTCCGGGATCAAGAAAGTCAAGAGGTAGACAAGGGCCACCCATCGTTTCCGACTTCCTGTGACGGGCACAGTATCGACTTCCTCCATTTTCTTCTGATTGCCCTTAACAGCCATTTGTTCCCTTGTCTCCAGGTTGCGGAACATATCGCCAGCATTGAAGGCTGAGGCGCCCGCCTCTGATTTAGCGTCGACTTCGCGGCCATGAAAGTAACCTTGTTTTGTCTCGTCACCGTAAATGAAAGCCCCAGGAGACGGCTGAGATGCCATGAGGTTGACTCGGGTATCGTCAAAGCCTCTATTGTTGCCCTCTGTGGGAGTTGCCACATTCTCACCAAGGTCACTGGCATCGGTGTCGAAGAACCGTCCTCCAGTGAAATCCTTCTCGCCAGATTTTGCAAGCGTGGCCCAGCACCTTTCGCTAAGGAAGACGCCAGTGGTGCCCACGCGAGCTTCGTTGCCAGGCCATCTCTTCTCGCTCAAAACCATCTCTGCTTTCTCTCTTTCACTGCCCATCAAGATGTCGTTCCCTTCAGCAAGGCCTAAGAACTCGCCAAAAGGCAAGAACAGGCTAAAGTCTGCATTACGCAAGCGCTGACTGATCTCGGCTATTCCAAATGTTTGTATCTGGCTGCGGACACACTTGCTGTCGAATTGGTTGGCGATACGGCGGTCGTTCGGTTTGAGACAGAAAACGAAATAGGGATTAGTGTTGGTAGAGGAGATAGATTTCGTGATGTTCTCCAGCGACGAGAGGAACTGGCCCGAGGCACCTTGATCCACACGACCAAAGATGGGATCCTTTTTGCGGCCTTCAACAGATGATTTCTGCAGGCCTCCAGTCGAGGCATCGAGTTCCTCATTCGATCGAGTGTTGCTGGTAGAACGTGCATCAAGCCTTTTCGGCCTGGCACCTCTGCGTGCCATACTGGGCATTCTGGAAGGCTTCGAACTTACTTGGGCCTGCAGCACTGCAGTCTTCTCGTTAGGGTGCATTACGGTGTGTAATGCTTCCTGCCCAAACAACTCTCGGACAAAGTCGCTCTTGGTGGAGTTAATCAGATTCATCATGTCTCCTGGGATAACCTCTCCATTGTCTTCCACCAGCCCATTGACTGGATAGTCAACTTCACCAGCAAAGTGCCTTACCGTGAAGGATGCCGCAGGGTTGTGGGTAGAAAAGTTGCTGCTAGGCAATTTGGCTGTTGCGCTGCCTACAGTTATCGCCGGGTTTCTGTTTTCGAACCGCTTCCGAATGCTATCTAAAAATTGCAAGTCCGTTCTTCCGCGTCGCGTCTGATCGTTGAGTATACTCAGGAGACCATTACCATGCTTGAGTAATCCGCGGACCGCGTCGGTGTTGTCAAAGTAGCTTGTTGCTGGAACACTGACGTCCTCACTTTCCATCAAGTCGGCTTTCCTCTCAAAAAAGCTCTGAAGAGCAAAGTTATAAAGCGTCTCGGTGGCCGCATTGTTGAGGAGTTGGTCTAAAACGGAACCGGTCGATGCCGATTGCGAAAAGCCCGGAAAGTCGATGATCGATAAGGTGTTCGCGACCTGGTCTTCCACGGCGCACGTTCTTTGATTGATATGCTCAATGACATATGCAACTAGTAAAGAGTAAAGGGTTCGTGCCAACTCATCTGCGTTCTCTCGAGCTCCCTTAGGATCGAGCATGACTGTGACTCGTTCCCGGTGGATGGTCTTCGTCTTGTAGCCAATGCTGGTTTCTAGATCTTGCGCACTCAACCCTAGAAAAGCAGCCACAATCCCCAGAACCTCCCTGTTCTTCACTGTAGTCACCGTCTCGCCACCTTCATGGGAGTAGCCGCCGCTATCGTCGGCCGAAGGAAGCGTCGACTGGCTTGTAGTGAATTCCAATTGGCCGATGTGAAGAATACTTGCCAGTATTTGGCATATCTCAGCAACATCTCCTCGAGGGAATTCCAATTTCCGTAAAGCGGTCTTGAAATGCTGAAAACCTTGGGTGTCGTTGATTCCGACCTTGAGCTGTGTGGGGTGACCAAGATATCGCCACCTTTTGTGACCTATGTTGCCAGACGACCTGTTGCCGACGCCGCCTTCTGCTACGATGCCTGGTTGGTCCAAGCCTAGATGTGCCTTCTCTGCAGGGCTAGTCCCGGCCAAGAGGTAGTATAGTACATGGAAGCTTCGTTCGCCAGTGGGAACGGAGGCTATCCTGCTTCTTTCTAGTCGATGGTCGAGCAGCTTCCCTCCAATGAGGGTTGGGTTCATCGTTGATGAAGCGTCATACTGCAGTTCGTAGAAGAGCCCGGCTTTTGAAGCAGTTGGAGAAGTGAGAGATTTCGTTGTAGTAAGTGTGTCAAACACGAAAGCGGCGAGAGAGAGCTTGGTGGATAGCGGCGTGGAGGAAAAGGAGAGTATCGAAGAGAGCAGGTGAGAGCGAATGGTTGTCTTGCCGGAACCGGATTCGCCCAAGAAGACCACCGCTTGATTCTCACCTCGTCCGCCTAGCCTTGCCCAAGCTCTTCCGGCCAAGTCCTCGGCCTCGCCCATGGCACTTCCCACACTTCCTCCATCTGGACCCTTTGTCGAGGAGGTATAGGTATTAAGGGAGACGAGGGCCTGAGATGATAATTTCGACACTGGGAGGGAGACGTGAAAACGACTTGCAAGGTGCGCAGTCAAATGAGTGTCCGACTGTAGATGAGCGGGCAAAGCAGGTAACGACGGTTGTGCGTGCGAGGGAGTCGAAGCATTAAGAGAGGGGAGAGCCATGCTGCTGGCTTAGAAGCAAGGCCCTTGGCCAAGGATATCCAAGGGCGGCAAACCACCGTGGTCGTAAGGAGTATAAGGACAGGGAAGCCAATCTCGAAAAGCCGTGGCAATGGATCAATGGGATATCAGTGCAGAATGAACGTAGATAAGAGTGATACCGTGGATAAAGGTGGATAGATTGTAGGGATAGTGCCGCGGAAAGGTATTTCAAGGTGTTCCCAACGAATGAAGGGCGGTCCCAGATAGCGAAGGTATGCGCAAAGAAGCGAATGTGTCTTAATAGATGGTAACAGCTGTACAGAGGTCAGAATGGGAAGATCAGGTCGTTGTCGTAAGGCGGAAGAGCAGCAGGTCCTTGGTGGTTGTTCTAGCAATACCTTTACTCGTATGGAGTGGCACAGTGGATCCCCAAATTTAGTGTTTAGCCCCGGGAACGCGATTCTTTTACGAGATGCACGTTGCCACAGTCTCCCTGAGGCCCCCTGGATCTCCTTCTTTGACTAAGAAGGTCTACAAGAATTGGCAAGATATACACCAGATAACACTACTTTGCACCGGAAAGGATTTTACTACAGTGTACATAGTCCGTACTCTAGAATATATTCCTAGAGGTGCGATTTGTTTACATAGTACAAGAGACTTCAGGAGATAATCCCTCGACGACGGGTAACTAGCCACTAGCCCACTAGTGCTGTGTGCACCATGGGTTCGGAGCGTCGTCCTGCGTAACATCCAAAAGCGAAGATCCACACAAGGGGCTTGAAGGTTATTGAGGATGAATCAGTAATGACTGACATGCCTCGATAGATTGTAATTTGGAGTAGCCATGCAGGCCACGTACTCAGTTACTCTCTACCTACTCCACACATAAACAATAAGGTACAGTAAGAAGTTGGGGTGAATACGAGCTGACCCAAGAGTATATAACGCGCGTTACTATTTCGGTCAACGAGGGTGCGAGGCAATCGGCAGGGGCTCCAGCTAGCCCCGATCTAGCCTTCTTTAGCCTTGTTTGATTTTCTGGGCGCCGACCACGACAACCACAACAGCGCCATCATCTACCATCCCACTCCTTCATCTCGCTGTCAGGAGAAGAAGCAGAAGATTATTCATTCCCGCTGTGGTCCCATTCGTTTTCTTCCCTACAACTCCGTCACTCGCTTCTCACTTTCGTTACTGTGCGAGACTGCTTTTTTCGCTCTTCTAGCTCCCGGTTCTCTACACTTTCGCCATCAATTGCGAAGCCCCTCAGAGGCTCGAATTATTACCTCTTCGCATCCGTCAACGACTTTCACGGCCGAGACGAAGAGAGCCTATCATTGGGATCTATCCAAAGGAGCCCTTTGGGGCTGAGATTGGATTGAGATCCACAACATGTCGATGTCCCCCTTCAATCGCACGTCAACATATTCGGGAGCCTCCACCCCCACTGGCGCCCGCTCTACAGCCCAGCAGTCGACTCAAGTATCGACGACCACCCTGCTCAATGCATTACACACCGCCTACGCTTCCGCCCAACCATATCGACTTGACGCAAGTACAACCTTGGTAATCAATACCTGGCTGACCGCTGCCAATCCCGGTCCTGGAGGTCAGCATGGGGGAACAGTTGACAGCGAGCTCGCAAGGCAAGTATACGAACATGCTCGGCGGCGAGCAGAGGACGGCTGCGTCGTCCTAGGGTAAGACCTCCTAGGAAGCAAGGTCTGAAAGCAAGTGCTAAATGATATTTGTTAGATCCTTGCATCATTCTGCTCCCTCTCTACTCTCGCCCTTCATATCTGCACTCCCCTTGGCAGTACCATCCTCTCTCCACATAGCTCTAGCCGCTTTGAGGCCATTCACACATTGTGTCACGCCATACAATCCTACAACTCCAAGGCATGCGGCACTGGCAGCTACATTCAGTCTGACTATTGCAGGCAACATCAGCGCCGCATCCTTGTCACTTTCGCACTCTGGTATTGATGTTCGTAGCGGACTCCTCCATTTGTCCCAAGAAGAAGGATATCGAGCATTCGATGTATTCTATTACCTCCTCACATCCGCCTCAACCCCAGCAGAAAGGGAATTTTTGAGTCTAAAACATCCTTCCGCATATTCCTTACTCAACAGGTCCGGCACGTATACGCCACCAACCTATCTGCCTGCCGCTGATGACACGGCTTCGGCGGAAGACTTTCGATCCTCACTGAAAGAGATTGGAATCAAGGGTTCCGCTCACCGACATTTGATCTCTACCCTCGCAGGCTTGCTCAAGCTGGGGGAAACGCTTGGCCTTTTGATCGATCAAGAAGACCTGGAAGAAATATGTGAAGATGTCGGTGGCCTCCTGGGACTTGAGCCCGAGGTACTCATGCGGAAATGTAGCACAGACGAACGAGGTATTCTGCTCTCGGGTATTTACGAGGCTCTGGTCGATTGGGTTTTGATGAAAGCCAACCTTGCTATCTCTGCCGAATTACAAAGACACAAGGATGGAGATGATTCAAGTGATAGCGCGGCTGGCGCTAGGACTCCCAGGACAGACGAGGACGACAGTGATACCGTGAACATCACAGTGGTCGAAATACCTGGCCAAGATCTTGGCAAAGCCGTGGCCCTGCGTGGTGTTTTTGACGGTAATTTGGGTATCAATGCAGAGATGAAAGAAGACGGAATCGATGTTACGGCTCCTGGTACATCTATCGTCAGAGACATGCAGAACGCTGTGTCAGACGTTGCTGCTGATATGGGCCTGACCCATGGTCCGGTGGCACGTGATCGAGCACTGGAGCGAGAGCGCCAAGAGGAGGTCCTAGAGAAAGTTGGGTTAGAAGCAGAAGTAGGCGGATTCCTTAGGAAAATATTGTATCCGGTAGAAGGACAGGGGATTGCGGGTGGCACGAACGCCCGGATGGATCTCCCAACGGTACTTGGAAGCAGCAGGATTTGGTACCATCTGGCTCTACACCCAACAGACGAAGCGCTTAGTAGTCTCGGTACTTTGGCTTCCACAACATCAGCCTGGTCGGCTGGAACAGTCTCCAAGCAGCTTCGGACATGGAGGCTCCCAGAATGGGCGAATTATCGAAACAAAAGTCTAGACTTTACCGCTGACTTTGACTTGGAAGAGTTTTGCACACGATATTCCAGGCTTGGCTGTCAGGAAGGCCGAGATGGTGTCGAAAGCTGGATACTTGAACGTGGCTGGAGCAACGGAGAGGTTGTTGTAGGACACGAGCGGGTCTGGATCCGCGAGTCAGCATGGTGGGAGGCAGAAAGCATGCTGGATCTAAAGCCAATGGAAAGTTCCGTCTACGCACAGAACCCCTTTGAAACGATAGGTGGTGGAGGCATGGAGAGCGAATATCCTGCCGGGACGCCCGAGCGACACGGGAGCGGACTATTTCCCCCAATGTACGAGGAAAATGGCAGTCGAGATGACTTATTGAAACGGCAGCAGAGCAGAGCTACGATGGGTCAAAGTGTTTTGGGTGCAGCTAAATCCATCGCCCCTACCATGGCGCGTACCCTCAATACCATGCCCGGCGACTATGGTCTTGGTGCTAAGGGAGACGACACAAGAGGACAAATCACCTACTACGATGATGAAACCGGGGAATATGCCAATGACCCCGAACTAGCCCACCCAAAGGCCATCGTTGCCGAGCCTGTGGAGAAGTCCCGCCGTGTTTGGGTTGCTTTTGTCTGGGCGCTGACCTTCTGGATACCCTCGTTTTTACTACGTCATATCGGTCGGATGAAGCGGCCAGATGTTCGCTTCGCCTGGAGGGAGAAGTTGGTCTTGGTCTTGCTCATATTCTTGCTCAACGCTACCGTCGTCTTCTATATCGTGGAATTCGGGAGGCTGCTATGTCCCAACATGGACAAGGCTTGGAATGCAAAGGAAGTCGGGTACCATACTGGTGACAACGACTTCTGGGTCAGTATCCACGGCAAGGTTTACGATATTTCGAAATTCTGGAAGGTGCCGCATGGAGACTTCGCTCCTGTCGCCGACAAGTCTTCAATGCAGCCATTTGCCGGAATGAATCTCGACGAGTATTTTCCACCACCTTTGTCTACGGCCTGCAGATTTCTTGTGACTAGCGATAGTGCGCCACCCATTCTCCTCGTGAACAGTAGTAATACCATTCAAAATACTGCAGCCATACACAAATCCGGTCCGATCAATCAGCCAGATACTACCACCAAGTTGCATGACATCAACTGGTACACTGACAGGTTCCTACCCAAAATCCAAGAATATTACAAAGGAGATCTTGTGACGAAAAAGGGATCTGTCTATTCTCAAGGACAAAACGATGCTAGGACGTGGGTAATCCTGAGTGGCAAGATCTACGACTTGACGGATTATTTCTATACCCGAAAAACCATGGGAAATATTGGCATGTATTCCTTCATTCCTGAGGAAGTTTCAGATGTGATACAACAAAACGCTGGCAGCGACATTACAAGCCAGTGGAAATTCAACGACCCTAGGTATCAAAAAACACTGGACTGCATGGACAATGCCTTTTACGAGGGAAAGACGGATTTCAGGGATACACCAAGATGTCAGGTCAACAATTATATTCTACTTGCTTTCACAATCATCCTGTGTACTGTCATCCTAACCAAATTTCTCTCTGCTCTTCAGTTTGGGTCAAAAAGCAGGCCTGCAGCCCAGGATAAGTTCGTGATCTGTCAGGTGCCAGCATACACAGAAGGCGAAGATCAGCTGCGGAAAGGTCTCGATTCTTTGACCGCCCTGCAATATGATAACAAGAGGAAATTAATCTGCGTAATGTGTGATGGTATGATTGTCGGTGGCGGTAACGATAGACCCACGCCGAAGATCGTGCTCGATGTTCTAGGGGTTGATCCTAGAATCGATCCGCCAGCGCTACCTTTCAAGTCGATCGGGCAAGGTAGTGAGCAACTTAATTATGGCAAGGTCTACTCCGGTCTCTATGAATATGAGGGGAACGTGGTCCCCTATATTGTCATAGTCAAGGTAGGCAAGGAGTCCGAACAGATCAAGCCAAAGCCGGGGAACCGCGGGAAACGAGACTCCCAAGTTATGCTGCTCAGTTTCCTCAATCGCGTTCACCACCGCTCGCCAATGTCACCACTCGAGCTTGAAATGTTTCACCAAATCAACAACATCATTGGCGTGGACCCTGAGCTGTATGAGTACCTTTTTATGGTGGATGCAGATACCAGCGTAAAGGAAGATTCATTGAATCGCCTCGTTGCCAGTTGCGCCAATGATGCTAAGATTGCGGGAATTTGCGGTGAGACCAGCCTGGAGAACGAGGAGCGGAGTTGGTGGACGATGATCCAAGTTTACGAGTACTATATATCACATCATCTGGCCAAGGCTTTCGAGTCTCTGTTCGGTTCCGTCACATGTTTGCCGGGATGGTAATCCTCCTCTACCTTTAGTCGTGATTTCAGCTGACAGGTTCCCAGTTTCTGTATGTATCGACTTCGGACTGTCGATAAAGGACGGCCATTGATCATCTCCGATAAAGTCATCAATGACTACAACGCCTGTAACGTGGATACCTTGCACAAGAAGAATCTCTTTGCGCTTGGAGAGGATCGATATCTTACAACACTTATGACGAAACACTTTCCGCAGATGTCTTACAAATTCGTACCGGACGCTTACGCAAGCACCGCCGCGCCGGAGACGTGGGGCGTGCTCCTGTCTCAGAGACGTCGGTGGATTAATTCCACCGTCCATAACCTAGCGGAATTGGTGTGGTTGCCAGACCTTTGCGGCTTTTGTTGCTTCAGTATGCGTTTTGTTGTCTTCATCGATCTCTTCGGAACGATCATCCTGCCTGCTACCTGTGGTTATTTGGGCTATCTAATCTACCGCGTTGCAACGCATACTGGACAATTCCCGTTGATTTCGATCATCATGATAGCAGCCGTTTATGGCCTTCAGGCCGTCATTTTCATTCTCAAACGACAATGGCAGCACATCGGCTGGATGTTGATTTATCTTCTGGCCTTTCCCATCTACTCTTTTGTCCTCCCTATCTATTCGTTTTGGAACCAGGACAACTTCACCTGGGGTACGACTAGGATTGTCATTGGAGAAAAGGGCAACAAGCAGATTGTGGCCTTGGAGGACGAAGGCTTTGATCCGCGGAGCGTCCCGTTGCAACGGTGGGACGACTACGCTGCCACCAATAACCTTCCTGGTCGTCGTGGCATGGCGGGCAACATGGAGAAATACTACGATGACGATTATGGAAACAAGGGTTTGGAGATGGATGATGTTCATTCGGTCTATTCCTCTGCCAAGCCGGCTTCCACTATTCTCACTGGCTTCCACAACGCTCCACCTACTTACGTGCCACCTCAGTCTCCCGCTCCTTTCAGTCAACCAATGAGGCAGTCCACCTACTCTACCGCTTCCTACAAAGACTCACCTCAGTATCCCCGCTCGCATTCGAGACTCCAGTCTGTGACGGGCATGAGCGATCATTATCAAGACCAGCCATACCAGCGGATGAGCATGCCAAGCACGGACAATCTCATTGCTATGCAGTCGCCGCCACTACGTCAGAGCCACAGCCCGCTCGGATATGGTAGCAGACCTGCCAGCACGATAGATTTTCAGAGAGCCTACGTCGGTCCTGACGATAACATGATCGCCGATGCTGTACGCAGCTGTCTCACCGAAGTTGATCTCGATAATGTGACGAAGAAGCAAGTGAGGGCGCTGGTGGAGCAACGGCTGCAGACGGAGTTGACGGGTGAGAAGAAGGCATTTCTGGATCGGCAGATTGATGCCGAGTTGGCGAATATGTAATGGTAAAGTCATGACGAAGCGCGGGTATGGGCATTTTACGACATTTAATGGCTATTGCATTGGAGGAGGAGGGTTATCGTTGGGTTTAGAGCGTAATTAGGCGTCTACTATATATTGCTGGCATCTGTATTGCCGAATTAATATTTTGGTCCGACAGTCTCTTCAGCATTTGCTCTCTAGTCCCGATCATAAGTCTTCGCACCATCCGTACTTTTTAAAATTAAAGTCGTACTTTTCCCTAAGCTATAACTTTTTCCCCCCTAATTAGGAACTTCTAAATTTTTTAGATCTAGCTTAGAATAAGTTAGTTTATATCCTATAAAAATTTCTAAGGATAATACTAGGTTTTTAATTAATAGATAAAAAGGAAAGTAAAAGTAATAAAATCCCTAATTTACTAGTACTTTATAGATTTCTGTTTTAATATTAATAGAACTTTATAATTAAGTAAAGAGATAGAAAATTTATATATTTAAAGTTCTTTATTTATTAATTTTCTTAGGATTTTCCTTAGTAGTAATTTAGAGGTAATAGAAGTATATATAATACGACTTTTAATGGTTTTTGGTGTAGAATTACATGGGGTGCTAAAACTTATGGCCTAGTACTATACTTAGCCGATAAGTCCGCGTGGTCCGTTACAAACGCCAACCGGGACAGCCGCTACACCTGATCCAGAACGCCAAGCTTTGGCCATGTATTACGCGGATCAATCCTACCTCAATATGAACTATGTCGAACAAGCGAATAGAGCAGGCAGAGGTAGAGAAGTATTGGGAGATCTTCTCGCCTCTAGCTGGTGGCGGTAAATATCTCACCGGTGCTCAGGCCGCTTCCGTCCTTAAGAACAGCCAGTTACGAGATGACCAGCTGGAACGAGTCTGGGATCTCGCTGATGTGGACAATGATGGCAACCTCGACTTCGAGGAGTTCTGCGTGGCTATGCGGGTCATCTTTGACCTCGTGAACGGTGTACGTCTTTGACAATCAATCCTCTAGGACATAGCAAGTTATGGGTACGCAAGCCCTTCTTCGAGCTGACATTGCCTTGCAGGAATACGCAGATGTTCCCTCCACTCTACCCGATTGGCTCGTGCCAGAGTCCAAAGCCCACCTCGTCCAAGCCACCCGCGCTCTCTCGGGAAACCAGCCCTCTTTCTCCCCAATATCCCCCTCCTTCACCGACGACGACGATGACACAGCGGGCCTAAAAGACGGTTTCGATTGGTACATGTCACCCGCTGACAAGTCAAAGTACGAATCCATCTACACAGCCAACAAATCGCCCCATGGCGCCCTCACATTTCAATCTCTGGAACCATTATACTCAAGTCTAGACGTGCCGGATACGGATCTACGCTCGGCATGGAATCTCGTCAATCCGGCCTCGGAGCCCGCAATCGGAAAGCACGCAGCACTAGCATTCCTACACATCCTCAACAACAGACACGAAGGCTATCGCATCCCACGCTCGGTCCCCTCTTCCCTCCGTGCGACATTCGACCAAGGTCAGATCGATTACAACCTCGAAAACAAAAGCGTGAAGTCGAAATCCTCATCGGCGCAGCGTTGGGGCGATGACGACGACGACAGAGAAACGACTACGGGCCGCAAAGCCAAATTTGGAGACACCTACTTGAGCCGGCTAGGCGTTGGCGGGAAGAGCAGTTACCAACCCACCGGCACGGATTTCAGCACCACGCGTACGACAGAGGACTGGGAGGAAGTTCGGCTGAAGCGCCAATTGCAGGATCTAGAGAACAAGATCAAAACGATAGAAACGAGGGCCGCCAACGGCAAGGGTGGGCGAAGGCGGGAAATGGAAAGCAAACCGGCGCTTGTGAAACGGGAGCTGGAATCCTTGCTGGAATACAAGCGGAAAGATATTCGTGAGTTGGAGAGGGGGGAAGGGAGGAGTAAAGCTGGGGAGAGTCTGAGGGGGGTGGAGAGTGAGATTCAGGGTGTGAAGGAGATGGTGGAGGGGTTGGAGGCGCATTGGAGGTCGAGAGAGGGGGTATTGGAGGATTTGAGACGGCAGGTTGAGGAGGAGAAGAGGGTGGGGAGGTAGGTGTTAAGGACGGTTCGAAGAAAGGATGTAAATAGGAGACTGGTGAGATCCACATGACGTCGCATGGTGTCTTACCTGACCCTCAAACATATCCTTAATCCTTGAGCGAACCAAATCATGCACTTTATAATTAATTTATCACACCTTAATCCCCAACCCCAACCCCAACCCCAACCCCATCCCCATCCCCATCCCCAATCCCCTCTACCCTCTACCCTCTACCCTTTATTAATCTCATCCCCTCTACCCCCCCAATCCATATCATCTATATTCTATATACATACACATATATATATATAATATACACCCCGAACTTAGGATTAGGAATTGCCGTTTTCGTTCGGGGAAGGGAGTATGGCCGCTTTAGAGGGAGCACCAAGGGAGCAGGGGGGAGCAGGGGGAGCATTGAGGGAGCAGCGAGGGAGCACGAAGGAGCAGAAGGGAGCACTATGGGCCAGTGTAGGGCGCAGTAGGTGGGAGCCTGAATTGGCCGCTTAATTTCTGGCTATCATTCCTCATAACCTCCTCAAGATCCTAATGCTATCATGATCTATTGCCTAAGCGCTCAGCACAGTGGCCATGTTCTGTGTCGTTATGAAAAGGGACCTGGAAAAGGCGACTCCCTGTAGGATTAGAGTTGAGAAAGGGAAACCCCGCCCTGTACTTTCTCTTTCCCTGCGGCTTAGGGAGAAAGTAATATGAGCCGCCTAGGCCCAATCAAAAGACAACACTAATAGTCTCGCGAAGATTGCTGTGGCTAGTAGAAGCGCCCACGCGTCCCTGGTGACCACAGTGATCTATCTCACCTACTGAAACTCTCTCTCTTATGTACCAGTTGTCAAATACGCTCGTCGATCGAACGGTTCGGGTCTTGTTTCTCGCGGCGAAAAGCATTGTAACCGGCAATATACATAGCAGCGCAGGGTTCTACTTCCTGGGTCTTGTACCTATCAAATGTTTTCAACGTATCGTGAAGTCGATTTATAACGTCACCAGATCCACCCCTGGTGGAAGCACGAACTCATACCTGACTCTCTCAGGCGTATCCCCTCTCAAGCCATCGAGACCTCGTTTCCAGGCATTATGTGCCCGCTCCTCAGGTTCATGCGCCTCTGGGTGCTTGAGCAGGTTGCATCCACCCTGAGGTAAGTGATCGTCACTCATTATCCTGAAGATGATGTCGCGGTCACTGCATGCCTGCTGCAGAGCGTTCAGCCTATCCAGTAGTTCTTCGCCCCATGCGGCATTGCGTAGAATATTCCTGTATGTGTCTTGGATGATGAGGAAATTGAGGTTGTCGAAAATTATGGTGTCTGTGATGATTTGGAAGAGTTCCGTCTGAAGATCTTTGCCATTGATAAGACCTTTGTTGTCGTAGAAGTTGTACAACGTCAAGGAATGCAGGAGAGGTGGTAAGGCGTCTCGGAGGCGGTAAGGTGCTTTGAGAATGCCGTTGATGCCACCAAGTACCATTTCTGGCTGTATGCGGAGAGTAGTGAGGCGATCGAACTCGTTCAGCTTGCCCATTGGAGCTTTTCGGTTGAACTCTGGTCTATGTTGTTTGCATGTTGCATCGTTGTCATACAAGTCGAGATATTCAAGAGTGTGATTGTGGTGGCATAGTATGCGCTGTAGCTCGTCATGGGAGATCATGTAATTGAGTCTTCCATCCCCGCCCATGGACATGAAACTCTGCATGTAGAGTGTCAACGATACTAGAGCTTTCGGTAGCTGTAGACATGCTTTCAGACCACGATTGTCAGAAGAAAGAAGTCGAGTGTCTCCGCCGCAGGTGATGGTTAGATGCGCTACATTTGACTTGCCGAGGGGTAACTGATCTGATACTGCGTGCATGCAGCAGGGATTGAGATCGAAAAGCTCGAGCTTGCGAATGGATGGCCGGAGAAACAAAGTTTCTATGCCGCTCATAAATACAGCAGGATAACAGCGTATACTCTCTTCGTCGCTAGTAACGTGCGAGTCAAACAAAGTGGCTTCGCTCAATTGCTGGAGCGCTTTGCTCTCTTCCAAGGCTTCCAAGAACGGCAAAGCAAAGTAATGATCGTTGTGTCCATGACCAAAGTAATCCACAGATAGATCCAACTTGGAGACATTGGGTAGACACGCCGTTAAAATTGCCATGAACGGGGCTCGCGCTTGCGAATGGAGGGCCTCAGCGAGCCGTTTGAGCTCAAGGTTAACCCCTATGGCAAGCAATGCTCGCCTTTCTCGTCGTCTCGAGCGCTGCTCATGAGGACTGACTTCCTCTTTACGCTCGACGGTCCAGGAATAACGTTCTCTGAGATCCAGATGCTTGACAAGTGCACCGAGCTCTGGCTTCTCGACGATGGTGCGCAAAAAGTGCCAGAGCTTGGCGAATGAGTTCTCATCGCCCTTATGCTGGAATTTTGAATAGAGCACTGGGGTGCTCTGGGCACGCCAATCGCGGTTGACTAGACAGCAAGCATGAAGGCTTTTGATGCGCTCGTTCTCATCACTTGCACGGAGGAGATCCGGTTGTCTCGGTCCGTCTCCGTATATATCTAGCAGGATACTAGCAAGAATTTCGGCTGGCAAAGCCATTCGATCAGGCATTCAGCCTCTTCAAAACGATGTTTCGTGGACAGGTTAGATAATTAAACCGCTTATTTTGGGTCACATAGTACCCAAGTCAGATTCACAAACAGCAGTGAATTTAGAGGAAGTTCGATTATTCAGAAAGCACTTTGAGGAAAGGGTTCGCAAAATGTGCACAGGACCGTATCGCATTCCGGTAAACAGATGTATTCGTTTCCTCCTCTAGAGATATTACCAGCTCGTTTTAGTCTGTCTAGGGTATATACCGTCAGCTGTGCAGAGGGGGGAGAATCGCCGCTCGATGCAGGCATCGGGGGCGGCCAGCATAAAGGCGATGAGGATTCAAGATCGTACCGTGTATCTGGAGTATTTTTCTCTATCGATACGTTATAGAGCGACGAAAATAACACTTCTCAGCAGTCGCGTCAGGCTTCCAATGCGTTCATGGGAGCTACAAGGCCTTCGATCGAGTGATAGAATCGATATTTCGCTTACCTATGGTACTATCGACGCGTCCAAACACCAGGTCTTGTCGGAAATAGCAAAAAACGAGCTTTAGCAGCGACGTAGGTTCATGGACTCTGGAGAGTGGATGGTAGTTTTGATTCTCACCAAATTTTGGGGGAGAAAAAAACAAGGTTCAATGCCAAGGAGTCGCAATCATTTCCAACAAGCTACCCCTATTCCAACAATACTTGTCAAAAACTAAAATTTAGCGAGATCCCATATCCCTACTATAGTAATTAGTATACGCGAACTATCTACCCTCGCGTACTACTTATAGATATCTCTAGTACCCTATAATAATTAGAATTTAGAGCTATATATAGTTAGAAGATACTTAATTATACCTCCTATCTATAATTACTACCCCCTAGTAGCTCTCTATTATAAAATATATAAAGTATTAGTAGATTTATTTAAGTTTACTTTAATTTAGTAAATACTTTCTTTTTCTTATTAAAATCTTATATTTTTCTTTATAATTTTTATTAATAGTAAGGCCTTCTTAAAGTAGCCTTTTATAAAATATCTATTAAAATTAGTAAATTCTAAGAATCTTTATATTAATTTAATATTATATAATATAAGTTATTCTTATATTACTTATATCTTCTTAAGACTTATATAAATACCTTTAATTATTATTATAAACCTTAAGAACTTAATTAAAGTCTTATAAAACTTATACTTCTTTAATTTTAAAAGTAGTTCTATTTATAATAGATATATTAATATATCTTATATCTAAAGAATTAGACTAACTACAAGGAATTAAATTTAAAATCGAATTTATAAACTTATATAATACTAAATCTATATAAGATATAAGCTAGTTATAAGTAGTTTAGTAATTTAAGTTAATACTAAAAATAACTCCTAAGTACTAAAAAAATAGTTAGTTTATAAAGGATGTATTCCTTTAAGGTTTTAAAGTAGATTAATATATTATTAAGGTATATAATTACTACCTAATCTAAATAGGCTTATATATAAATATTATTAATTAGTACTTAGTAAGTTACTAGTTATTAGGATATCTTAATATATCTAGCTAGTATAATACGGCTTACTAGTAATATCCTAGTAGTATTAATTCAGCTTCTTATTATCCTAACGGATATCCTTTTATCTAGATATCTAAGAGGCTAGGTAGCTTCCTTAAGGGGTATTTAAATAGTCCTCCCTCTACCTCTTTAAAAGGTAGAGATTAGTTCTTTTATAACTATAAAGTTACTAGAGTATTAAGTCTACCTTTATAATACTATCTATTCTAGCCCTTAGGAACTAGCCTTTTAATCTAGTTCCTAATAATTCTAATCTCTCTACCTTTAAAGGGGGATAATCTAGATTATAATAGTATAATAATATAAAGATATCTAATATTAAATAAAATTAAAATATACTAATTAATTAATTAATTAATTATACTCCTATACTAGCTAAAGCTAATAAGGGTAGACTTTTCAGGGGGTACGCCTAGCGTACCTGTCGTTCGGGGAGAAACCTAGCTAAGGGATAAAAACTCCACCTACTATCCGCAGGCTATACTATTATTCGGCTCCTTCCCTCCCCCCCCTAATAGGCCTGCCATCGGGGCGGTATATTAAGGGGTCGGGTCTACCGTCTATAATACTAAGGTTTCGTTAACTATATTCTCTTCTCTTTAGTTAGGGCGGAGCCCTTCCTCTCTATTAGTTCTCGCTAATATCTCTTTTGCTAGTATAAACTAGTAGAGGGCGCCTGACCTAGTTAACCACCTCGCCGCCGCCCTTATCCCTATCGGTGATGAGAGAATAATACTATAGTCTTCCGACCCAGCCTCTAGTAATATCTAACTCCTACTAGTATAATAGTTAAGATAGAATAGTAGGACGTATTTACCGGTCTACCTCGCCGCCCCGCACAGGTAGCTAGGACTTAGGATCCTAGGAACCTTCCTAATAAATAAGAAGTAGTTAAACCTAATCTTATCCGTGCGTAACTAGACTGTTACAGAGCTCTCCGGCTTCTTTAGGCCCTTATAGAGGTCCCATCTCCCCCCTACTAGGTCACCCTTCTATGCTAGGCTCGTGTTTCGGCCCTCTAATCCCCGCTAGTAGTGGCGCCACCGGCCCTACTACCGGCCTTCCTACTAGGTTAGCATCCTTTTCTATAGCGTTAGGTTATTAAGTACCCCGTTTAGCGACCGCTTCGCCTAAGACTCCTTCTTAGCTAACGGGGGTAGCGGAGGGCGTAGCCTCCTACCCCTTTTTAGTTATAACCGAGACTTAATCTTCGCGTTCCCTCTCAGGACTGTCTTATATATCCCTCGGAGGATCTTACTCCATAGTAGGGCCTTGTCAAGAAAGTCTCTTACTAACGGGATTCCCGCCTCTACTTTAAGGACCGGAATTAGGGTGGCCTTATACGCCCCTAGTACTTTACGTAGTCCTTTATTCTAGATCGTCGTCAGGGTCTTCACGTGCTTCCCTACTACCTCGGGGGTATTCTTTAGGCTATACTATATTAGCGCCGCGAACGTTATCGTAGGCCTTACTATTACCGCGTATATAAGCCTACTAACCGGTAGAATCGCGCCTTATATAGAGCCGGCGACGTAGTAGAGCGCCTGAATCTAGTTATCTATCTTAGCTTGTACCTTCCTTAGGTGTACGTTCTAATTTAGCTTACTATCGAGTATAAGTCCTAGGACCCTAATTAACGTCTTTAGTTTAACTTTAATTCCCTCGAGCTTAACTATTACGTCTATCTTTACACCCTTCGTTCTACGGGTTATATAAACGAGCTCATACTTCTTCGGTATAAACGAGGCTTTATAGGTCTTCGCCTACCGTAGGTATACCTTGTAGGCTTTATCTAGAACCTCGTAGTTCCGTTTAGTACTCCTACTATAGGCTAGTAGATAGACGTTATCTATAAATCCGCCGACTTAAATTAGTAGCTTTAGCTTTTTACACTCCTCGATTAGGGGAGTATTAAAAAACAGAAATAATATCGGAGAGATAGGTAAGCCCTAGGGGATCCCTATCTCTACTAACTCCATATTAAAATATATTAGAAGTCTAGCGTAATAAAATTAATATAATATTAGAGTCTAATATAAGAGATATTAAAGTAAGAAATAATATAGCTAGTAATAGAATTTCTAATAAAACCCTTACTAGTACTATTATACTTAATAAACTTATTACTACTACTAAAGTTAAAGAAGAGTAGTTAATAAAAGAAAGAAAGCTTTAAAGTATCTAAAAAAGGATAGCTTAATTATAAGTAGAAGTAGAAGTAATTATACTAGATTTATATTAGATTACTAGCGGATTATTAGGCGGGATATAATAAGGGTTAAGACTAGGCCTAATAGAGAATTAATACCCTTTAAATTAAGGTATTAATATATAAAATATATTAGACCCTAGGGTAGGCTTTATCCTTAATAGTTTTACCCTAAGTTAGTCTACTAGAGGCTAGTTAGAAGAACCTAGTAGTTAATACCCTAGGAGCTACTTAAAGCCTAAGGACTTACCCTTTTATAAGGGGAAGAATATATATAAGTATAAAAAATAGTATTATATTATAAATATTATATTTTAATTAATACCTAATAAATTCCTAACTAAGTTTATAAAGGTTACCTAGGCTATATAATTCTTAAAAGGTAAACCTACTAAGTTATAAGATTATTATAAAAAGTTATTATTAGGGAGAGTAGTTACTTAAGAGTACTTTACTTAATACTTATTAAACCTTATTAAGGACCTAGTAAACTACTAGCTTTATAATATATAGTTATATTTAGATATATAATAGAACCTTAACTAATTAATATAAAGCTTTAATATATATTTAAGTAGGATTAAATTATAAATCCCTCCTTTCCTAGAGGAATATTAATAGATTAACTTCTTTATAAAGTTATACCTAAACCTTTAAAAGGCCCTTATAAACTATTAAAACCTCCTTATAATTAAAGAAAGCCTAATTACCCTTACTACTTAATTAGAGAATAACTAGTAGTATTATATTAGAATAATAGTAGGTAATAATTATATTACTAAAAAAGGGGATTATTTTAATAGGTAGAATAAAGGTTAGAAGAGGGAAGGAAGTTAAGATAAAAGTATTAATCCTTTTATAAAAGTAGGAAGTATATAACCTACTAGTAGCTATAATAAGTTATTAAATACTAAGGAAGGGTTAATATATTTTAATTATAAAAAGAAGGGCTATTATAATAAGGACTATTATAGGCCTAGAATACCTAGGAACCTAAATATAATACCTATTAATATTATTAGGAAGGGGACTATTAAATTAAAAAAAGGAAGCGCGCCTCTATTAAGACTTTAATATTAAGGCGCTTACTTATTAAAAGGGATTTATTATTAATTTATAATATTAATATTAATAGTTCTATTAATATATAAGGTATATAAGATTATATAGACTTCTTAATAGATATAAGAGTAGAGATTAATATTATCTCCTAAAGCTTTACTAAGTAATATAACCTAAAACTCCTAGAGGGCTATTAGCTATTAATTCTTAAATAGATAAATAGTTAGTTAATCTATTATTATAGTATATACTAGGTAGAGTACTATCTTATTAATAGCTAGGGATAGCTAGGTTAATATACTAGTATATTCTATATAATTAAGAAGAAGGGGTTATTAATTATTCTTAGTATATCTACCTTATTAGAAGCTAGGGTATAAGTAGATCTAGGGAGTTAAAAGTAATAATTTCTACTAAACTCTATTAATATATCTATCCTAGAGCTATAAATATTTATAGATACCCTTAAAGGTAAATTAGTAATTTATACTATTATTTATACTAGGTTATCCTAGGTAGAAACCTAGAGCTTTAAAGGTAAAGTACTAGTACTACTTAAAAGTCTTTATAACTTTTTAGATATCTTTTTAAATAAGGAGGTAGGATAACTACCTCTATTTAAGCCTAAGGACTATACTATTAATATAGATAGTTATAAGCCTCCTTATAAGCCTATTTATAATTTATTATAAAGGGAGTTAGAAACTCTATATATCTACCTAGATAATATTAAGTTAAAGGGTTAGATATAAGAGTCTATTAATCTTACAAGGGCTCCTATTTTATTTATATTAAAGAAGGATAGTAGCTTATAACTATATATTAACTATTATAAGTTAAATAAGATAATAATAAAGAACTATTATCCTCTCCCTTTAATTAATAAAATACTTAATTACTTATAAGGTATAAAGATATTTATTAAGTTAGACCTTAAAGATACTTATTATAAGATTTATATTTATAAGGGTAATAAATAGAAGACGGCGTTTTATATATAATATAGCTATTTTAAATATATAATTATACTATTTAAGTTAGTAAATACCCTAGTTATATTTTAAGCCTATATTAATAGAGCTTTAATAGGCCTAGTAGATATTACTTATATAATATACCTTAATAATATTTTAATTTTAATAAGTAGATATCTTAAGTTATAAGTAATAAATCTATTAGGTACTTAAGTAGTTATAAAAGTTTTAGCTTTATATAAATTAAAAGAAATATAAATTCTATATTAGTTTAATAAAATTCTTTAAGTTTATTATAAGTACTACTAATATATTAATAGATAGTTATAAGGTATTTACTATCTAAGACTAGCTAGTATTAATTATAGATTAGGAAGTCTAAGTATTCTTAAGATTTATAAACTTCTACTAGCGTTTTATATACTACTATTTATAAATAGTATTCCCCTTAACTAGCCTTTTAAAAGGTAGTAAGGATAGGAAGAAGTTAAGACTATTTATATAAGGTACTAGTAAAGAGAAGGCGTTTTATAACCTATATTATACCTTTATAATTATACCTATCTTAATATATTTTAATCCTAACAAGAAAATTTAGATTAAAATAGATATATCTAATTTTATTATAATAGCTATCTTATCTTAATAAGATAATAATAGGGCTTAGTATTTAATAGCTTTCTAGTCTTATAAATTAATACCTACTAAGACTAGGTATAAGATATATAATTAAGAGCTATTAATAATTATTAAAGCCTTTAAGTAATAGTAATATTATATAGAAGGTAGTTATTATACTATTAAAGTACTTATAAACTATAATAATCTTAGAGGATTTATATAAGTAAAGTAGTTAAATAATTATTAAGCTTAGTAGGCTATTTATTTAACTATATATAACTTTAATATTAAATATTAACCTAGTAAGAAGAATCCTATAAATACTCTATTATATAGATCTAACTATAATAATATTAAGATATTATTTAACTAGCTCCTACCTACCTTATAGAATAAGCTAGTAAATTTAAGAAGTATTATCTTTAATTAAAAGTAGCTAGAAGAAATAACTAAGTATATAAACTTATCTAGCTTAAAAGGGCTTAAGAAACCCTTAATTAAGCCTAAAAACTTAGATAGAAGGGGTGTAAAGCTACCTTCTTAATATTAAAGTAATATAATAGCGTAACTACTTAATCCTATTACTAGGGTTATTAGTTATAAATAATATATCTTATAAGTATTAATAAGAGTAGTTATTAGACTTAAAATAGCTTATAAAGCTAGATTAAAATCCCTAAAAGAACTTATCCTTTTATTATAAAGTAATAATCTATTTATTATTATATAGAAGGATAAAGTAAAGTATATAACTTCTAAGTAAAATACTATTAAATAGCCTTAGAAGGTTAATTTAATAGGATTATTAAGATTTAAAGGAGTACTTTATATACTAGATAATTTAGTATTATATATAGAAATTATTATAAGGTATTATAATAATACTTTAATAGGTTATTTTAGGTTATAAAATACCTTAAAGTTACTCTAATATAAGTATTATTAGAGTAGAATATTAGTAGATACTAAGTTATATATCTAAACTTATAAAATATATTAAAGGGTAAAGGCTCTTAGATATAAACTTTATAATAATATAGTATCTTTATTATAACTTAAAGGGCCTTAGGAAGAACTTTTTATAAATTTTATTATAGGCTTATTACCTAAAAAAAATATAAAAATTCTATATATAATTCTATTCTTATAATTATTAATAGGTATATAAAGATAATCTAATACCTTCTAATTAAAAATACTTATACTACTATTAAATTAGCTAAGATCTTATTTAAGAATATTATATTATAATATAATTTATTAATAGGTATTATATTAGATTAGGGATCCTTATTTATAAGTATTTATTAGTTATAAGTCTACTATTATATAAAGATAAAGAGATAACTAAGTACTACCTTCTATTTATAAATAGATAGGTAGATTAAATACTAGAACTAAATATTAAAATATTACCTTAAGGTATTTTTAAATAAAGAATAAGATAATTAGGTTATATTACTCCTAATAGCTAAATTTATATACTATAATAATATTTATATTATATTAAGTTATTTATTATTTTATATAATATATAGATATAATCTATATATAAAAGATAAAGTTAGGGATAACTTTCTAGAAGGAGGAGTACTTATAATTAAAGACCGTGTAGAAAACCTTTTAAAAGTAAGAGTTATATTAATAGATTAATAAGAGACTATTTAAGTATAAGTTATAAAGTTTTATAATAAACTTTATATCTTAAAGTCTTATATAATAAGAGAACTAGTAATATTAATTATAAAGAACTTAAAGTAAAAAAGACTAAATTAAAAGTTATTATATAAGTATACTAGTCCCTTTAAGGTTATAAATATAATTAGATATTAAGTATACTACTTAAATCTTTTAATAATATAAAGAATTTATCTTATATTTTATATTTCTTTATTAGAACTATATTAAAGCTATCTTAATAAAGGTAAGTAACTATTTATACCTCCTTTAAAACTTATTAATAATAAAGAATATTATAAGGTAGAATAAATTCTAGATAAAATAAAAAGTAAAGGTATTTAATATTACTTAATTAAGTAATTTAATTATAAAATAGAATATAACTAATAAATATTTATTAAGGATATAAATATAAAAGACTTATAAAAGGAATATAATAATATATATATAATAAAGAGGTATTATAAGTAAAATACTTATACTTAATTACTATAATAAAATTATTTAAGTATAAAGTTAAATTATATAAGGTAAGTTATAAGTTATATTTATATAATAGAGATTTTAGTAAAGAAGTATATAAAAAAAGAATTAATTAAAGGGAAAATCTTTATAACCTAAAAAAAGAATCTTTACTTAAAGGTATAATATTAATATTTTATAAGGGGAGTATATTATAATAGGTTATAATCTAAGAAAGATAAGTTATTAAATAAGATAATATCTTTATTAAGGGGGAGTAGAGTAGGTATAAGAATAAGTATAATAGAGAGAGTATAAGGAGTATAAGGGGTATAAGGGAGGTAAGTAGTATAATAAGGGTAAGTAGAGGGCGCGGTACTAATAGTACTACTATTATAAAAAGGATAGCTAGGGCTAGTAGAAGTAGAGGCGGGTAATATAATAATAATAGAGGTAGGAGCCTCCTCCTCTTTTATATCCTCTTTTATCTCCTCTATCTCCCCCTTATTATTATTATTATTATTATTATCCTCCTCTTAAGATATAATTAGCTTATATAAAGATAGTATAATATTTAATATACTTACCTCCTTTAAATCTTTATTAACCTCTATTATAATAAGGGTAGTTAACCCCTCTTATAAAAGTATTAATATATATTATAAAAAGTATATAATAAAAGGACTTACCTACTACCTTATTATATCTAAAATACCCTTAAAGGTAATAGTTATATAACTACCTACCTCTACCTTAAGGTATAATAATTCTTTAAAGGTTTATAATTTATATAAAAATATTTTACCGCGCTTCTCTAAGTAAATTACTACTTTTACCTTAAAGGTAATATAATAAAAAGACTTTTTATATTAAAGTATAATAATAGGACTATAAATAAAGAGGCTAGATATATAAATATAAAAGGTAAGGGGTACTTATAACTTATTAATATACTATATATAAACTATATTAAAATCCTATTATTATAAATTAATTTATATTTCTTATAAAGGTTATAATACCTTTAATAAGCCCTACCTATCTTATAATTATATAATAACCTAGGATTTAAACCTAGGTACTTAATATACTAAAGATAATAGGACCTAGGGAGGGCTATAACCCTAATAGTATAATAGGGTAGAGAGGTATAATAAGAGTATTTAACTATCTATTATAAAGTTAGCTAATATAAATACCTTTAAATATAAAGAGTATAAGAATAATTTAAAAGAAATATAATATAATAGGATATTAATAAAGTCTTTAAATAATTAATATAATAGACTTATAAAAGAAGGTAATTTATAAGTAATATACTTATAATATACTTAAAGATAATTAAAGTCTATTATAAGGTATTATTATATATAGAATAATAAAAGATAATTAGTAGAGACTTACTTTAATTATTATTATAATTATTAACTATTTAAAATATAATATTATATTAGTAATTAATTCTTTATATTATATTTATATTCTAATAGTAGTTATCTTATAAAGTATTAATAGTATTAATACTAAATATATTAACTTTAATTATTAATATATTAGTATATAATTTAAAGTAACTTATAGTAGGTTAATATTAATAGTAGTAGTTATAAAAGAAGTTAAAAGTAAATAAACTATAACTTTATTATATACTATATTATATATATTAACTACGCGATTTAATAGTATAATATTACTACTTAACTTTTATAACTACTTATTTATATTACGCGTTTATAAAGTATTATAATAATAAACTTAATATAATTATATTCTACTACTAATAATATTATAGTTATAAAGGCTATTAATATTAGTATTATATAATATTAATAGCGCGTTACTATTATTATAATATTATTATCTTTAGTAGACTAACCGTCAAGTCAGGATTCGGTACTAAGAATTAGTACCGACTGAATACTTAGTACTAGCTATTAGTACTAACTCGCTAAGGCCTTAATACCTTAGCGAATCGGGTTAACCCGACTCGAATCGCCAAGGTATCGCCAAGACGCCAAGCCCCTAATAAAATAGTAAAGAGTCCTAAAAATTTTTTTTAGAATTATAGTTAAACCGGTCTATAATAATATTAGCTATAATGATATCCGCTTACTAACGATATTTTTTCGTGCATCTAATTATTTTTAGTAATAAATAATGATATTCGCGATATAACGATTATCGTTAGCTTCCTAGATATCTTTAGTACATATCGTTATAGTATATTGCGGAGTACGCAGATATTCTGTAGTAAACCTAGCGTTTAAGGGCTGAGAGCTACTATTTCGCTTGCTAGTAGGCTAGCAGCTAAGCTACTTCGGGTTAGCGGTACTAATTACTTAGCGTGCGGAAGTACTCCGTAATACTAGGCATTATAATATTCCCTTATAGAAACTACATATCGTTATAGACCGGTTTGACTATACCCCTATACTAAAAATAGATTTTTTTTTAATTGGAATTTTAATACCCCCGTTAGTTCCCTAGGGATATGTATTACCTTTTTGCATTACCTTAAAAGAATCCTAGGTTAGGCTAGGTAATAATAATAATAATAATACTTAGTAATATAATAGTAAGTTATAGATATAATAGTAAATACTACTATAAATAGAAAATGTTATTAATATTATAGTTATTATTTCTATAGGAATAGCTATTATCTTTCTTATTACCTTATTTACTATTAAGAATTACTTAGGTAATAATAATAGTAATACTTAGTAATATAGTAATAAACTATTTATATAATAGTAAATATTACTATTAAAAGAAAATATTACTAATATTATAGTCGTAGTTTTCCTAGGGATATACATTACCTTTTTATATTACCTTATTTACTTTTAAGAATTCCCTAGGTAATAATAATAATAATAATTAGAAAAAAAATATAAAATATAGTAAGAAATACTACTAAAATAGAAAATATTACTAGAGAAAAAAGTCTTAGCGATTCGAGTTAATACTTCGGTACTAATACTCGGTACCTACCTAGGTACTAACTCGAGGTACTTAGTACCTACCTTAGTACTGACTCGAGGTACTTAGTACTAGATTTTAGTATCGAATCGCCAAGACTCGAGTCGGGTACCCGACTCGAGTTCGAAGTACCGACTCGACGCGGTTAGTCTAATCTTTAGAACTCTTTCCCTTATTTTCTCTACTAGGGTTTTAAAGGTTTTTAATAAGTCTTATTATAAATAGTAATAGTTAGTATTTAGGGATAAATACCCTTAAAGGGGAGGTAATTATTAGGATATCTTAATATATCTAGCTAGTATAATATAGCTTACTAGTAATATTCTAGTAGTATTAGTTTAGCTTCTTATTATCTTAACGAATATCCTTTTATCTAGATATCTAAGAGGCTAGGTAGCTTCCTTAAGGGGTATTTAAATAGTCCTCCCTCTACCTCCTTAGAAGGTAGAGATTAGTTCTTCTATAACTATAAAGTTACTAGAGTATTAAGTCTACCTTTATAATACTACCTACTTACTAGTAGTTTATACTATCTATTCTAGCCCTTAGGAACTAGCCTTCTAGTCTAGTTCCTAATACTAATATATTAGTAAAGCTAAATAGTATAATTAAATAATTATAATATTTATATTAAGTCTTAAATACTATTTTTTATTTATTACTTTCTTTTATTTAAATTAAGTTATATACTCTTTTAAGATCTAACTTTATAAAGATCTTTACTTTAACTAGTTAGTTATATAACTTATTAATATTAAGTAGTAGGTAAATATTTCTTACTATTATATTATTTATCGTTTAATATTTTATATATAATTATAATAATCTATCTTTCTTTTTTATAAAGAGTATTAAATACCTTATTAATAATTTAAATTCTTAAATAAATCCCTTTATTAAGTTCTTATCTAAGTATTTATATAATACTAAGAGTTCTTTTTTAGATAATATATAAATAGGTTTAAATATTAGCTCCTTTCTTAATTTAAGTTTAATCTTATAATTTTAAGGTTAATATATAAGTAGAGCTTTTATTATTATCTCTTTTATAAAGAGGTATTTCTATCTTTAATACTCTTATAAGATATTAAGAGTATTATTAATTACTTTAAAAACTCTAACTTATTAACTTTATAAACCTTTATTAGTATCTATTAAATTAGACCCTTATTTCTTAAGGTTATCCTTATTTAAAATTAAGGTAATATATACTCTAATTATTCTTTAATTTAATCTCTTATCTACTATTATCTACTATTAATATATAGGATAGAATTTAGTAATATTATTAGTTTACTTAACTTTAAGTACTTTTCTTCTCTATTTAATTACTAGGTTATACTTTTTCAATTAAGGTATACTTAGAATAATATAATAAATAGCTATCTTAATTATATTAAAGGATATTTCCTTATAATAGTATAATAATAGTAAGGTTATATCTTTAATTATACTTCCTATTAATAACTTAAACTTATTAGCTATTTATAAGTTATATAAATCCTTTTTCCTTTATATTAATAAGCTTATGAATTATATTAATACTTTAGAAATAAAGTTTCTAAAAACTTTAGAATCTATTATTATTATAGTCTTCTAACTATTTATTTTAACTAGTATATTTATATATATTATATATTCTAGTAAATATAAGTATTATATTTTAAAGCTTATAATAATAATAATCTCCTTATACTTTCTTATAATATAAGGGATTACTCTTTTCTTAAATTAAGGAGGAATCTAGTAATTTTCTTTTATTATATATATTTCTTATATTTATTATAGAAATATATATACTATTCTAATAAGTAATATTTCTTAGTATCCTTATTATATTTAAGATACTTATAGAAATTACTATACTATCTTTAATTATAGTTTAGAAACTACTTTTAATTTCTTTTTATTACTAAGTACTAGTTATAGTTTAGATTATTATAAGTTATCTAAATCTTTTTATATTATATATCCTAAAATTTTCCTTATACCTAGTATAATACCTTAGATCTACTATCTAATTACTAAATATACCTACTTTATAAAACTTTCTTATAAGTTTATCTATAGATACTATCTAGAAAAGAGATATATAAAGTATATCCTTTTTAATTTAAAGATAGTATAAAGACCTATTTATAAGTAGTAAATTTACCTTAATCTTATTAAAAGACTTATAATTCTAGAAGATATTATCTACTAGGGTAATTACTATTAAAGATAGTACTAGGTTTATAAATAGTAGCTTTATATCCTTATATATATTATATTATAGCCTAGAATTATATTATAATAGTTAGTAAGTATTACTTTTAACTATAATCTTAAAGATTTAGATAGTAAAGTAACCTTTTATACCCTAACTATATAGAGGAAAGGAAGCTAATACTTTAAAAGGTGGGGTTAAGTAACTTCTACTAAATAGTATTAACCTTAAAGGGATTAAAGGCGGTAACTAAGTAAGTTATCTGATAATACTTAGCTAGTTTATACTAGTAAGAGATTAAGTTTTTAAAGTTATATAGGAGTAGATAAGCTCTAACTAGAAGGTAAAGAGATAGGTAATCCTAGTAGGAGATAAGAGTAGGATAGTATAAAGAGTATAAGATAGGGTAGTATATAATATTTAAAGATCTAGAAATATAATAGTAAA
>JAABUV010001277.1_pt1 | contig 36665 bp, 32 predicted proteins | sample 5559971 | NCBI WGS metagenome assembly JAABUV01 (sample SAMN10711881, study PRJNA513362) | rock metagenome | isolation source: Antarctica rocks | place: Antarctica: Victoria Land, Knobhead nord | collected 2015-12-19
AGAATGTAGCGAATGTGTCGATGCTTCACATACCCCACATATGCACCAACACAAACGCACTCTAATATGTCACGGCCAGCCCGGTCCTCTCACCCTTTGTCTCACCTTGTCTCACCAAACCACTGCAGCGCCAGCACAGCGTAAGCATAGCAAACAGGCAATATGTCACATGCAGGTCGTAGAGCCTTGTAAAGGCTCTGCAATGTAAGGGGTTAAAACAAGCGCTTGAGCGCTGCAGTGCAATGTATGTACCCAAAAAGGCAGGTCATCCTGGAACGCAGTATGTAGCACACAGTGCCCTGCAACACGATGTCCTTGCATGCATGCAGCTTGACGTAACGCCCCCGAATGCACTTCAGCGCCAACCTTGCAGCAAAAACCCCTTTTGTACTGTGACGCAGCACAGCTGCCTATGTCATAAAGCTCACAATCGTCCTGCACCACAAGCAGTTGCAACACGTGTCCTCCGAGCATGCAAAATGTTGGAAATGTGGCCATCTCGGTTTCTCTTGCTGGCCAACCGTCCTTGTGCACTTTCAGCTTCCTGCACTACGGCCCCAGGATGGTACTCACGCCACCTGCTTGCTGCGCCGTGGCGCACTTGCACACTGTGCTGTCAGTCGCACTTGCACACTGTGCTGTCAGTCCTCAACACCATGCTCCCATCCGTTGCATCGCCTCAGCCTGCTCCGGGTATCATGTGTGAATGTATCTGCGGCCTGCCACAGTCCTCGGACTTGGCCTGGTCGCCCGCCAGCTCCTGCTCCCCCTGCGGCCGCCGCCTCGCATGCAGGCATGCAGGGCTTGCGGTCAGGCCACCCACCCTAGGTGCGGCCTGACCGCCAGCCCCAGCGCCGGCCGCGCCCGCCGCCCGCCCATGCTGGCGTGCGGGGCGTGCGCGGCGACGGGGCTCCGCCGCCGCCGCCCATACTGGAATCCCAGGGCGCCTTGCTCTGTGCGCGGCAGACCCCTGCGTTTCAGCGGACTATGCAGGTTTACTGTTCAGTAGAATTCACAATAGAGGTGATCATAATGGCCGCCACTGCCACTTAGCGATACAAGACTCTTAAGGTCAGCATTATAGAATTACACGTGCATGAGCCCATGCCAGCACATGAAGCTAGCGCAAGAGGACCGCGGCGCCTTGCGCCTAGCCTAAGTGCACCAAAACCTGCATGTCTGTATGAGGCAGCCGGCCTGGACAGCAGGGAAAGCACCTGTGGCGAACACGCGGCAGGCGTAGCGGCAGCGCGTGTGGCCGCCTCGTGGACCCCGCTGGCTGCCTCATGGGCCTCCCTGGCCGGCTGGGGCGCCACCGTCAGTGGCTGGCCCCCATGCGTACGGCCCACCTGCACGCGGCGCTGCTCGCCTGCCGATTCCGGCACGCCCGACGCGGCGCGCGCTGGACCCTCCGAGGGCTCCGGCCCCGTGGCGCCGCCGTGCGCCGGGCAGGCGCGCGCGATGCGCGGCGTGGCGGTGCTCGGGGACAGGGCCAGGGCCGGCGGCGCCTCGCGCTGCGGCGACGCGCCGCCGCCGTCGGCGCCCGCGCGCGCGCGCGCGGGCTCTGGCCGCGAGCGCGCGCGCGAGGCCGTGGCCAGGTTGGGGGCGCGCGGCTGCGTGGGCCGCCACGGCTCGCGCGGCGCCGCCGGCCGCGGCGGCCCGGCCGAGCGCGGGCGCAGCAGCTCCTCGCACAGCGCGCGCAGCGCGGCCTCCTCCTCCGCCGCGCCCTCGCCCTGCGGCGGCCGCGCCGGCCGCAGCGCGCGCTCCGCCGCATGGTGCGGCCCGCTGAACCGGCGGTCCAGCGCGGGCGCCTCGCCGCGCGCCGCCGGCGGGCAGGCCGCCGCCCGGCCCTGCTGCAGCAGGGGCTGGGCGTGCTCCGCTGTAGGGTCGCCCTGCCCGGCCTCTGCGTGGACAAGGCCGGCGTGGTCGCCGCCCGCGGCGCTGCGCGGGCGCCAGCCCACGGGCTCCATCTGCCACGGCGCCATACCCCAGGGCACCCACTCCAGGATGCCGCCGGGCGATGCCCAGCGCTCGCGCTCGGCCGGCGTCGGCGGCGGCGCGCTCGTCGGCCACCGCGGCCGCGGGCCCGGCGCGGGCCATGCCGCGCCGGCGGAGGACGGCCTGCCCGCGCCCGCCGCGGCCGCGCCCCAGCCTGCGGGCGCGCTGTTGAGCCGCCGCGGCCCGCGGGCGTCGCCCGCTGCCGCCGCCGCGTGCGCGCGGGAGGCGCTGCGCGGGCGCTGCGCCCAGACAGGGCGCGCCAGGGCTGTGTAACTGAGCGCCACGGACGCCTGCGTAGGGAGGCTTGCGGCCTTGGCAAGCGGCGCGCGCGCTTCAGCCACGGCAGCGCCGCGCCAGTTGCCAGCCGCGGCCTCACTGAACATGAAGCACTGCGTCCCGACCGAGCTGGCGCGCCGGGCGCCTGCGCCCGCTGCTGCAGCGCATGCGGCAGTTGCCGATGCCCATGCGCCGGCCACAGCGACAGGCGCGGCAGCGAGCGAATCGCAGGCGCCCGAACGGAGGCCGGCAATAGCCACCGCTCCCGCTGCCGGCCCCTGGCCACCGCACGCTGCCGCGTTGCTAGCGGAGCGTGCCGAGCTGGCAGGCACGCCGGGCTCGGAACGGGCGCTGCTCGGCACATCGTGCGGGCTGGCGCCAACGACCGCCTGAGCCTGACGGTGGGCCGCGGCCTTGGCCCCAGCAGCCACGCCGCCCGCCATGCTGGCAGCCGCAGCCAGGCCCACATGCGCGCCGCGCCCGCCGTCGCCGAAGCCCGGTGCGGTCCCTGCCGGGCAGGCGAGCGCCGCAGGCGCGGCCGGGACCAAGCACAGCCCGCCCGTCACAGCCGCTGGCTGCGCCGCCGGTGCAGTCTGCGCCGCGGCCTCTGCGCGCGCGCCGAACGGTGAGCGGGCCGCGGCAGCTCCCTCGGCGCCACATGTCGCCGCCGCCGCATGCGCGTCGGCTGCGGTGGCTCCCTCGGCCGTGCTGGGGCTGGCGGCGCCCTCCACTGCGACTGCCTGGCAGCCAACAGTACGCGGCACCGCCGCCGCATGCGCATCGGCTGCGGAGGCTTCGTCATTCGCGCTGGGGCTGGCTGTCCCCTGCAACGCGACTGCCTGGCAGCCAACATCGGCACGCGTGCAGAGCGCTGCGGCGCTGGCCGCGCTGGCGTCGCGGTCCGCCCGCGTCACTGTATTATCTCCGTGCGCGTGCTCCGGTGCAGCCCCTCCGCGCACGCCGGCGCGAGCGCCCGCCGCGACAATGGCCGCTGCCACGAGCGCCGCGCTGCCTGCCTCCCCGCTCGCGACTGCGTGGCCGTCCTCGACGCGCGCGGCTGCGTGCACAGGCGCCGGCTCTGCTGCGCGCGCCGCCACATGCGGCTGGTGCAGCGCGCCTGCGACGACAGTAGATGCATGCGCGGTGGGCCCTCCGCTCTGTGCCTCGGCTGATGCACCACCTGCGCCAGAGAACTGAAGCTGGGAAAATGACAGCCAGGTGTCGGAATACTGCAGACCAAAAAAGAGAGGCATGTAAAAGTCGCGCTTGTGCAGGGCATGCATTGCAGCTTACTGGGCGCCTGAGGCACTCGCGCCCTCACTGCGACAGCTGTGAATGCAGCTGCGGGCGCGTGTGCCAGCTTGCGCTGGCATGCAGCCGTCACGGGGCATTGGCCAGGGACAGATGAGCCAGGGCTTTTGTGCTCAAGGGGTGACGAGCTAGCCTACCGAGGTGCACGGCATTCGAGGGAGGCGGTGCACTCAGGTGTTCACATGGGTTGCGGGGCACGCTCGCAAGCTGCCACACCACACCCGGTGGAGTGCATTGGGCACCTAGCGAGGTTGGACGCGCCTGGAGTATATAGGGCTAGGGGCTGTGTCACACCCTTGACAAGCGAGGCTGGGCGCGCCTGGCGTCTCGAGCGGCGCGGCGGCGCGCTCGACCGGAGAGCTACCCTGGGGCTCCGCTGCGGCCTCCAGCACAGGCCTGTGCTGCGGCTCCCGCGCAGGCGGGTGCTTGCGCCCGGCCGCAGCCACCAGAGCAGACTGGCGCTGCCGCTCTGCGGTGCCCTGCTCAGCTGCGAGCGCGTGCCCTGCCGCACCAGGGCTGGCGGGCGCCTGGCCGCTGTCGTGGGCATCCGCGCCGGCCAGCACATGCGCTGCCGCGGCGTCGTCGGCGTGGCAGCGCGGCGGCGCCGGCGCGCGCCCGCTTGCCGCCGCAGGCTTTTGCGGGCACGGGCGCCGGTGCTCCGTAGCCGCTTCCGGCCACAGCTCGCGCTGGGCGACGGCCTCCAGCTCGCGCGCCGCGCCATCGCTCACAGCGCTGGCGCTGGTCAGCACCCAAGCGTGCGCCGGCTCTGCTGCGGCCCCCGCCGCATGCGGACACGCACGCTCAGGCGCCGCCTCGGCGGCAGGCGGCGCAGCCGTGCCCGCGCGCTCGGCCGCCGCGCCCAGCGCGCCCTGCAGCGCAGGCAAGCGCGCGCGCTCCGCCGCGCCGGCCGGCGAGGCCGCGCGGCCGCGCTCGGCGGCAGCCTCGCCAGCAGCGGAGACCATGGACAGGCCGGCGCGCGCGCAGGCGGTCGCAGCCTCCAGCGCGGCCAGGCGCTGCGCCTGTGCGGCGCGCTGCGCCTGCAGCGTGGCGACCGCCGCGACCACCTCGGCGACCACAGCCGCCGTGGACGCGCCGTCGGCCTGCATGGCCACCTGCATGGCCACAGCCGAACACGTCTGCATGCAGCGTCTGGGAAAGGGGGTGCTTGACTTTCTTGGCATGCCTCAGACGCAGCACCTTGTCTGCATGCGCAGCAGCTCAGAAACTCAGCACGAAACTTGCACAGGGTACAGCTAGGAATCTGGCAACATGACTGCCATTGGTACTCTTGTCCAAGCATAACCATTCTCGCGCATGACACATCTCGACAGAGGCAGTCTTCATGCTCACCTGCTCCATGCTGACGAGCGCAGCAGCATCCTCCGCATGAGCGCCTCGGGCAGGCGCAGCGGGCAGCCCGCCCAGCACCTGCAGCACATCGCCTTGCGGTCAGTGCTGGTGCACAGAATTTGCACGGACGGCCCTGGCCGGGCGCCGCCAGCTGTCCCGCCATACGCGCCTGTGCCTAGACCGCATGCATGCCGGCAGGTGCGCGCGCAGCACTGTCCCCCGTAAGTCACGCGGACATGCATGCAACCTAATGATGCACTGTTACCCATGATGGCAGTCAAATCAGGCGGGCTGCCCAACCATGACAGTAGACTAGCAGGCAGGATGCAATAAGGTTTAGCAGGCAATAGGAAATGTGGTTTTAAAAACCAAAACAGATAGGCAGATTTTGCTGTGCTGCAGCAGGCAAGCAGCGAGCCCTCTCAGCTGTCTCCATGCCATCAGCACAGGGGAAGCACACCTCATCATGCCCCACGGGTGCGCCGGTGGCGCCCGGCGCCAGCGCCGCCCACGCCGCAGCCGCGCCCCCGGCCGTATGCGGCACCGCCGCCGGCGCCCCGCAATCCGCAGCTGCGCACAGCCCACTGGCACGCGCTGCAGCGCTCCCATCATGCAGCGCCTTGGCTGGGGCGGCGAGTGCGCTGCCGCGCACGGCGGCCCCACCCGGCAGCTCTGACGGCGCGCCGCAGGCAGCAGCCGCACTCGGCACAGCGGCCCTGCAGTGCGCCTGCGTCGCGGCGTAAGCGCGAGCGCCGGGAGCCGGCCCAGCATGCTCGCCGGCATGCGCAGCGGCCTCGCGCAGCGCATCTGCCGCCGCATGCGCGCCGGCAGCCGCCGGCGTGCTTGGCCTGGCGCTCTCGCCGGCGCGCACCGCCGCCACCGCCCCAGGCCGCGCCTGCGCCTGAGCGCCGCAGGCGGCGGCGGCCGCCGCGCCCGGCGCGCCGCATGCGCTGCCGCGCGCGGTGGCCCCGGCCTGCGCTGCGGCGCGGCAGGGAGTCGCAGCGCCCGGCGCGGCACGCTCGCCATCGCGCTCAGCGGCCTCTGCACGCTCAGCGTCCTCTGCGCGCTGAGCAGCCTGTGCGCGCTCGGCGGCCTCCGCGCGCGCGCGGCCCGCCTCCTCCGCGGCCGCACCTGCAAACCGAGCGGCGTCGGGCAGCGTGGCCGGGGCGGCCGGGTCGGTGCAGGCAGCCGCCTCTGGCGCCGCGGCCGGCGGTGCGCTGGCGGCCAGTGAAGCTGAGGGCGGCGCGCCGTCGCTGCCCGAGTCAGGGCGCATCACCGCTTCCCGGCCCGCACCGCCCATGCCCCGGGCTGCGGCGCTGCCTCTTGCACACGCGCCGGCCGGGTTCGAGGCCGCTGCGGCCCCGCCGGCCTCCGGGTCGGGCAGCGGCGCGCAGGCTGCCAGGCGCGCGCCAGCGCTGGCCGGGCCCGCCGCGCAGGCCGCGCCCGTGCTGAGCCCCTTCACGGCCCCAGGCTGTCCTCTCGGGACCGCCCATGGGGCCGCCCCAGGGCCTGCTGGGCCTGCGCTGGCAGCCGCCACGGCCGCGGCCGCGGCTGCGCCCTGTTCTGCCGAGCACGGCGCGGCAACCGCCACGGCAGCGGGGTCGAACGGCTCGCCGCGCAGGATGGTATACACGGCGCTCGGACACGTCATGGGCGTGCACGGCCGGGCGCTCTGGGCCCCAACACGCCGCTGCTTCGCGCCATGTAGCCCTGCGCGTCCAGGCGCGCTCGCAGGGCGCGCGCGCGCCGCGCGCGCGCCGCGCTGCCGCCGGATGGGCCCGCCCGCGCCCGCGCCCGCCGCCTGGTCAGGCTCCTCTGCCTGATCAGGCTCCGAGCCGACGTCCGCGCTCCCCGCCCCGCGAGCAGGCAGCGCGCTGGCCGGCCGCTCGGCCGCATGCCCGCGGCGCAGGGCGGGCAGCAGGCCCGGGAGCCCCAGCCCTGCGTACTCGCTCCCGCCTCCGTCCAGCGGCTGCACCAGCGCGGGCGGCGCCGGCACGGCGGGGCCGGCCGTGACAGCCAGTGGGATCGAGACAGGCACGGCGCCACACGCATGCACGCCGCGGTCGCCACCGCCACTGCCGCCGCCGCTGCCGCCGCTGCCGCCAGGGCCCTGTTCGGCACCCTGGCCTTTGGCGCCGGCCTTGCCGCCGGCGCCCGGCCCGCCGGTGCGCTCCAGCGCGCCCGCACCGGCGTGACCGGCGTGCATCACGGCATGGCCCGGGGCCGCATCCATAGGATTGCACGGCGCCGTGTCCGGCCCCGCCGCGCCGTGCGGCGTGGCGGCGCCGCCCGGCGCGTCGCAGGCAGACAGTGCCCGCGCGCGCGCGGCCATGGCCGCCTGCAGCCGCGCGACTGCGAGCTCAACGCCGGCCGCAGCGAGCGCAGCGCGCAGCTCCAGCACCTGCGCGGACAAGCGGTAGGGTAGGGTATCTGCGTTTCAAATACATTGCATGTCGCGCAGGTCCGCGACTCCCGGCACCGCCAGCCTCTCTCCAGAGGACTGTGCGAGGAGCGATGTGCGCAGCCTCCGCGCGCGCACGCATAGCCGGCGCTGGCAGAGTCGTCGTCGTCGTGCATGCAGGCCCCTGCATGGGCTCAGCGAGTGCCTGTGGCACGGTGCGGCACGTGTGTCCGGCGCGCCTGGTGGTCGTGTGCGGTCATCGCAGCGGCCGGCGCAGCGGCGGCGCGCTCCGCCGCGGCGCGCGCGACCGCCAGGTCCGTGGCGGCTGCCGCGGCCGCCCCGCCAGCCGCGGCAGCGCGCGCCTCCAGCTCCCGGACTCCCTCGGCCGTGAGCCCTAGGGTCTGCACCTCAGGGCTGGCAGCGCTGGCCAGGGTCTGCTGCAGGGCGTCCGCCGCGCCGCGCCCCACGCCGCGGCCAGCCTGCGCCGCCTGCACGACGGCGTCCGCCCTGGCGCACGCTGGCGCTCGCCCAGGCCCCGGCGCAAGGGTCTCGTCTGCAGCGCAGCCCGCCTGGCTGCCGGCGCCCGCGCGGGCTCGCGGCGCAGCGCCCGCCGCAAGGCTGGCGGTGCTTGTGCCGGCGTCCGCGGTCTGCGCGCGCCACCCTGCCGCCGCTGCGCGGCCAGGCCCCGTTTCAAGGCCCACCAGCGCGGCCTGCAGCTCGGCCAGCGCGGCCGACAGGCGCGCGGCCTCCGCGAGCGCTGCATCGCGCTCCGCGGCAACTGCGACCACGTGCTCCGCCCCTGCATCTGCCCGGCCAGCCCCTGCGGCAGGCCCCGCCCCGCAACCCCGCGGCGCCTGCGCGGGGCGCGCGGCCACGGCCCCTGGGGAGCCCCCCACGGGCGAGCCCGGACCCTGGCCCGGGCCCGACGGCTTGCGGCGCAGCGCTCCCAGCGCGTCCAGCGCGCGCCGCTTGGCGGCCGCCTCCGCCGCGGCGGCCTTCTCGGCGCCCGCGCGAGAGAGCGCCCGCTCGCGGTCCTTGACAGGCACCACGCTGCGGCTCGCAAACGGGCTGCCGGGCGACGCGCACCGCGACGGGGAGCTGCATGTCGCCGTGACTATGGCGGCTGGGCCTCGCGGGACCGCCCCGGGCGGACCCGCCGCAGGAGGGCCACCGCCAGCACGCGCGTGCTCCGCCGGTGCATGTGCGCCGCTGCTGCCAGGGCTGCCGCTTGCCGTGGGCCCGCCCGCCTCCTCCCGCCCCAGCCCCTCAGGGTCGGTGCCGAGCGCGCCCGCGGGCACCGCGGAGCGGTCCAGCGCGGCGGGCGCGGCGCGCAGCGCGGCCAGCTCGCGCTCGCGCAGCGCCAGGTCCGCGCGCGCGGCCGCCAGCGCGCGGCGCAGCTCGGCCGCGGCGGCCTCGGCGGCGGCCTTGTCGGCGGTGAGCGCCGCCATTGTTGCCTGCGCGCGGCGCGCCGCGGCTCGGAAGGGTGCGATTGGGCCAAATCCTATCCTATCCTGGCTGCGTCATCTGCCAGCAGGGCAGCATGTGCGCTGTGACGCCGCATCATCCATGGTGACCTTTGTATCCTGCCAGCACATTCCCAAGGCACAGCATTGTAGTTCCTCCCTAGGTCCATGTTTCTTATCCATGCCTACGCTCAACCTTGCACGCCCGCACGTCCGTGCGCAGCCATCCTGTGCGGGGAATTCGCCAGCGCTGTGGCTGGATGCGCTGCATGCAATTATGCACTCCATGCATCACGTACGAATTCTGCCTTGATGCGGACTTGACACGGGCCGCGCCGCACACCTGCCCAGCGGTTGCAGCGCGCTCGCGGCCGGCCGCGGCGGCCTCCGCGCGCGCCGCGGCAGCGCGCCCCTCCACAATCTCGCGGTCCAGGCTCTGTCAGGGCAGAGCCAGGGCTTATGCATCTGCTGCATCTGCTGCAAGGGTGTTGTACTGCCGCACATGTCCACCAGGGCGCTGCATGGCAGCCACAGCACAGCACACAAGCACACAAGCGACGCCCCCATGTGGCGCCAGTGAGCCCATGGCGCAGAATCAATTTGCATTACTGTGCATGCGAGCCTGCACAATGCGCTTTCTACAGGCAAGCGCCCGCTGTGGCTGTGATTGCAAGCGTGCTAGTGAGCCACGCTGGCATGCAACTCTGGGCATGGGTAAGCTGGAAGTCAATCCGACACATGGACGCACTCAGAGGCCCTACCAGCTGAGCATAGGCTTGCACAGGTGCACATCAGCAGCAGGGCGAGGGCGGCGCGCCTTGGCGTCAAGCGCCGCGAGCGCGCGGCTGGCGCGGCGCTCGGCGCTGCCGGCGCGCGCGCGCTCCGCCGTCGCCACGTGCGCCAGCGCGGCGCGCGCCTCGGCCGCGGCCGCATCCGCGCGGTGCTTGTCGCCCTGCAGCCGTGCGAGTGCGGCGCGCAGGCCGCCCAGGATGCGCGCCTGCCCGCTGGCAGTGCCCTCCAGGCCCGCCGCCGCCAGCAGCGCCGCGTCCAGCTCGCCCTGCAGCGCCGCGTTGGCCGCCTGCGCGCGCGTGTGTCGTTCTAAGGGTAGGGTAGGGTAGGATATGCTGAGCAGCACCGCGTCCAGCTCGCCCTGCAGCGCCGCGTTGGCCGCCTGCGCGCGCGCGCGCGACCCTCATGCCGGCACCGCTGAGGCCTGTGGTCAGATGGCGCGCGCGCGGGCGCGCGGGTGTTGCTTTGACGACAACTGGTGCTACGAGCGGGTGTTGCTTTGACAACAACAGGCGCTGCATTACATGTTTTCAGGGGGAAGCTCAGTGGTGAGCTCGTATCCCCCCTGTTTGGAGGGATGGGTTGACAGAGGAGTACGTCCAAGTCCAGGGGCTTCATAGAATAGAGCGTTGTGCAGGAAGCTCCACGCAGCAGTGGGCTGCAGGGCCTCCCCGGTTGTCCCTTCAGGCGCACTCCCCGCGGCGCGGCGCGCCTGGAGCTCGACCACGGCCGCAACGCCGCGCTCCTGCTGCGCGGCGGCCGCCGCGCCGGCGCCCATCTGCTGCGCCTTGTCGGCGCGCAGGTCCACAAGCGCGCGCTGCAGCCGCGCGGCCGCCGCCTCCGAGCGCGCCTTGCCGGCCTGCAGCTCCAGCACCTGGCTCTGCAGCGCGACCGCCGCGTCGGCGCTCTGGCGGCGCTCGCAGCGCAGCGCCTGCGCGCCGGCCTGCGCGGCCGCCAGCTCGCGGCGCAGCGCGCCGGCCTCGCCGCCGGCGCCGCCGGCGCGGCGGCGCTCGGCGGCGTGCGCCGCGCCGGCCGCGGCCGCCGCCGCGTTGGTCGCGGCGGCGACCTCCGCCGCCGCCAGGCGCCTGCGCAGCTCGGCCAGGTCCGCCTGCGCGCCATGGGGGCGCCTGTCTCGCCGGCTGCCCCGTTTGCGTGTGGCGACGCCCTGTCCGGACTGCAGCGCATGGCATGCGATGTGCATCCCATACCCATACGCGGGCTACTTGGCACATACATGCGGCTCACGTGATTATACAGACCACAAGTCTCTCTGGGCATAAATACGCACAGGAACAGGCAGCGCATGCTGTGCTCTGTCAAGCAGACATGCAGTGAGGGGCTTTGCTAACCCGTGAGCGCCCGCCACTGACCCACAGATGCACTCTGCACCTGACATGTAAACCCCATGTTCATGGCAGCGCTCGTGCTCTTAAAGTTATTATTTTCACACCTGAGCCACCACGGCCGCTTCGTCCGCATGCCCCAGCCGCGCGTCTACCGCGTCCGCGCGGGCCTCTGCGGCCGCGGCCGCGGCGCGCGCCGCCGCCAGCTGCTTGCTGAGCGCGTCATTGGCGGCCGCGGCGGCGGCGCCGGCCGCGGCCGCGTCGTTGAGTTCGCCGGCGGCGGCCAACGCCTTGGCGAGGCGCTCCTGCAGCAGCTCGGGACGACCTCAGGGTTTGCCAGATGGTAAAGAGACAAGGGACAATAGCAGCAGGAGCATGACGCTTGCGGTCGAGGCACGGCACACATGCGCGAGGGGAGGCGCAGATACAAGGTGCAGCACTTCACGGAGGTACACGGAGTAAAGCATGCTGGAAGGCTGCCAGACCGCCCTGCTCCCAAGTGCTACACGGAGCAGACAGGCACGGGTGCCGTGCGGCGCTTGCGCGCGAGCTGCAGGGCGCCGCGCCTGCAGGCCGCCGGACTTGTAGCTCGCCGCAACGGCCTCGCGGCGCGCCTGGTCCAGCGCGGCCGCCTGCTCCGCCGCCGCGCGCTGCGCATGGCCGGCTTCGTTCCGGGCGGCGCTGAGTGCGGCGCATGCCTGCGCCGGCGCACAACCGGTTTCGCTTGGGAGCACGCGCTTTGCCTTGCTCATGGCCGCCTCATTTGGCACGCCAGACAGGCGTGCCGGTGGGCGTAGCAAGTCAAGAAAGCGAGGACGGCTGTTATAATGCGTGCAGTCCCAGGCGCGCTTCCAGCGCACAGGAGGCTGCAGAGCCGTGCTTGATAGCACATGCACAGAGCTGGTGGGGCGCGCGGCCTTGCCAGCATGCACCTGAACAGATCGAACCCTATGGCCTAGGGTCGCCATGCACACGCATTATTACAGCACGTGAGGGATGCAGGACTGCTGCCAGCAGCCTGAGCCCTGCTTGCACGTCCTGGCTCCCTGGTCGTGGGTGGTCAGTGCAAGTTATATCCATGCTGGCCAGCCTTGCAGAGTGCTCAACTCTGGCACTGCTACATCATCGAGGGCATGTCATGCCCTGGGCACGCAGTGGCCGCGCCGCGCCTTGGCCAGCTCGGCGCGGCACGCGGCCAGCGCGGCCTGGTCGGCGCGCCGGTCCTCGAGCGCCTCCGCGAGCGCGCGCTGCCCGGCTGCCCACCGCGCCTCCGCCGCCGCCAGTTTGTCCTGACGCCCGCACTCGACAGTCTCTGGGCGCATAGAGTGTGCTCCGCATGGCGCATGCTCGGCACTGCGACAGCACCGCATGACCAGCAGTCGCGATAGGCTTTTCCTCCTGGTTCGCACTGCCAACACAGCACCACATGCAGGTATGACCCAAGCAGGAACAAGCGTGAGTTTGCAGCCGCAGACATGATGCGCCTGAGCAGATCAGGACATGCGGGGCTCAAGGCCACATGCTGCGGAGCGCGCCTGCGGCCTCGCCAGCCCAGCGTGCCGCTCGGCCAGGCCACAGGGCGTCAAGCATCCCATCACGTGCGAACACGCCAGGCTCATGCAACAAGGCTGCTGGGAGCGCGCCTGCAGCTCCGCCAGCTCGGCGCGACGCTCGGACAGGCCCGCCTGCTGCCGCGCGCCGCCGGCCGCGAGCGCAGCGGCCGCGGCGGCAGCCGCGCCGCGCGCCTCGTCGCGCTCGGCGGCCGCGGTGGCCAGCGCGCGCTGCAGGTCCACGCGCTCGGCCTCCGCCTGGCTGCGCAGCTTCTGCTGCGCCACGTAGCTGCGCTGCAGCCACTGCGCGCGCGGCCGCGCATGCCATGTTTCTATGTGTACCTGCATGCCTGACTGCAACGCGTGCGCGTGGACCTGATGAGAGGAGCTTTCTCACCAAAAGACAGGGGGTTTGCACAAAGCTGCACTACCTTTTGATCACCAAAGTCCTTGTTAGAGGACTGTTTGCATCACAGCATGGACAATCAGAGACGCCGCTACGTGACAGGCGCGCTGCAGCCCCGTGCCCTCACTCTCAGCCTGTCTGCTATGTTACAGACCTAGCACCTACGTTATTGCAGCCCTCTATGGCTATGCTGGCCTTATTTTCGGCATGCGCTCGCCGAGGGCTGTGCACGCCGCGTGCTGAAGCGCGCGCCGGCAGGCAGAGGCCCTGCGGCCAACTCGCTGCAGGGCTGCTCCCGAGGGTGCTGCAGGCCGGCAGAGGGACCGCGCCTGCAGCTCGCTGGCCTGCCGTGCCTCCCGAGCGCTCCCGTGCCCGCCCGCGCCCGCCCGCTGCGCGCCGGACGCCTGCGGCGGCGCGCGCCGCGCGCGCGCCTGCGCCAGCGCCGCCTCCAGCGCGGCAATGCGGCGGGCGCCCTCGCGCACCTGCGGGCGGGAGCGTTCGCTGGTCTGGCAGTGCCGAGCGCCGCTGTGGCCTCGCGCACGCGCGCCGAAATAGCTGACAGCATCCTTGTCACCACAGAGCCAGGCTGGCTCGCTTGCTGGTACAAACCCGCGCTCATTTCTCACGTCCATAGCTGTCAAAGTCACATATACTCGCAGTCTTAAGCTCGGCCGCACTCGCAGGTGTGCCACATTATGCAACATTGTCACAAGTGTGGACGCGCCTGCTCCTCCAGTGCCTGCCGTGCAGCCTCCAGCCGGCGCGCCTCAGCGCGCGCGTCGCCCAGGCGCGCCTCCGCGGCCGACAGCCGCGCCGCCGCGTCCGCAGGGTCCTGCTCCGCTGCGCAGCTCTGTGCAGGCGCCTGCGCACCCATGGAGGTGCTGAGCTGGCGAGCAGCCAGCTCAGGCGCGAGCTCCGCACTCGGGAACTGTGCATTTCTCCCCATGGGGACTAGTCTGGACACACGTGCGTTCTATGGTCCCCAGGCAGTTGGTTGTGTATGAACACTACTAACGCACGCAGCGCGGCGGAGACTTAGCTGTCTGCTGACGCTTGCGCCCGGCTGCATCAGCGGACCTGGCCTCAGGCGTGTCTCAGGCTGTGCCAGCTGACTGGTCTCCAGAAAATGCTGCGAGTGGCGCGCCTGCACAACCTCGCCGGCGAGCACCGCGTGCGCGCGCGCCGCGCGGCGCGCCATGTCCTGGCGCATGGACAGCCGCGCGGCGCCCTCGCCGCCAGGGTGCGGCGGCCTCAGGACGCCCTCCTCGCCCGCGCCGGCGGACGGCGAGGCCGCTGCCAGCGCCAGCGCGCGGCGGCGGTGCTGCGCGAGCACGCCCTCCCGCTGCTCGCTGGCCGCCTTGGCCAGCTGCAGCTGCGCCTCCAAGCTCTGCGCACATAGCGCCAGGACTCAGGCCTGGGAGCCCTCCACGACAGAACAAAAGCTGCGCGGCAGCGGTGCTGCGCAGGAACGCCACCCGCCGTCGTCACTGGTCGCCATGGCCAGCTGCAGCTGCGTCTCTGGGCTCGGCGTCCAGCGCGCCAAGCGTCAGGGAGCAATGGCAGCTTCGGTTGGAGGTTGCCACGCAGGCGACGGAACGAGGTGGCGAGCAGCACTTATAGGGTTAGGGTAAGGCAGAAAGTGCACACGAGGTGCAATGTTGCCCAGCACTGTAGCAGGGATCTGTGCGCCACACGCAGAGGCGGCTGCACGCTGTGGCTGGCTGAAGTTGCAGCAAATCTACTGTAGGTGCATGTTGCGGTCTAGACACTGCAAGCGCTCACGCCCTACACAGCAGCGTACTGTTTGCCTGTAAGTATTTATGAGCCTTGCGCTGTGTCTAACGGAGGCTTGAGATCCCACTCAACAAGCATGCTTGACCTTCCCCTTCCATAGCGTATCGCATCTGTGAGGTCTCACAGTTCGCACGCTGGTGCGGGCCGCGCCAACCTACAGCAAAGGCCGCAGAGCTTTCCCCTGCTGCAGTGGGTCTTCCTGCAACAAAAGAAAACCAGCGCATACGCACCCGCAGCTGCAGTCGCAGCCTGGCCTCCTTCTCGCCCCAGGCATCGCTGGCATCCCTTGTGGGGCCGGCCGCCATGGCCCGCGCTCCACGGAGGGCCCGCAGGTGCGGCCCACTGCCTGATTCGCCGAAGCCTACGGGGCCTGCTGGGCCCTCCTCGGTGCTCAAGTGTCGCCTTATGCGCAGGGGCGCGAGCGCCCCCCATATCATTGCGGCCGTTAGTCCGGCGTCCATGCCATTAGAGGCGCAGGACGGCTTTGTGTAGTACGCCGAGTGTGTCGGAAGGCACCCACACCCTGGAGGGTCGGGGTTGTCTCACTCCAAGAGTCGAGCAGCTCCGAATGCGGACACTGCGCTGAACTACGAAGTGCCCTGCCGGGGCCGGCTTTGCCATGCTCTCGTGGACGTCTTTGGCGAGCTTGACTGCCTCCTCCACAGCCTTGCTTGCTCTTTCCAGCGCATTCCACAACTGTATGAGGGAGCCTTCAAGCTCGTCAAAGATGCGGGAGAGCATGAGAAAGCCGCTCCCGGCACCTGCACTATGCACCCAGTTGCCGGTGATCCAAGGGCTAGCTCCGAACGCCGTGGCGGCTCCGCACTTACGCACACATCCACGCCCAGCGGGTGCGAGCCGCACCAGGCCTTGTCAGTGCTGCTAGGACACCTTGATGCAGTTGTGTGCTACTTCCAAGGTGGTACAGACAGCTTGACGATTATCGTGCTGACCAACTCCTTGTTTGGCCCTGAACTCCCCTTCAGTGGAGCAGCATCATGAAATCATCTCTTGAAGACTAAGGTTGCTTGGTTTTCACACAAAAGTGTGAGGCTTTGTGTTGTACTGGCTAGTTTCCAGGCCTGCTGCTGCAAGTTCCAGGATTCTACAACCCAAGATGCTGCAAGATAAACGAAGCTGGGGTGGGAACCAAGTGTGGTAAAGCAGGGCGGGCATGGCTGTGATTCAGGGCAAGTGTGTTGCTGTCGCTCGCGGGCTTTCATGAAGTGCCACTGCAACACTGGCGGTCTGTTGAAACATGCAATAGGTCAGCCCGCATAGCACTGCGCGCTCAGGTGCCTGAAGCTTGTAAAGGCTGCGCATGCATATGAACAGCATGTCAAAGAATGCAGTCTATGCAAGTGAAATGACAACGGCGGCGAGGTAAGGGCATTTGATTGCACAGCTAATTCAGGCACGCATGTGCATGCGCAGGGCTGGACGTCAGGCGCGCAGGTACAAATGCAACAGCGGATCAGGCGTGGGACGCCCGCTCATGCAAGCAACACCTGGCAGTGAGCAGTACCAGCATGGTGCATGGCCTACCTTGCATGCGCATGCAGCTCTAACGCGCACGTAGTTGCGACGATGCGCATCGGGCATGCGCGAGACAGTGCTGTTCCAAATGGTATGTGTCAGGGCCCCTCACCTTGCATGTTTTGGACGCATGTGTTGCACAGCGTCCAAATCAGCCCTTGCCTGCATGCTTGCGAATGGTCTAGGAAGTCTCACATGTAACAAGCGAGTGGCGTGCTCGGGCCCGCAGCACGGGCAGCAGAGCGCGCTCTGGTGGCGGGCGCGGATGGCGGCGAGGTTTAGCTGCGCCTCGCTGTCGCGGACGGTGACATGCCCCTCCATGTTTAGGCCAACGGGCATTGCGGCCTCCGGCAGCATAGGCATCTTGATGCGTCGCTGCACGTGATTTGCTTCTCTCATCAGCGCGTCTACCCGTGCCTCGCTTATCCAATGTAAATTATGTAGAGGCCGAACGCGCGCGCGCCCTGTGCCTTATAGGACGCGCGCGCGTCCGACCTCTACATAATTTACATCGGATAAGCCAGGCACGGGTAGACGCGCTGATAGTCGGAGCAAATCATTAGCAGCGGATGACCATGATGCCCATGCCGCACGAGGTGCTGCTGCCACCCCGGCGGGGTTGCTGGCCTGTGTCATGGCATCAGCAGCGGCTGGTTTCGGTAGTAAGGATGCGAGGTCCTTCGTGCGGGCCCTGTATTCCGTGTCTGACATCTTTGAGCTTCTCCGCGCTGGCAGGGAGGCTTTTGGTCGCCTGTGAAGCCTTCCTGGGCGTCGAGCGGCGCGGCCGTGCTGACTGTTGAGTACCGTGGCACAGTCGCTGTGCCCAGCTTGCATAACAGCGACGCAAGCCGGATACAGCAGCTTTGCCACGGTCCTGAAGAGTCGGCACAGCCGCGCCGCTCGATGCACATGAAGGCTTCAAAGGCGAGGCAGATGTCACTATGGCCAGGCTATGAACGTGCCTCCGCTTGAATGCCCACATGGTTGCCTGTACCTGGCAAACCCCAGGTACAGGGTTTTCTTGCGCATCGGTCGTGCGGGGTTTCCATGCCTAAGCAGCCTTCCTGGTTGTTACAATCGATTTTATCGTCACGGGGAGCGAGCATGCAACAAGTGTGCCTCGTGCGATGTGGATGTGAGGGACGCCAACTTAAAGAACAGCGCGCACACGCTGTTCTTTACCTGAACTGAAGTGAAGACCATCCGTCGCTGTGCAAACGCAGTAGCTACCTCCCGACAGAGACTTGGCAGACTTGCATCACAGCAGAGTGCACTCTCAGCATGTCCGAAAGCGGCGCCTGCAGGCGCCCTCGGTGCGACAGACCACAGACCCCGCAGCCCTCACCGCGCTCCCAGTGCAGCTTGCTGGCACCAGGCGCGCGCGGCAGCGCATGCCTGGCGCGCGCCTGCTCTGGCAGCAGCATCGAGCCCTAACATGGCTAAAAAAAGAAAATCGCCCCCGTGGCGCCTCCGGGGGTCACGCGCCCGGCGGCGACTGCGCAGCGACAGCCAGCTGCAGGGCCGCCATCTGCGCCTGGTTGGCAGCCTGCTGGTTGGCGGCCTGCTGGTTGGCAGCCTGCTGGTTGGCGGCCTGCTGGTTGGCGGCCTGCTGGTGCGACAGCGCCAGGCCCTGCGCGTGCGCCTGCGACAGCGCTTCGCCTTGCGCCTGCGCGCCGGCAGCGGCGCAGGCTGGGCGCGCGCGGCGCGGGGGCGCCTCTGGGGCCGCCACCGCCGGCAACAGGAGGCGTGCACCGTGTGCAACATCAAACCCTCGAACCCTATCTCACTTTGCAGGACCACCCTGCACCGGCGCCTTCTTACGCCGCTCACCTTACCACCGCAGCTACACAGGGGCCTGAGCATGGCGCTCGGCCGCCCTACCCCAGGCGCGCGCGGCGCACAGGTCGCCCGGCAGGCCATCAACCAGGCCGCACAACAAGGAGGCGGCGCCTGACCGGCAGGCGCGCCTGAGCCTGCGCCTGCGCGGCCGCGCGGCCGCCGGCCTGCGCCTGCGCCTCGGCCTGCGCCTGCGCCACCGCCTGCGCATGCGCGGCCTGCGCGGCCGCATGCGCCGCGTGCGCCTGCGCCACCTGCTGCTGCAGCGCCTGCGCTGGCCAAGCTTCTGCAGTCAAATGAGATTATTGGTTGTGCACAACCACCGAGGAGCATGACGGCCCACGGCACCCAGCGCCCAGAGAGGCGCCTCAGTCCAGGGGAGTTTTGCTGAGGTCGGCAGGGCGGAGCGCCCGGGGCTGGGGCTGGCACGGCAGGCAGCCGCGCGGGCGCCCAGGCGCACGCGCCGCTGCAAGGACCGTGGCTGCTACAGCGCGAGGAGCAGCTATGGCTTAAAAGCCTATGAGATTTAAAGCTGCGGCCGGGGTGGGCGCGCCTGGTGCTGCGCGAGCTGCAGGCGCTGCGCCTGCACCTGTGCCAGCGCCGCGTGCTGCTGCTGCTGCTGCTGCGCCAGCGCGGCGTGCTGCTGCTGCTGCTGCTGCTGCTGCTGCTGCAGCTGCATCGCCTGCTGCTGCTGCTGCTGCGCCGCCTGCTGCTGCACGAGCGCCGCATTGTGCTGCTGCTGCTGCGCCGCCTGCTGCTGCAAGAGCGCCGCGTTGTGCTGCTGCTGCTGCGCCGCCTGCTGCTGCACAAGCGCCGCGTTGTGCTGCTGCAGCGCCAGGTGCCGCACCTGCGACTGGCGTCAGGCTGGCGTCAGGCGTCAGGTTGACCGCGCGCCGAGCGCCGCTGTGCAGATGGCATGCCGGGGCCACGCTACGCCGCACCAAACAGTCACAGAGTGCGCGCTCGCAAAAGGCGCGCTGTTCGCCCGCTTTTTCAAGGGGCCGCGCTGCGTAAATGCCACCTGACACTTGTCTGAGTGGCTCGGGGGCCGCACAGTCAGCAACCCCCTCCTGCCCCACCAGCATGACATTGCACGCAAACCCACATGCTCCCCCTCCTGCCCCAGCAGCGCAGCATTGCATGCAGACCCACATGCTCCGAGGCGCGCACCGCCGCATGCAGCTCCTCCTCGCTGGCGCTGCTGCCGCCGCTGTGGAACACGCTGCGTGCCAGCTGCGCGGCATGCTGCGGGCTAAGGCCGCCGCCGCCGCCGACGCCGCCGCCGCCGCCGCCGCTGTTGCCGCCGCCACCGCCGCCGACGCCGCCGCCGCTGCCGCCGACGCCGCCGCCGCCGCTCAGGTATGCGCCCTGCGCGGCGCGCGGCGTGCCCACGCCCTGCGACAGGCCGGCGCACCGCCGCGTCACGTATGCGCAGATGACAGGGCACGACAGCAGCAACCCCCGCCGCAATAAGCCTGCGCCCAGCAGCCGCTAGCCGCAGCTCGACAGACTTGCCCAATGACCTCGCCAGGCAGACCCATCGGGGTTGTGTTGCAGGGAGGCACGTGGGCGCGCGGGCAGGACGCGTAGGGCAGGGCAGGCCGCGCACATGCGAAGCGATACTGTTGGGCAGCGAGTGCAGGCTGCTGCCGGACAGGTCGCGGGAGAGACCCGGCTGCCCACGCTGCGCGGACGTCTGGCCGCCGCTCGTCCACCGCGGCGGCGGCTGCGGCGGCGGCGGCTGCGGCGGCGCGGGCGCCCACGCCTGGGCGATACACACGCACTGTCAGCACGCTAACACGCTGCGCTAGCGACGCAGCCAGTGACGCTGCTGACGTTCACTCTGATGCATCGAGACGATGCGCCACCGGCCGATCCAAATCAGCAGTCGAGAAGCATGTGTGCAATGCGGCGCAAGGTGGCTTGCAAGTTGCAACCCTACTCATACCCAGCCGCATCACGGACGGCGTACTTCGACGGCGGTTGGGTACCTGGCCGCAGCAAGTCTTTCGCACTGCTTTGCTCCCCCGCCCGCCATGCCTGTTGCTGCAAGAGCCTGCACAGTGAGGCCATGGGCTCCGCGCCTGCTGCTGCGGCACCTGCGGGACGGCCGCGGCGCCCGCCCACAGCGGCGCCGCGGCCGGCGCGGCGTGCAGCCAGGACGCCTGCGCCGGCAACGGCGGCGCCTGCTGCACCGCGGGCACCGCAAACCCTGGCCACGCGTTCGAGGGCGCGCCTGGCCGCAAGCTGCCCGGCTCGCTCACCTGCAGGCCAACCTGCGCACGGCGCGCGCGCGTCAGCGCGACCCTGACGAACCCCATTAAACCCTGCACGCCCACACGAGCAGCACATGCCGCAGTACCTCTGCATGGTCGCGCTCGCGACCAAGCCACTCGAGCGCGCCATGACAGGCACGGGGCAGACAGCCTCGCTCGCCCGCAAGCAACACAGGCAGGAGCTGGCTATACTGCACCAGCAAAACTTGCGCCAGGCCGGAGATACGGCAGAACTCAGGAGACGCACCACAGCCATGACATAACCACACAAGAACCACTCAACATCGGGTGGCACGTAGCCGAGGAAGGGCCGGGCAAAAGTCAGGACGGCGGCGCGCGCCTGGCTCGGAATGCCCGGCTGCACGGTGTGGAAGCTCTGCGGCAGCATGACCATGCGGCGCGCCACCACGTAATTCTGCGCACCGCGGGCCGGGTCACAGCGCGCGCCGCACCCACCGCACGCGCGGCCTGCCTAGCGGGGCTGGCGCGGCGACAGCAGGTAAACAGCTCCTGCGGCTTTACATTCCGTTTCACAAAGCCGTTGGTCGCAGTGAGTAAAGCTGTCACAACAAACGCCGGTGCTCTGGGCGCCTCGCGGCCACCTCTGCCGGCCCTCGCGCGGGCTCGCGCCGCGCGCCGCAGGGGCAGCGACACGCAGGGCGGGAACGCCCGCCGCGCGTCGCCAGCGCGCGCGCACCTGCAGCGACTGGAACGCGGTGGTGTACCACCGCTCGAAGGTGGCCTTCATCGCGTCGGCGTGCTCGGCCTCCGTGTAGAACTCGCCTGCGCGCCCCGGCAGCCGCCTCGCCCAGCCGCTGAGGCCGCTCGCTGCGTCACACTGCGCGGCGCCCGCCGCGCAAACCTGGAGCGCCCGGGTAAGCAGCAGGCCTGTGGCCAGGCCAGCAGGAAAGGGCGCGGCTGTACGAGAGCCGCGCGCACAGGCAGGCAGGCGCGCACGCGAAGGCGCGGATGCATGCGTGCGGCTCACCGCGCACAGGCCGCCACGCGAGCGCGGGCGGGGGGTAGGTTAGGGACAGCCTAACCCTAACCCTACCACGGGCGCGCGCCCTGCCAGCTGAAGAAGGTCTGGTTGGTCACGGTGACCTTGTGCAGGTGCAGCGTGCACAGGTAGTTCACGAACGACGCCACAAAGGGGTTGATGGTGGCCTGCGCGCCGCGCACGCCGCTCGCCGCTGTCGCCCCAGCGCGCGCAGCCGCCTGGCGCGCCAGGCCTGGCTGCTGCGTAGTCACCGGGGCCAGGCGCTGCACAGGGACCAAGACCAAGCGCTGGACAGCCTGGCGCAGCTGGGCAAGCGCGAAGAGCGAGCCGCCGGGCGGGGGGCGCGCACCTCATGGCTAATCAGCCGCCACTTCCTGCGCGGCAGCGCCGGCAGCCCGCCTGTCAGCAGCGGCCGCGAGTGGAAAGGGAGAGAGAGGCAGGAGGCAGCTGCGGGCAGGCCGGCCTACGCTCGGGGAGGCGCGGGGGGGGGCGCCGCGGGGGGCGCGCACAGCTTGTGCTCCTCGTCGTCCAGCGCAACCAGCTTCTCAAACACCTGCTGCTCGCCGATCTTGACCATGCGCGTCGCGCCGACCGCCGTGTTCGCGCCGCCGGACTGCGCGGCGCCGCACCCCCTTGCATCAGGCTGCGCCCGGCCGTCCAGGGCGTGCGGACCGGAGTGACGCCCAGGGCGGGGCTGGAGGCAGCTTGCGCAGGACTGCGTGACGCGGCGGGCGGCCGAGCCGGGCGGGAGTGCGCACCACGAGCATGCTCTGCACCGAGCGGCCATCGACGTGGGGCAGCCAAGCGAATGGCGCCCACCTGCAGTCACGGACGAGCTGGTCAGGCAGAGTGTCAACTACACAGCACGCGCGGCTGTCCAGGCGGCAGGGGAAGAGTGCTCCAGCAGCCCGGGGGTGGGCCCGCACTCCCGGACAGCCGCCCAGGCCTCCTCCAGGGGCGCGCTTATCACGCACGACTGCGAGGCCTTGACGAATGCCAGCGATGCCCCACCATCTGCCGCCATCCGCTGCGCGCGCCGCAGCGGCTGCGGCACCCCGCTTATTGCCGCATAGCTACATGGGGTGCGCCTGCTGCCGGCGCTTGTCTGTGTGCGCTATCGGCCAGCAGGCGTTCGTGTGCCCCTGACCACCCAGCGCTGTGAAGGCACATAACCTGACCCAGACCCTACCTGCTCCCAAACAATTTTCCCACAGACGGCAGTTTGCCTGCCACTGCAGGCAAAGCTCCCTGTGCCTGCAGACGCTTGACGACCCATCGCGAGGAGCTCCTCTCCCACGCAGCCCTAGGTGCCTGGCACTGGCTTGCAACAACCACGCAACCAGGCAGCCTTGCTGGTCCAGCAGTGCCTGCTGGGCCGCCCAGCGCTCTGCTTCCACGCTCAGCTCTATGCGCACTGCGCTGCTGGGAGGCGCACCGCATTCAGCATGGCCCCACCACAGGGAGGTTAGCCCCTGCGGCACTGCACTGCCCCCCGCCGCACGAGAGTGCAATGGCCGTGCCCGCCGACGCCACGCCGCAGCTTGGCAGGCGCGCCCGCGCGTCTTGCGTCTTTGCTGTAGTTACCTCCCGGGCTGCGCTCACAACCTGCTGGATACCTCTGCACTTAACACCCGTATCTTGTGACCACCGGCTGCCGTGCTATGCATACAATGGTGAGGCATTAGCTACAGCCAGCTCCAACGTCACCATCTTGCACAACGCCCCAGCTTGCCGGGCCATGCACAGGTCGCCGGCGTTCCGCGCGCGCGCTCCCGCCCACCTGCGCATAGGCGACGGCGGCGCGTTGGGCACCGGCTATTCCTGCTGGCAGCCGTCGCCCGTGCCCGTCCTGACGCCTAACCCCCTGTTCGCGGACGCCGCGGGCGCCAGCTTTGCGCCGCTGCGCGACGGCGCCACGCCGCGCGGCGACGCCGACTGCAGCGCCAGCGCCGGCTTTGGTCCGCTCGCCTGGGACGCGGCGCTGCTCATCAACACCGCCGCGTTCATACCCGCCGGCAGCTACGGCGGCGCGCAGGCGCAGCCCGGGCAGCCTGCGGGCGCCGACGGCCAGGCGCCTGCGTCAGCCGATGTGAGCTTGAGCGAGACGGCCGGGCGGCTGGCGCAGCAGCGAAGGCGGCGAGACCTGGGGCCGCTGGAAGCTTCGCTGCCGCGCCTGTCGGCTGCGGAGCGCCGCAGCGTCGGCGCCGGCGCTGCAGCCATGCGTGACAGCCCTGGGCCGCGTACGGGTGCGGCTGACGCGATGGCGGCCCGCGCTGCCACAGGCTGCAAGCCGAGCGCCGGCCCCGCAGCGGCGTTGGCGGCGGCGGCGGCGCGCCTGGCCGCGCTGGAGGCGCATGCCGGTGCGGTCGGGCGGCGGGCGGCGGCCGCGCAGGCCGCGCTCACCGGCAGGAGGGCGGCCATATCAGCGCGCCATAGTGGCCCCAACGAAACCCTGGTACGTCCGCCGGAGCTTGCGGCCCCCCATTGGGGAATCAAGCGAAGCGGCCAACCTGAAAGGCACCTGCAGTGTGGATTAAGAGGCGAGGCGGGATGCGAGGCGCCTGTGCACGCCTGCACGTGACAATCGCTCTGACCCCAGCTGACCTCACCGGACTCTTGAGTCTTTCTTGCTGACGGCAGGGCGTCGCCGCACTCGTGTCGCCGCCTCGCACGGGCGGCAACCTGGAGGGTGCGAGCCAGCACGCCGCGGCGGCCACGTGGCCGGCACTGGCGCCGGAGGCGCTCTCCAGCTCCGCGCCGAGCACGGCGGACGGCAAGGAGAACCAGCGCCCTGCGGCAGCCGCCGCGGGCGCGCCAGCAGGCGCCCAGGCCGCCGCACTCGGCACGAGTGCCGCTGAGGGCCCGCTGCGCACGCTCAAAACAGCGGCGGCGAGCTCCCAGTCGGCAGCCGCGCAGGATACGGCCAGCGTGGGCTCGGTCGCGCAGCGCGGCGCGAGCTGCCCCGGCCCCGCGGGCGACCCGACCCCGGAAGGGCGGAGCGCGAGCCCCGGCGAATGCTCCGGGCCGCTGGCCATGGGCGCGCGCCTGCTGGAGAGCAGCGCCGGCGCAGACACGCCCCAGGGCGGTGCCGCCGCGGGCACGGTGGCGGGGCTGCTGCTGCTGGACGCCGCGCCGGCGTGCGGGCCGCTCGAGGAGGGCGCCTGCGCTGAGGCCATGGCGAGCAGCGCGGCCGGGGCGCCTGCGGGCGGCGGCGCGGACGGCGCGGACGCTGCTGCGCCCACCAGGGGCCCGGCATCAGCGCTGAGCCTGCAGGCGGAGCGGGGCGCGGGCGTGCACGCGGCGAGCGCAGGCAGCTTGGAGACACCCACATCTAGGGCGCCGCCCGGCGCGGGGCCTGGAGCGGCAGCCACAGGCGCGCCCACATGCGCGGCCGCTGACGCGCAGGATCGGGGGCTGTGTCGCGCCCCGCGCCTCAGCCCGCCAGACAGCTGCGTGCCAGCAGGGCGCGTGTCGGCCGCGGGTTCGGGCCGCTGCGAGGCGAGGTCGACGGGCGCGTATGCGGCGGCAGCCGCGCCGACCGCAGCCGCCGCCGCGGGGCAGGTCGCCGCCGAGGCGGGCGCGGGGGCGGCCGCGGCGGAGGCCGAGGCTGCGGCGCTGCGTGCGCGCCTGGGCGCGGCCGATGCGGCAGCCGCGGCGCGCGCGGACGCCGCGCACGCCGAGCGCGCGGAGCTGCGCGGCAGTCTGGAGGCTCGCGCGGCCGCCGCACAGGAGCGGGCGGCCGCAGCCGAGGCCGGCCAGGTGGGCGGCATGCTCGATGAGAGCGAGATGCATCTTTTTTTTTTAACGTAACGCCTTGGCAGACCCAGCATCGCCGTACAGGTACCAGCCATGGCAGTGCCATGGCGCACAGCTTTACGAGCACCGGGCCCGCCCCGTCAGCTTGCAGCAAGGCTTTCTGTAAAGTCATGCAGACAGGCCCGACACTGGCGCAGGCTGCGTTGGTGTGCATGGACGGCGGTGTGCAGAAGGGCATGCGGACGTGTGGAGGATGCTGCAGCACCATGCGGAGCGGACCTGAGATTGCCTTGATGAAAAGACGCAGCGGCGCGCAGGAGCGCATGCGGCTGCACGCGGAGGGCGCGGCGCGGCAGCAGGCCGCGCTGGCGGCGCGCGCCGACGCCGAGCTCGCCCGCCTGCGCGCGGCGGCCGCCGCGGCCGCCTCGGACGCTGCGCAGGTCCGCCCTGCGAGCAGCGCCGAATGGAAGGCAGGCGCCCGCGGTGTCGCCCTGCGCATGCCGTGCATGCCTGCGCTCCCGCGGCCGCCCGGCCGCCCCCTCACAGGCTGCCCGGGCGCGGCGCACCTGCGCATGCCAGGCAGGCTGGCGCGTGCCCAAGCATGCGCTCACCCTTTGTGTGCTTTCAACGCCTGATCGGACGCGCATGGCTGGCATGTAGGCTGCCTGGTCAGGCGAGCGCGTGCAGCGTCAGGGCGGGCCGCGCGCGTGATCGAAGCGCCCTGCGCGCCAGGCGCGCGCGGAGGCCGCGCGCCTGCGCGGCGGCGCGGCTGCGGCGCTGGCCGCGCTGGGCAACGCGCTGGCGCGCGCGCGCACGGAGCGTACGCTCGCCGCAGCGCACGCCGCCGAACTGGGCGCCGCGCTGGCGTGCGCCGCCCGGCCGCAGGGTGCAGGAGCCGGGGCGGGCGGCGGGCGCCCGGCGGCCAAGCGGCGCACCGACGCTGCGACGCAGACTCCGGCGCCAGTCCCAACATGCCGCGCTGGTCGCAGAACGGGGGCGAGCGACGCTGCGCGCGACCCGGCGGGCGGCGAAGCGCCGGCTCGGGCGCATGCGGCCGCCGCGGGAGCGCACCCCCCGTGCCCGGCGGCCGATGCTGCCCCGGCTGTGGTGCAGGAGCGCGCTCATGCGGCGGGCAGCGCAGGGTCCGCCCGCCCTGGCCGGCCCTGCGCCGACGGATCTGCGCTGGCGCAGCCCGCCGGGCCGGGCGCGGGCTGGGCGCGCGGCGGGAGGCGGGAGGCGGGGCCGGCGGTGGGCGCTACCCTACCCTACCCCGTGCTCAGGCTGGCTGAGCTGGCGGCGCTGCCGTGGGGGGCGGCTGTAAGCGCGACGGGCGTGGCTGTGCCCGAGCAGGCGCTCGCGTGCGAGCGCGGCAGCGAGCCTGATCAGCCTAGCCCTGACCAGGCCCGCAGTCCCTCCGTGCGCACAGAGACGCCGGCCGACGCACACGAAGGAGGGTGGGGGCACGGGCGGTGCAGCGGCGGCGGCCAGGAGCCTGATCAGGCAGGCGCCCGGTGGGAGCCCGCCACGGCCAGCGAGCCCGCGCGGCGCGGCAGCGCCGAGCTGAGCGCGCTGCTTGCCGCGAGCCGCACGCGCGCGCAGGCCGCGGCGACGCGGGGGTAGGCACACAGGGGCAGCCGGCTCAGCGCTCTGTGGCATACCCAGTCCCGTGGTGTCTGCGCCGCCCCATCAAGTGAGCGCGGCTGTTGCTTTACCGGCAGCCGCTTTACCGGTTCGTGGCGTGCAAGGGTGCCCCATGCTGGGTGTCCCATGCTGGGTGTCCCATTGCGATCGCGTGCCCCATGCTGGGTGTCCCATTGCGATCGCGTAACGATCGCAATCAGGGCATGAGTTACATCCTAAGGCCAGATGCTGCTCGAGGCGTCCCCCCTTTGGCCCCTAGCAACAAAATCTCGCTCTCCAGGCCTCCCTCAGGCAAGCACCATGCCGCTGGTAGCGGGCCTCATGGAGGCCAAGCCCCTCTTGGGCGCCTGGCTGGCAGCGCTGAAGCAGCCGCAGCTGACGTTTGCGAGCCCGCGCGACGAGGCCGCGTTCGTGCTGTTTGTATCAAACAACACCAGGCTCTCTGCCGCGCGCGTGCGCTGCGTGATGGTGCTGGTGTGGGGCGTCTCGCTGCTGCAGCTTGGTGACAACTTTTGCCGCTCGCCGCTCGCCAGGCGCGTGGGGACTGCGCGCGCTCGCTGCAGCGCGCGACGTCCGAGGACCCCATGCCTGCGGTTCCCTGCTGTGCACCGTATGCGACGCAGTGCCCCCGCGACAGAGGAGACGACAACTGAAGCGGGTGCCTGCGCTGCGCAGGAGCCCGCTCCACCAGCTGCGGTTTGCGATCCTGTGCGTGGCATACGGCGCATCCATGTACATACACCTGCGCGCGGCCTGGTTCCTGTCGCGCGCCAGCCAGGGCTCAGTCAGGTGTGCGGCGCGGCAAGGCTGCGCCAGCGCCCGCGGCTGGAACCCGTTTGCGGCGTCTCAGGCCACGCGCGCCGTGGTGTTGTGAGTGAACGCGCTGCCCCGCTCCTCCCGGCGTCTGCTGTCGATGGCGGGTGTCGCAGCGCCGGCACGCGCTGCAGCACGTGCACACAGGACTCGCATCCGCACTGGCGCTGCTAGGCGGTGCAGGGCGAGCAAGCTCCGTTAAGCTCACAGCACGGCCACGCGCGCTTCGGTGTGCGTGCAGGAGCCTGATGCGGCAGGAGGAGAGGCTGCAGCGCTGTACGCTGGCCGCGGGGCTGTGCTCTCTGGCCACCATTGTGCTGCTGGAAACAGGTGGCCACTCGTTTTGCCGCGCCTCTCGCCGCGCCCGCTGTTGCCTGCCGGTGTGCGCGATTCGGCTGCGTGCCGGGAGATTGCTGTCGCCTTGCGCGGTGGTCGCGCGGCTGAAGGCCCTCGGGCTTGGCGCGCAGACGAGGCGGGCATCGCGGGGCCGCTGGTGTGCATGCTGATCACCAACTACCTCAACCTGCTCGACCAGGCGCGGGGCGCGCCTGCGGTCGCACATGCACCCTAACCCTATACCCTGTTGTGCATGCTGATCACCAACTACCTCAACCTGCTCGACCAGGCGCGGGCCGCGCCTGCGGTCGCACATGCATGGGCCCGATGCATGCAGTCGCACAGTGCCTGCTTAACAGTGAGCTCTCGAGCACGCGCCGCGGCGTCTCACCTCGGGGTTGCCGGCGGCGGCAGGTGCGGATCGCCGAGTCGTGGCGCTTGATGGCGCTCATGTACTTGATATACGCTATCCAGGTGCGGCTCGGTGCAGAGACTGTGCAGGGTCTCTGAAGGCAGCGCTCCGGGGAGCTCAGCAAGCGTCGGAGCAAATGTGACCGGCAGCGCTTGTTAGCTCTGCATGTGTGCCCAACACCGGGTGGCCCTCCCCGTTTGGAAACTGGCAGTGAGCAGACTGGGCAGGGAGGCGCCAAGTTGGGTGGTGTGCCAGCGTCTGAATCAGCGCGGGGTTGGCACCTAGGTGAACGGCGGCTGGTCAGTGAGATCGATTGTCAAGCGCAGCCTGGCGGCCGGACTGAGGGGAAACCGTGCTCACTGACCGCTTTGGCTGCGTGCAGGTGGCAAGTACCACGCTGTTCAAGCCGCGTTTACGGCCCACGCTGGGCCGCGTGATGGCAACCACACCGGCCGGCGCGTTCGCGGTGGACATGGCGTTCGGCTTTGCGCTGGCATTTGCGGCGCCCCTGGCGGTGTCCGCATGCTGGGAGGTGCGCGCTAGAGTAGGCTTGACCCTAGGGTAGGATACCATACCCTACCCTGCTGGGGACCAGCGCCCCTATGCCTATGCCGACAGGCGACAGCGTGTAGCGTGGGCAGCTCCACCTGCGGCGCAGTGCCTTCTTGTCTCAGCAATATTCATGGTCAGCGTGAGGCGCGAAAGCATAACAAACCCAGCTGCTAGCCCCTTGACAGGGCCAGGGTTACACGAGCGCCTTGGGTCACATACCTGGATGGGCCTTCTGCGTATGTCTGACTCGCCGTCACTGCACGCCCTGGTCGCTGTTAGTCAGTGATGGTATTTTTGGCGCCCAGGCACGCATGCGCGCCTGGTTCCTGTGCGCGCACCACCAGCCGCTGGCGTGCCTGGGCCCGTTCTGGACGCGCATGGCCGGGGCTGCGCATGCGCGCGGCGTGCCATGCTGGCTGCATGCAGGCCGCACAGCAGCCGTGCCCGCGGCGGAGCACGGGCCGGCGGGCATGCGCCCCGAAGTTCACCGTGGTGTACGTGCAGCGACCACCGGCTTGCAGGGATGGGCGGCAGATCCTGGCGGAGCGGGCATGCATGCCTGTCCAGCCATGGGCATACAAGGCCCGGGCCTTCGATTTGGCAGCGTGGGCCCTGGCGCTGCACAGGGAGCGCCTGAAAAGGCGTCTGCGGCTGCTGAGGGCGTGGAGTGTGTAGGCCGGGGCGGCCCCGGCCCATGCAAGGCCAAGAACGGGCACCTGACGTCTACCCGTGCACGCAGCACCAGGCTGCGGCGGTCAGCTAGCACGCAGAGGCGCGTCAGCAATTGCAGGGCTTCAGGACGGCATTGCCAGGCAGGCCGCGATGCCAGGCGGGCTGCTGGGGCCGGGTCGCCATGTGAGCGTCTGCGTTTTATAATCTTGCGCAGAGCCCTAGCTATGCAATGCATGTGCCACCCTGGGGGCCTGTGCTAGGTTGACCCTGTCATGCATGTGCCACCCTGTGGCAGGACTGTGCAGGCTGCGGCTGAGCGTGCACGTCTGCAGTGGCAGGTGTGCGGCAGCTGGCCTGTCACCGGTGCCAAGAACGCCAATCTAAGGCGGGTATGCTTACACTTTGTGGGCAGTGTGCAACTAACTGAAGCTGGCTGCTGGTGTCGAGTCGATAAGATTGTGATGCGGCGCATGGAAGCGGTGTTGCAAACCGTGCTCTTCCTACGGATGCCTTGGCAGCGTCTTTGCTGCACCGGTGTGCAATGGGGTTTGTATGCGTCTGGTCACAAATGTGCTGCAGTGTGCAGTGGGATGGCAAGGTGCCGCCCGGTCGGTCAGGTGTGTGTCTTGCTGAAGGCTGGAACTTCGTCACAAGGTTGCGTCGTTACGGGTGACACATTTTGCAGTGTTGCTCTAGGATGTGTGTACCACTCTGTTGCTTTTCAGCACCTGCCCTCTTTTTGCGGTTGCGGCCCCCTGGCTCAGCGAAACCACGACTTACGCGAGGTTGGCTCTGTGCTCGTGCGCGCGCAAACCCCCAACCTCTTCGCTTGCCCGGGGGTGCTGCCTAGACAGCTCGTGCGTGCGCGTCTGGAGAAGCGCTGTGAAGTTATGCAAGGGTGCTGGTATGGAGGCTCTGCAGCAGGCTTTAGATATGGGGTTGCTGTACGATGTATCATGCGCATGCATGCAAGTACACGTTATGCGGAATTGAAAGGTGCAGCACAGCAGAATCCCATGCCGTGCCCTGCGGCCCGGAGGGACCTGTGTTTAGGCGGCAATGTGTGCGCAGCGTAGCGCACAGCCGTGTATGTGTGTGCGTGTGTGTGTGTGTGTGTGTGTGTGTGGTTGTTCATGACCAATCAGGTCTGCGACTGTGGGACAGTACTGACGTGTGGCCATCAGATAACACATGTCGTACGGTCAAATTTAACAAAACTTGCCTGCTTCAGCAACATCTTCCCCGCTTCAAGCGTGCCACACGCCTCAATATTATCCACAGCTCAGGCTTTGTCAAAGAGTTGCGAGTGAACACAGAGGAGAGACATGCATGCACAGCAACACAAGCACATAAGCACGCTGCGTGCTGTATCCCACTGTGGTCATATTGGGGTCAGCCAGTGCATAGCATGGTTTGCATGCGGCCCGCTTACAGAGCAAGCAAAACACCTGGCTGCATGCTGAGCACGTGCGCGTATCTTGCTGCAACGCACCATGCGTCATTCCCTGCAGCAGCGCGACTCTTGCAGAGTTAGTTTGCTTCGTCCAGGCATGCCTCTAGCGTTCTATTCTAATGCCTTCAACAGGCTGCATGCAAGTGCCAATGTAGGCACAGTTACATCTCCATCCCTGCGCTAGAAGCACCCACTCGTACGCGCAGGAGCACCACTAGCCTATCTGGCTGATACAGGCACATACCACGTGTCCTCTTTCTGTGATACTACCACTGCTCTTACAGTGAGCATGACGATGGCATGTTATGCACCAGGACCAGCAAGGTAGACGTTCAGCGACCACAACACTGTAACGAGACAGTGGCATGCAGACGTTGTTATCAAGCCCTGCACACAGGCAGCTGGTAGCGTCCGGTGAGGCCGCGCGCTTAGCATGAGGCCTGGTCGTTGCCTGTCTCACAGGCAAGTGTCACAGACACCAGCCTGGCTCGCAGGTTACACCGGCGTCCAGCTGCCACGCTGTTTCTGCAGGCACCGAGCTTGCCAGCATGCACGTGCAGCGCAGTGTCATGTTGCCAGAGCAAGCGCTGATAATGATAGCCAGAGCGTGGAAAGGCCTGCGGCGACAAGCAGGCCGATCCCATGGCAGCCGCTGTTTGACGTGAGAGAGCGCGACATGCTATGGAGCGATGAACTGCAGGTGCTTGCCTTCCTTGCAAGCACTTGCTCTTAGGACCTCTCCACATCCTCGTGAGAGGCAGCGTGGCAACTGTGCAGGAGCGCCTGGTGGCAACCTTTGCAGGCAAAGAGCTGGGACTGGATGTGGACGAGTTGCAGGAGCGGCTTCAAGCACTTGTCGTCCTGCTGCCACCCCTGCGTACGTCCCGTCTCTACCAAGATCGCACTTGACCCAGCAGGGACGGAAGGGCTGCACTTGTTGTGCCTGCGCTCGAGGCATACTGCACAGCTCCTTATCGTGCACACACTGCCTGGCCACCTCAGTGGAAATGCTGTGTGCCGTATGCGTCAGGAATGCATGCGTCGGGAGCCAGGCAGCGCGACTGTGTAAGAAATACTACTACTTGTAGCACGGTGTGCATGCGCCAGCTGGGACATGCGTCTAAAAAGGGATGCATAGCTTGAGCACAGCTCACAGATGATCTGCCTGCCCACGCAGGCACCAGGGCAGCAAGCATGCGGCCTGCGCTGCTGGCAGCGTTACTGCGCGACTTGAGCGCGGTCGCGCAGCGCCTGGTGCAGTGCCGCGTGCTGCTGCCAGGCGTCGATCCGGCCTTGCTGTTTGTACAGCAGCCGGAGCTGCTTCTGCAGGCGCGCATGATAGCCAAGCGTGATTCTACAGGACAACCATGTCTAGCCATCCTAATGGTATCCTGGGTGTTGCTTGATTGGCATTGTTCCGTACCTCACCTTCCGCGTGCATTGCATGCCCGTGCATGGATCAAGGACAGCTGCATTGCCCATGACTTACTGCAAAGCCTGGCTTTGTCTCAACACGCTGCGGTGCTTGTGGGATTGTAGAATATGTGACTGTGGCTGTGTCCTTGGTTGCCTGGCCTGCATGCAACATCAGCAGTGTCAAGGGCCACGCGCGGCGCTGGAGTGCAGCGGCGACTGCTGACACCCAGACCTGCTGCATCAGGACGCGGACAAGCTGAAAGCAGACATCGATGCGGTGGCGGGACTGCTGGGCACAAGCAGCGCTGAAGTACAGGCACTAGCGTCTGCACACCCGCGGTCCGCCCCGCTCAGGGAGCGCACGTGACCAATGAGCACGCACTGGATGTTGATCACCACAGTGCGACCACCAGGTGGCCTTGCCAGGGAAGGGTGGCCTGTCGGCCCATCACGGCACAGCGCATGCACTGCTGCCACCCAAGTGGTCTGAGCTTCACAGCACTGTGGTCTGCTCACGCACTGCAGCATGCCATTGGGCTGTGCCAGTTGCAGATGAGCATGGCAGACGCATATGCGGTGGTACTCAAGTACATGACCTCCTGGGTGATCACTCAGTGCGGCTTGTCTTTGGAGGAATAACGCTGCAGCTGGCGCTCTGTCACTTTGACTTGCTGCAAGGCGCATGGAAGGGCTCATAGCATCACTTAGCTGAGAGATGAACTTCCGCAAATGACTGTGAAGAGGCGTGCAGGTTGTTGGATCGGGAGGCTGTCGTCGAGGCGCTCGCAGACCTGCAGCGCTACGTGCCGCAGCAGGACCCGCGTCAGACGCTGCTGGGTGACCCAACATGGATACTGCGGCTAGAGAGGCGCGCCCTGGGCGTGCATGGTGCATGGGCACATGGGACGTCCCTCCCAATGTTTGGGGGATGGCGTCCTGCCAATGAGATCCACGGAATTGCAGGGCTTCTCCAGTGTCTCCGGGTATCTTCACGTGTTTAAAACATTTTGGCTCGGGATTGGGACTGGCCCTTTGCACACACGCGAGTGTCACACGGCGTCAGTCACTGTTCACAAACTCTGAAGGTTGCAAATGGCGCCAGATTATGACACAATTGCAAGGGATCAGGTGTTAGGTGTATGGTTCACTTGGTTCTTGAACCTCGCCAGAGAGTGAGTGACGTACACTAATAGACCCGCACCCCTTATTACACGGTGTGCATGCTGGTCGTACCGCAAAGCGCTCATGTCTCTGCCTGCAGGGGACCAAGGAGGCTTGGTCCGCATCCAGATGATGCGTGCTAGGGCGTGCAGCTTTGTCTTGCAGCTGCTGGTGAGGCCTGCTGGGCTGCAACATGCAGGGGTGCCAAGCGGCTGGGTCCGTCTTCGGACGAAGAGTGTTGGTTGGGTTTGCGGCCCTGCATGCCCAGCTTGGTGCGTTTCCTGCCACGAGTGCACCAGGAGTGTGGTGGCAAGCCTGTATGGTCACTGCCGTGTATGCTCACTGCTCTGAAGCCCGGCTTTTGACAGAGCCAAAACGGGAATGACCTGGAGGTGGAACACGCGGTGAGAGCTTCTGGAATGGAGGAAGACTTCAAGCGTGTGCAACAGCGAGACTGCTTGCCCCAGTCCCAGGGCAGCAGGGGGGAATATCTGCCAGAACATCAGGCCCGCATTGAAAACGGTGCTGCATCGTGTCAGCCTTTGCCACTGCTACAAACCTTCATCTCGCTTGGGGCGCTGATCAGGCAATTGCGCTTTGTATTGTGCTGTGCAGTGCATTTTTTTCAATGAGACCTGGTTGTTTCTTTGCTTGCAAAGGAGGCGTGATGCAGGGGTTACAAGTCATGGACCTCAGCCTATGTACTTGTAAGCATGTCCTGACTTGCACATGTACTTTGAGGCAGGACGGTGCAATCTTGCACCGTAACAGAAATTCCTCCTCCATTTGATCTCCGGGGCCCATCCTGACTCTAGCTCACGGCCTGGTCCTCCCGTTACCGGCGCAGCCCCGCCTGCTGCGCCCCATCACTAGGGCCTGCATAGGGCATGGACCCAGAAAGGGCGCGCGGCTGGCTGCCCTCACCAGGTCGTCCGTTCAGGAGGGCGCTTGCTTGCGCAGCCTGTGCGCATGTGGCCAGCTGGCGATATGGTAGGACCCGTCGGAGTGAAAAGGTAAAGAAAAGATAACAAAGGAGCAAAGATGTCCTTAAGTGGCTATTGGCTGAGGGGCACGGGCAGGCATGGCAAGCAAGGCCCCCACCCTGCTGGCACATGCACTCACGCACATATCGCCGGCCTGACCAGCAGCCGGTGACTTGTCGCCCGCCTCTCTGCCCATAGCTGTTACAGCCTTTGCTCCCAGACGCAAGTGCTAAGCCGAAAGTGCTGGTCGCTTGCTGGCGTGGAGACTTTGGGTGCACATGACACAGACCGCGCGGCGGGGGCTTGGTGCCGCACGGCCGCGCAAGGGGAAGTTGACAGCAAGTGTGAGGGGGTGCCCCATGCCCGCGTTGTGGCGCCAACCCTATGTCACCCTCATGAACCCGTAACCCTATGTCTACATCCCTGTAGCACCCCGGATTGGCCCGGCCCTGCGCGGCGCCCAGCCGGCGCCGCGAACAAATGGGATGGGCCTCTTCGCAGTAGTTGCAGGAGTGCAAATACTAGACTCACATGCGCAAACCCGTCTCCTAGCAGACCCACAAAACAGCAGCGAGCAGCGGGTGCGCCGAGGCCCCCCAGGCGCGCAAGGCCAAGCAGCAGGGTTGTCGCCTGCTGGTGCCGTCGCCTGTGGGGCGGCACAGCTGTGCTGCAAGCCCAGCATCCAAGAAAGCGGCAAGCGGGCCATCTGCAGTCTGCTTGAAGGGCTGCGTGCTGCACGTCATAGTATGCGGGGAGCTACTGTAAAAGTTAAGTTGAAACCCAGTGGCGGGGCGACGCGCAAGGAGCCGCAGGCTCCTAGGGCCTTCCGCCGAAGCACAGCAGTGGAGCAGTCCCCCAGCCCGGGAAGCCGGGCATGGAGGACTGCTGAAAGACGTTCAAGGCCGCTGCTGCCAGCATGGCAGCAGCAGACTTGCACCCGGACTCTGGCAACTTGCAGCTGGCTGGCGCTATCGTCATCGAGTGCTTGCCTGATGCGCCAAGGCGCCTGCGTAGCTTAAAAGAAACCCATACATACGTGAGCACTCTGGCGGTCTGCTCTCGTGCAACCTAAGCTGTGTCATCGCATATGCAGGGGCTTGCGCACGCCTGCACAGCATTGCCATCCGCCAAACACGGGCGTCCCGCCAGCAACTGGCGCTAACGGCTTGCCTATCATCCTGCTCCATGGCACACGGGGGCTTAGAGGAAACCCAGCATGGGCGTCCAAGGCGCCTCTTGCTTACAGCGCGCAGAGGCGCCAGCATGGGATGGATTATGCATGCCCCTCCTCAAACCAAGCCCCACAAAGGGCTGTACCGTTGCCCGGTGAGCCGCAGCACCGGGCCCGCCCAGCAGCGGGCGGCGCTCCCTCAGCTTGACTGCCCAGATTGGTCTCTTCAAGTGCGCGCTCAGGCGCTGGGCACTGTCCGTGCGCGAAGCCGTCTGCAAGTAGCACAGCTACAAGCAGCGGACCGCCCGCCTCCGCGCGCGCATCGGCCACACCGTAAAACATACATGGGGGTATGGGAGGGTGGGCAGGGCCTCGCCCAGCACACCCGGACCCCTCCCCCGCCCTCCTCCTGCCCAGCTGCACAGGGACCCCTGGGCGCACATGCGCGCGCCTGCACGCCCTAGAACAGCTCGGCCTCGATGGCCTGCGGGTGCTCGGGGCTGTCCAGAGGGTCGGGGTAGGGCGCGCAGGCCAGCTGCCCGCGCAGCGCGCTCACCTCGTCCGCCTTGTCCGCCAGCGCGCCCTCCAGCCGCTGCGCATAGCTCTGCGCCGCGCCGGGCACGGCGTCAACCGGGCTGCCCGCCAGCGATCGGGCTGCAGAGCTGCGCTGCGTGCGCAGCGCCACGGGTGTGCAGCACAAGCATGCACCTCATCACCGCTCAACAATCTTGCATGTCAAAGCTTGGTCAGCGTCAAGTCATCTGGCATGCGGACACCGTTCAGAAAGGGTGTACAAGGCAACGCAAAGATTTTCAGTTTGTAAGCAGTACAGTGCAAAATAACGAATATGCGATGCTCTTCCGACAGATACGTGCGTGGGCTGGCGAGCGCCACCTGCAGCGCGGTCTGGGCGCGCAGCGCGGCGTGCAGCTCCTCGATCTTGTGGTTGGCGGCCTTGAGCGCGTTCTTG
>JAABUV010001278.1_pt1 | contig 36641 bp, 37 predicted proteins | sample 5559971 | NCBI WGS metagenome assembly JAABUV01 (sample SAMN10711881, study PRJNA513362) | rock metagenome | isolation source: Antarctica rocks | place: Antarctica: Victoria Land, Knobhead nord | collected 2015-12-19
GCCTCATTGGCCTGTTGTAGAGCAGTAATCTGTGACTGCATCAGAGCTGCTGAGGTGCCCATAACCTGTGCAGCTTTGGCAAGCTGGCTGAGAGCTTCATGAATAGGAGTTCTCTGAGCACACGATCTTTCTAGACCACTTGTCCGGTTGACTAGCCACTAGCGACGGTGAGAATGGAATCTTTAATTATTTTGGCGTACTTCGCGCTTACTCCCAGCCATCATAGTCTTCCAAACAGTCGCTTCCAACATGGCCGTAACTACTCCTCATTGCGGTATCAAGGTACTCGCGCAAAGCTCCTACAACGGCATCCCAACGTGACTTGCCCTACGAGGTAGAAGGGTACTTAAGTCGGTTGCTATATAGAAGGCTTTCCCGATCTTGCGCTATTAGACTCGTGCTATTCTCTTCGTCGCCATAATGTTCTTCCAGACTCTGGTAATTGTTGCTTGTGCCAGAGACACACCGGCCACCCATAGTCGGCCAAAAGGAGCGGGACTCCTTACTTTCGGCTCCTAAGCCACCCCCGAAGTCCAAGAACCCGTTCAGCTCGATATTGTGGGATCTTTTCCTTCTTGGCACTCTGGATCGCTGAGAGACTTAAGCTCCTTTGGTATAAACAAGAAGGCCCACACATCTTCTGGCACCCAGCTCGACAATCCTCTTCCTCTCTAGGCTTGTGAAACAGAAAGGGTAAGGCTGAAGCCACACCGATCAGAGATCCCAGGTAGTACTCCCTCTGCTTCAACAAGACGCAAGTCCTAGGCCAGCAGTTATGAATGGGAACCCAACTTCTTTGACCTCACCCTCCGCCATATCATAGACTCGCCAACATAAAGTGCAAGCACACCCACAACAGGCCAAATCGCAAGACTGTGTAGTCGTCTATCATCACTATTGGATGCCGCATAAGCTCGTACCAAGACTGCATGCGTATTCTCCACACCGTGTAAGTACGCCAGAAGATTGTTTGGTGGCGGTGCTGCGGGACCGGAGAACTGTCGCAGTGATGCCGAGGGCGGAGTGAGATAGCAGAAAACGGGGTGGATAAAGGCTGAGATGCTGGTCTATATCAATACCACGGTCAGTCCAGCAGTGCTAATGAGGTGTGATGGGCACATGTTATATGCTTAGCATATGGGAGGAAGTATGGCAATCAGCCGTTCGCTTGGGGTGGGTACACGTCCATCGCCATCGCGTTCGTGAGTGTCAAATCTGGATGATGAATTCTCAGCAAAGGAGTTATGTTGGAGTGCAGACTTGAACTAAGAGACCAGACCCGTGTCATAGGTAGCCGAGTGTGCAATCAAATATGCAGACCTACTGCGGCAGCTTGGCGGTCGCTTCCTCGTCCGTGAAGATGATGTCTTCGATCGGGTTCCACTTGTGCTCCAGCTCTTGCGCGACCGTCCGAGAGGGTACGAGAGCTGTCCGGGTTGCTGCATCTGATCGATCGCGAGCGTTCTAAACCACTTCACGTGAACGAAGGCGATGTCCGAGTGAGCATTACACTTGGAAAATGGATCGTGTCTGGTCCGTAAGCTTTCGCTCCGTTTATACGGGGCATTGAGCTCGGACGAGGCCTCGATCTTGGTGCAAAGCGCGGACGAAGCACTGCGGGTTGAACGCCTGTCTCTTCAGGGAGAATCTCGCAGACAGTCCGGCGTGCGAGTGAGGATGCGGTGATGAGACGGTGCTACACGTGCTGTTACACTGTGAGCGGTGTGCTGGTGCTCGCGAGACATTGCGAGAACGGCGGGCGACAGGTGGGGAGACGCTTCGTATCCGCTAGGAGGTTGGAGCGGTCGCAGGGACGTACACACGGGCAAGCTGGTGGATGGCCCACGTGAAAGGTGGAAACCGAATCTGAAGGTCATCAAGGTCTCTATCCGTTTTCTTCATCAGACTGGCAGACTTTCCCATTCATCGGACATAAAGGCCACATGATATGCTGGCTAATCTCTCGGCACATGAGGTAAAGGCAGTTTCTGTTCTAATGCAAGGCAGCGCTTCAAGGATCGCTCATACGGAATACTTTGCATAGCCTGAAGCAGAATCATCATCATCGTGTCTCTGTTCGCGCAATTGCTCACTCTTTTCGCGTTCCCGAAGCTCCTCTTCGCCGTCGACTAAACAGACGCGTGTCACGACCTTGCGCGCATGGACACAGCCAGGTCCTCTCCGAAGCGGAATTCAGGGGTCTTGGCGAGATGGATCACGCATCTGACGACGACTGCTTATCCTGCATCATCTGCGCTCGTGATTGACATGGCCAAACAGATTCGAGACTAGCGCCATCAACTCAAGCTGATGCGACTTACCACCGTCTCAGCGCCCGATAGGGAAGCGATGGCTCGATCGCTTTCGCATACGCTACCCACAGATCCAAGGCGCCTGGACGCGCCAGATTGAAAGCGCACGGTACAGCGCGATGAACGCGGATGCGATTAGGAGGTGGTTCGATGCGGTTACAGCATTGTCAGCCCGCAAACAGGGCAAGACTGGAAAGAGAGTATCTCTGAAGGACAGATACGTCTTCAGCATTCAAGAACTCCTTGACATTGCGAGGGAAGCGGAACTGCAAACAAGCAACAAAAAGGTCCATAGGCCGCGCCACATGCTACAAAGCGGAAAGCTAGACAGCGAAGACGAGGAGGTAATTGAAAATAGATCAAGTGATGACGAAAGCGATAGTCTCGTACTTGCGTCCTTGAGACCGTTTCGTACTTAGCTCACCAGGAATGATGCGTCGGTAAGCCATCCAGTACGTTAGTTACATGCAGCGGGCTTGGCCGCGAATCTTGGGACGGAGAGTATCCTGCCTGAGGCAAGCAGGCTCTACGAGCCCGGAACCCTTCTCTGAGCGCCATCTTCTCCGGAAGTTCGGCACAGCTGAATGATCGCATTGACGGCGATCTGGCGCTGCGAACGTTTTGTCGGTCCGCGTCATTAACGTTCTTGTTTCCGCATTTTGCCTTGCACAAGAGGAGCGGGAAGTACATGAATTCCGTGTAGTTTTCCATTTTGGCACGCTCGACTCCAGTGATAGTTGCGGAATACAAGCCGTACGCATAGCCGGGCCTTGGCTGAGTACCGCCGAGCAGACTGCACTATGTCCAATCTCTAGACATCTCCTCCCGGACGATTTCTAAAGTGGTCTCTCCGTCAACCAGATACAAGAGCTCTGCTGAAGGCACTATGTGAGGGGTTAGATCGCGGCGAGCCCTTTCTTCATTGCAATTGCTCGCTCGTTGGAAATTTCGATATACATCTTCTCGGAGCACGAGTTATAGACCGGAGCGAGCTTGTCCAGACCCAACAAAGCTTGGCAAAAGTCTTTACTCTCGGCAGTCAACAAGTCTTTAGTGGTCAAATCATCGAACATTATACCGTAGCGTTGCAGTTCTTCCTCATACGCGGCCGAATGGACGGGCGGCGCGCTTCCATCTCTTGCTCGGCCCGAATAACTCCGAGTGCTAGACCGACGCCTTTTATTTGATCCATCGCTCTCGGATTTGCTCATTTGCCCAAAGGCCTTTGGCCACTCCCCAGTCCTGGCCCAGCGCTGAATGGGGTCTTGCTCTTCTGCGCCTTCCTTGTGGCAAGTAGAATCCTGCTGCTGCCCTCTTTCGAACCCTTCTTTGTTACGCTTGCTGCAGGGCTCTTGTGACTGTTCCGCGGCTTGCTCGTCAGTTTTGCGCCTACGCTTCTTCCTGGTAGAAGAAGGGCTTGATATGATGAGAGTTGTGCAGATGAGATTTCTGTTCTCTTGTGGGGTCCCCGGGGGCGCCTTCTGATAGCGAGATCCCTGGCTTATTTTCCTGTGTGCTGATCAGTCGGATGTACACACCAAGTTCGAGAGCATTGCGATCATACCTTGCGCAAAGGCCCGCTCGAAAGCGGTGAAGGGAGCGAAGGCTTCCGTTTGCGCAGATTGTTTGGCATCGTCTCGCAGTGCTCAGCGACGGCTTTATGCCGTGGAACGCATGCTCCACGCCTGACATGAACAGGAAGTAAGGTCGACGTTCGTAATGCTGGCGGGAGAAACCGTGGATGTGAGCAAGTTGTGGGGATGTGGACGCTTCAGAGATGGAACGACGTTTTGGAAGAATAAGGAGTAACGTGATATCAGTCCTGTTTCTTGATTGGGCGCCGGCTTAGCTCACAAACGGAGTCCGTCTGTCTGTGTTTATGCCATCATAAATCTCGGAATACACGTAATCTTCCACTTTGAGATGGGCCACGGCTTGTTCAAAAAAGGTCACGATGCTATCGCAGATTGCATCAACATGGTTTCCAGCAGTTTGTGGCCATCTGCGCGACTGACGATGGAAACGGGTCAGTCAGCAGAACGTGATTGTAACTGCCTGGAAGCTTTCTTCCGCGTGTTTTCAAGTAAGTCTGCATCCGGCGTTGGTATCTAACAGTTGTGTCTTGTAGCCTGAAGCTCACCTCTCTGACCCACGCTTTCAACTTGGCTTCAGTGATGTATAACTGCTCGTTGCCCCTGCTATCTCGCCCGTGGGTAACTTCGCCACTTTCCTGCGCTTGTATCGACGGGGCGAAATCGTCAAGCCGCTTGGTCGAATCATAGGCGTCTTGGACAGGTGGTGTAATCGACAGGCCGTGCCATCGGCGAGATCTTCTTCTTTTTCTTCGCCCAATATCCGCTCTTTTTGTCCACTGGACTAGTTGTCTCTAGCTTCGGTACGTGCTTTGAGTTGGTCTGCTTAAATGATTGCCCCTTTTCTCCATCTCGTCGGCGAACTCGGTATTCAGTTAGTGGACCAACGCCCTTGGCCTGGTTACGCCGATGTCGTTGCCATTGGTAGCAAAGAAATCTACGTGGGTGGTATGATAGTCACCACTAAGAGCAGGAGAAGTGAGACTGTGATACTGCATTGCCAGCTCAGACAGATACATTCGAAGGTGAGCCAAGGTAGGACGCTCCTTTGGAAGTCCAAGCAGATCTTGCCCAGTGGTCCTGATCATGGCTCGGATTTCTTCGCGGACGTTTGGTAGCTCTTTCTCTACGTGCTGGTCTAGCAGTACTTGCAGAGCACCACGCAACTTGTCTATACCAACACGACCGGCATCGAGATTCTGCTCTCTCCATGGTGATAAGTGGAAGAATTGATATTCGTTCGCTGAGCGCTGGTTGGCCACAATCGCCTGCTCCATTTCGGTAGGAGTTGGGTTCTTTGGCATATAGAACCCGAGTTGCAGCTTCGCGGTATCCTGATTCTTAGCAAGTAGGGCGACTCTGCTCTCTGTGCCTCTGTTGATGAGATCAGGCTTCGAAATTACCCCAACAGTACGTTGTCCAGCTCGATCGTACTGCTTCGTCTTCCTAATAATGCTTTGGTTCGCGATGTCACTGCCTGCTTGGACAATCGCTAAGATGATGGTACGCGACTTCTGAATGTACGAATCAACCATTCTTTGCACGGTCTGAACATCTTCTTCGGTTTGTTCCTCGCTCGCCGTTGAGATCAAGCCCGGCAAATAAACGATGCTCAAGTGTAGGCCGGTAAGGCCGACTACTTTGATTCGAAGGACATCTTCAACGAAAGCAGGTCCGGTGAGGTTGTCTCCATATTCGCGGAGGCCCATCAGGGCACCAGCAGAGCTGATAACCTGCGGTAGCTGACTATAGTCTTGTATGTTCGCATGGAACTCCTGTAGTCTAGCCCTTGCCTGATCCGACCGCAAGGGATGTGGAATAATCGCAGCTGTGATGCTCTCTTGCTCATCGGAGTCCTCCAGAATGACTTCGGTCGGGAACTAACACGTTAAGGTTAGTGCGACCTGGCAAAGCCTGCCGTGGAATCAAAACAGTGCATGAAGATGGCGCTCACCTTGCTGCAACAACCGTCGGCTCGTGGAAAGGGTATGTTGGTGAGACCTTCCAGTGTTGAGCTCTTGCCAGATGACTGGTCGCCGCAGACGGCCAGCTGAGGCAGATCAATACTGTTACTGATGCCACGGGCGCGCAGACCGGAGATCTGCTCAAGGCGTTGGATATATTTCTTCGAGTGCAAGCCGGCCAGCCCGCTGCTACCAATGGCGATCCTCAGCCAGTTGTCGACCTCCATACTGCAATGCGTTGTATCTCAACGACTTCTGACAAGAAATCGGACGGGTATGAAAGCGGTATATAGAAGCCAAGGTCCGTCCAGAAGGAGCGGCAACGAGCTGGAGATAGCAAGCGCATATGCGATCAATCGAAAAGACAAAAGGGTGACATCGATCCTTGCCTCCCACCACTTGCGTGCGCAGGTACCGCTTCAGTCCTGTCGGGATGCTGAGATGTCATAGGTTGCGTCGCTGCTACGCTCCGAGTCTACTGCGGTACGTTGCATGTGCTTGCTGCCACACTCTACGTCTTCTTCTGAAGTCAAATGGACGAAGAATACGTCTGCGGATCATCATTTCGCTACTGTTACCCGCATGACCTGCTGTCTGGACAAGGCGGTTTGTCAATCTCACGGAATGGTGGACAACGCTTTGGAGAAGCTTTGGAGTGGTGCTTTGAGATCTTCATCTCCTGCGACATACCATTACGGACCGTGATCTGCTGCCTTCCGAACGGCTACTTTTCGCCTATGGATTTGCATCAGTCGCCATTTCATGTAGTCCGTGCCTAGATTTGTATTGCTTACGATCGATGTCAACGTTGATTGGCCGCTCGACTTACCGGTGTGGGCACAATCGACGAATTGACGCCCCACATGAGTGAGGCCCGCAGTACTGCTGCAATGTTGAACTAGCTTCGCGCTGTGGGCTAGGATGATGTACTTTGGACAACCCGCGTCTCGATAGTACGTCTACTCTACACCCAGCTCGAGCCTTCCAGAGGGACAGAATGCCTCGAGGCCCAAAGCCAAAGTTAGCTTCCCCTCCAGCAAGATGCAACAGCCATCTCGATCTCAGATATACGAAGCTTCGATTGAAAGGGACTACATAATGCACTTATACGGCTTGAAAGGTATGCTAGTATTGCGATTTGCATAAGAATATCCGCTTACGAAAACCTAGCCAGCAACAATGACGACGTTCAGGAAGCCAACGCGATAGCCGATGCCATGAGAGCGGCGGATGTAACAAGCCAGGACACCAAAGTAGAGAAGTGACACATCGAAAGGTTGACACAGTAGCCCTGTACGAGTCAATGTCTTGGAAGGTGGAAACGACTTACGACGCAGACCGCAGTAGGCAGGAGGAAGCTCGCACGGTAGAGAAGAATGGCGTAGGCCGTAGCGGCGTCGCAGCTGATCATGATCTTATTCTATTCGTGACGGGGGAACCAATTGGGGAACATTGAACTAATTAATCCACCTACACGTTCCGACCTTACAAGGAAGTGTCACGTGGAGAGCTCGGTGGACTTGGATGTGAGTGTCAAAGGAACGGTCAGTACTAGCTTGTCCGGATGCTCCTTCGGCAGTGCCTTTTCCCTGCCTTCCAGCGCCTGTCGGTTTATCGCCTCCGCCGCCTCGTACATGCCCAGGTACTGTAGCACTGACGCCAGAGTGCTGACGCTTGTCCTCAGGTTTATCAAATTGCATCTCCAGCTTCCTCAGATGAGGCTCAGGATCGTCCCTCCTAATCTCTGAGGTAATCTTCCACGCCATGAGAGATACTGTATGCGCATATCTTTCCACGAAGAAGCAATGGTCCAACATCTGTATAGGAAGCCGGCCGTTCACCGCGTGATCTAAGCACTACTGGGCACGGAGTGCCTTCCAGGACAAAGATATCATCTCTCGCCTCCAGATGCGTTTTCGTATTGACTTCGCCGGAAATACAATTGACCGTTTTAAGTCGGGCATCTTTGAAGGACTCGCTGAAGGAACCCAACTCTAAATCAGAAGTCACGCATTCGATGCGATAGCCGCAGATGTAAAGCACTTCGTCCTTGCATCGTGTCTTGTGTATGGAGTCTCAAGCACAGCAATTGGCGACAACATCTATATACCGATCGCATCGAAGCCACGTAACTCCCGAACAATAGGTGTTGTACGTGGCTGGTACGGTAAGTACGAAGTCCACAACCATGTTCTACATAAACGCTTTCCAACACGTGACACCGTCACTAGGAGAAGGCTGCCCCAACGCTGTGACGAAACTGCGCAAGAAAAGGCATCTACAAACTTGCAGGGCCCTCATTGGACACCACAGTATTGAGCGGCCGGTATCTCTCTCCACCCCGCACGTAGTTCGTCAGGGTGCACCTTCATTCGCAACAATGTTTCCTGTCCCGCTGTGGTTATACTTGCCGCCGTCGTCTTGCGCCAGCGCGTTCGTGAGCTGCAGCAGTGCATCCACCTTGTCGCCGTTAACATACACCTCCTTCTGCTCCAATAGCTTGAGATTGTCCTGTATTGTTCCCAGCAGCTTCCACAGCTGGCTGTCTCTGCTGGACTGCGATCATCGCTGTGCTTCTGGCAGGCTTTCTGAAGAATGTCTCGCAGCTCACTCAACGCCTATTCGCGTGGTATCAAGATCAGCTCTGCGCTCTTGCTGGCGTCCTTCGTAACCTTCCCTCCTCGCATCTCTCTTGCGCGCTCTCTAGCAAGTCCTCGATCATGAGCAGCTGATCGCACAACCTCGAAGCTTTGGTGGTAGGCCTTGATCATCGTGTACGGCACGTCCGATATCAATGATGGTCTTGGTGATCCCAATGCATGCGTCGATTAGCTGAGCGGCGATGATGGCTTTGGCACCAGACATCTTTGGTTTATTGGTGTTCAGAATAAGCTTGGTATGTTCACAGATCGTCGGCGGCGTCTATAAACAGAAGAGCTTGAAGCGTGAGCGGAGGTGTTCGATCTGGGCAGGAAAGCGACTGCTGGATGAAAGGCGAGGCATGAGGCCGCCGCAACACTGCGGCTTGCGTAGACGCCTCAAAAAGCTATTGGAAGTCTGGAAGCTACGCCACTCGCTGCACATGCCGCCTCACCTGCAGCCGTTATCGCGGGGCCTCTCGCGGTACCAAGCTCAGACCCACCACTGGATCTGACCCACGAACAGATGACGCTGAAGTTGCCAATTGTACCATACGATGTTGTTGCAAGCGGACCCGTCCGAGCGCAAGAGCTTGTAAGAATGACGCTCTGCGAGCTGATGTTGCGGAGTCCTGTTGTGTCCAGGAAGCCATATACCGTGCGAGTGGATATTAACGAGACAGTATATGTGATCGTATTAACCTGAAGATCCGGGTCCATAATTCTGGTGGTAGGTGTTACCGGCCAGCTCGACGAATCGATGCGACTGCGCGCAGCACTCCATCCCATCTCCGCTATAGGTTTGTTCGTGAGCGTCGAGATACCCTGATCAGCGGTGCCATCTGTGGGAAACGTAGACGCCGTGTGATCTGGCAAATAGCCAATGGGCGATGTAGTGGCGGTTGTGCTGGCATCCTCCTCGGAATATGTCGATACTCCGAAGAGGCTTGTAAGGGAGAGCTGAAACGCATTGTCGGAACACCGTCCAATAAACCTCCGCCAAACATCACTGCCATACTCCGGACACCCAGTAAGCATGTGGTGAGCCATAACCAGAGATGCACCATGAGATATGACTGGAATATAGACGTGAATACGTGCCCAGCAATACACTTCATATGTCACGCAATTGGAACCCGGAATGTGCAGACACCGAGGCTCGAGCTACCCGGAAGATATGTAGAAGGGCCCGAATGACCTGCCCCTCTCCCTCCTGAGGGAGAGTTCTTCTCGCTATGTTCACGGCCCCGTTCGATCGAATAGAATCCGTTACGCTGCAGGTATGGGACGGTTCAGCTGTCAGTCCGATCAACGCAAACCACTATTTCATTTGCACCCATCCTTGAGAGAAGGATGTTATTGCTTTAAGTCTTCTGATCATGCTTGTCCTCCTTACGGCTTCCCGGGCGTGCTCGTTCGATATACAGCTAATCTCGAAATCGTCACGCCGCAAAATGCCATCCTGACTGTCATCATCCACATTACGCAACGTATCCTGCTTACTCCTGCTGATTATCGCAATCCCTGCTCCAGCCCCAGTAAAGGGGATCCGTCGCTGACGATCACTCTCCCATGGCTGTTCATCGTTCTGATGCGGTCGGCTACGTAGGTATTTAAGCTGGAAGCTTATGCTATTCTTGGGATCAGATCGGCTGCCTTCGTGAATGTTGCCGTACTGTGTGGCGAGGTCTAACAAGGTCTGCTTCAAAGCAGAACATGTCGCACTGATCAGAGAAGTGAGCATCTGCACCTGAGTGACAGCCAGAGGTTGAAGGTCGGGTCGTTGGTAAGTTCGTCCCGGTTTCTTGTTAGAAGGCGGAGACCGCCGACAAGTGATACGCTATCACCATGTCGATCTTCTGTAGCCTCCACAGGGATGAAAGCAGCATCCCACCTAGCTCACCATATAGGCAAAGCAAGGGTTTGTACCAAATAAGCCGTTTTCTGTGCCGGAGCTTGAATTCGCAGGAGTACAGAACCGGCAAATGCTGCAGTAGCGATGTCCGTCACTGCGTCTCCAGCGAAGATACCTGTCCAGCGATAGACCTAAGCGTAGGTGTTATTGACGTAGGTGTTACCAGAAAGGTGCAGTCCATACCGTTCCCATGCAAGTGTGGGCTGACATCCAAGGGCAGAGGAGTCCAACCACAACAGCAGCGCCGATCATCCAGCCTACACATGCCGCAAGAACTCCGTACAGTGCTAACTTCTCTTTGCGAGGCACGTGCCTTGAAGGTCCCGTGTCTTTGACGGTCAAGCTGGCGACGAAGCAAGTAACAGAGCATTTGACCAATCCAAGCGCTATGACATAGAAGATATTACTCGCATAGTAGTCCTGAGCGCTAGTTAACCCCATGTTACTTCCGACGCATCACAATCCATACATACCCGCTTAGCTTGTGTGAGCCAGTAAGGCTGGACGGCGCTAGAAGACTTGCCCAAGCCATCCGAAGCAGCAATCAGTACCAGCACTGTCTGGACAAAGCAGATATCTACCATGCGCTGTCAGAGGAGCTAGTAGTGGAGACGAAGGGGTTCAGTATACCATTGACGCAGAAAGAAACCAATCCGCTGGAGAGAAGCGATTTCCACGAGCAAAGGAAAGGGTTTGCCGGAGGATGCCAGCCGCTACCCAGTAAAGCATACATAGGATAGTGACAATAGTGACCACGCTGGAGTGATCGGTGTCGGTCCAGCTGGCGAGGGTGGACTCCCAGAAGACATAGTCACTGGTGGGAGAGGCGGGAGTGAAGTACACGACGTGTGATCTCATGTGTTCACTGACTTCTTGATTGTGACGGGCACATGAGGTTTACATATTCTCTTAGTAGGCGGATAGTTCCGAAGTACTCGCAGTAGGGGAATCAACCAACGACTTTGGAAGCGTGCATTTCCTGGTACGGTGCCGAGCAATTTCACGCCAGTCAGAGTACGTGATCCTACACGCACACAGCCACGGAGTCTAGGCCATGATAGTGGCTTCATTTGGGGAGCCTTCGGGCGGTGGACATACCTTATTAGCATATCTCGACCAGCGTATCAACAGTCTCGGGCTTTCGGCCCAGCAGACTACGATCCGTCCTAACCCTGATCGATGGCTATGGTGCGTCAGACTCAGCTCAATGCGCCGGCACGAAATTGCACCTCATTCGCACTCCTTGGCCGATCGAAAAGGTGTTCTCATCGCGGATTCTTTGTCTCATCCCTCTTCCAGTGTCCCCCGCTAATACCACCGATGTCCTACCGCTAGGCGCTGTGGGTAAGTCAGGCGAGGCCGTAAGCTTCAGGTGCGTCTTCCGAGATCGCCGGTAAGACCTGGAGCAGTATTTCTTTCTCCTTGTCCCACACCGTGCTATGTTCGAAATCAAATTGAGCATATCACTGGGCTATGTCAGACAGGGTTTGATACGTACCTTGATGGAGTACCTGAGCCAGACGTCCTATCCTCGGATGGAGCCCGTGTAGAGGGAAGGTCGTCCCAAGAACCGTTGGCAAACAGGCTGGCGAATAAGTTGGGGTGATCCGAACTTTCGGGCTCGAGTGGAGCAGCCGAAGAAGCATCATCTTCGAGTCGGAGACCGCTTCCAGTCACCTGGATGCCGGACGAGTCAAACACGACGACGGAGTCCCTATCACTGTCGGTCTCGGTGACGGGGACCTTGTCAGTAAACAGGGCGACGGTGGCATGCTAGGAACGTCCATTGGCTTTCTCCAAGACGGCAGGCGTTTGGGCAGAACCAGGCCAAGCGGCTTGAGCCATGGTACTACTGAGGGCAGCAGCAACTACTTGAGGATTGGCGCCTTTAGTCGGAACAAACATGATGAACGTCGAAGATGAAGCGCGCAACTCGCGGTTGACTTGGGCGGGATGATCCAGTGGGTCGACAAGAGGACTAGACTCTCCCAGGATAGTAGGGCCGGCACAGTGATTGTACTCAGTAAACCACGGATGTTGCAGACTGTCTGTGGCACTTGGTCGTAGGATGGCGTCGTTCTCGAGTATGGAGCATAAGAACTCTTCGCGTGGCTGCGTTACACCTGCGGAACGTAGTACTCCTCTGCAGTCCCAAGCTTTGAGGTATGAAACCATATGATTTAGGGCACTGCCGGCGAAGCGATCAGATAGAAACTGATCTTTGTTCGTTGGATGCTGGTCATCGCCGGTAAGAAGCCAGAGAGCGACCTTGCCACAAGCAAAAACATCGACTTTGTGGTCGCACCGTTACACTTGTGCACATTCGAGTAACATGTACGCTGCAGTGCCTTACGCATTACCCGGTAGAGTGCCGAGACTTATACTCTCAGCATGTGTGAAGTCGGCAATCTTGCAATGAAAGTTGAGCACATCATAGTCGAACATCAGAATGTTGCTTGGGTTGATATCCCGATGTATGATGTTGAACCGGTGCAGGTATTGTGCGGTGACGGTCTTGCACATCTGCTCACCAGGAGGCGCCTGGAAGACATCTCGGAGTGTTCCGTAAGGTGCGAACTCAAAGGCTAGGAGCGTCGCAAACGGTTCCGCGTCGTAGACTGCGTAGTCAAGCAGCCGAGTGATATTGGGATGACTCAAGTGCAGCATGGTGTTGATCTCCCTCGACTGCTGATCAAGGAGCGAGAGCTGATCATGCAAAGAATATCTAGACGGGCGGATTCTGCCATCACCAATGATCTTCACAGCCACGATAGATCCGTCAGACAGCCGCCTCGCCGTTCTGACTGTCGCATATCGTCCTTGGCCCAACACAGCTGTGAGAAGCTGATACTTGCCACCGTATCGCCAGGGAACTTCCGGCACCGTAATCCAGCTGGAGACCTTGTGGAAGAACTTCGGAGTGTCCCTCCTCAACTTCTTAACGGTCCGAGAGCCAGTGGCTTCATGCAGCCTCAGACGAGCAACTTTCAGCTGATCCATCACCGTTTTACATCGAAGGGACGGCCCTGGTAAATAATGTTGAGAAGGACAGTCCCGGCCTGAATATAGTAGCCACTTCGTGGCTTCAACGGCAATTGAGTTCCGTTGTTGAGAACATGCTTGTTGTCGACCTTGAGGGTTGGCTTGTTGGTCATGCCGATGATGTAGAGAAAGTCCTTTGCGTCTGGATCGTACTCGAGCTGCAGCCGGAAGTGAGTGCTGCTCACGCCATGGTAGTTGGTGACATCCAGCAATACATCACATTCATCTCGATCGCAGCCGAAGACATGGCCACGATCGGGCTGTTTCATTGACATCGGGTCGATCGTCACTGCGAGTTTCATTTCCCGGTAGTTCTGGTGTAGCATCTCGTGTCGTCTGACTACCAGAGCCGAAACGTTTGTACTCGGGGCTGCTGTCCGTGATGTACTGAGCGTTCTGTTCTTCCTTACTCACATCGGTGAGCCCGCGTAGACTGTAATTTTACAATACACGATGTCGTCGTTGACGGTCAGTGGCATGGTGACATAAAATTCGGAAAGCTCAAATGGAAGGGAGAAATTAGAAGTCTAATTGAAGGAGTTGGCGAGCAAGGGGGGCGAAATAGTCTTATTATGTGCCATAGCCTTCAAGCGCTTGAATGTCGGGATGTCGGAGGTACACCCTATAAACATGACATCGCCGCGCCAAAGCTATGAGCACATACCATTCGTCCCTGCCCATGCACTTTGCGATGCTCTGACTGCGCTCCAACGCCGCGCGCCCACTCCTGACGACGACGTCAATCTTCCTACGTTTGCTGCACATCACCGAAATTGCTTCCTCGATGTCTTCGGCAGCGCAGAAATCTACGACGCAGTGCGAGACCTTATATCGGACGCAACCTACTGGGCAAAAGAGGAGGCTTATTTTGAGGTGGGTGTTTGGCATGGCTCAGGACTACAACAACGGCAAGGAGAGCAACGAGCTGGCATGCCCACCACTCGCTTGGTTGTGAGACGTCTGGAGAAGACGACAACGAAATATACAACGTGCGATGCAAGGTACGCAGCGAATATGGGCATGTGTGATATGGAGACTAATCGGGCGCAGAAACACCGCCATCCAGCCGCTCTTCGCCAGCTCAAGCTCCTTCACGCGTTGTGAAGCGTCGGCGGCAAGCAGCCCAGCCCCAGCGGCGACCTCCGACGCGCAGTAGCCAACGTCACAGCCTGCCACCATCGGCACGGACACGCAGCAAGAACACGGCGAAGCGCAATAGCCTGTATCCACCCTAGACACCCTGTGCATACCACCTGCTCTGGCGACTTACGACTTATCGCTAAGCCGATCCGCAGTGCGCTGGCCCGTCTTCGGCTACTAATGTCGATGCCCGCTATAGGCTGGAGTCTAAACGCGCAAACGGCGGCGTATCATCACAAGAGGTGCTGGTTGGCATGACTTGCACAAATTTAGCGAAGCCAGGATACAACGGGAGCACCAAGCTCACGGGAGAAGAAGGGAGTGAAGCGAGAGGAACTACAGCTTAAGCGCTGAATTCGCAGCTTCTGTGCAACATGATTGCCACATGCTTAGGAGCTAGACCCCACCTTTTGACTGGGCTGAGACGGTTAAATTTTGAAATGTTTGGTACAGTTGTCCAAGTTCCTCAGTATGGTGAACATATTGGTGCAGTCGTCCACATATGTAACTATAGGTAGGCAGGCACAAAGAGAAACGAAGAAGTCGCTTTTGATAGTGCCTTAGGGACCAACTAAGTCGAGCCTCTAATCCTTACCCAGTCTCCTGCAGCATAGTAAGCTCCTTGGATGCAGGGGAGCTGATAGCAGGTTGGTTTCCAGACCGACGTAGGCGCAATTTCGCACAGCCTGCTCCTCCTGCCTTGTTGAGCTCTTGCTTTGTTTCTGCTGACTTGAGTCGAAGCAGGCGAATACGGTATAACTCAGCTTTGTCCATCAGGCGGAGCTTCAGCTCCGTATCCAAATCATTGGCTTTGTCCATAGTAAGCCGCTATGCGCTGCTCTGCGAAGGAAACTCGCGTGAATGGTCAGCCAGTCCCCAGAATTTGAAGTGCCCAAGGGCATGGGCAAGCAGGCGTGTGCGAAATGCTGGCAGCAGGCTGTGCTCGCAGGTCGGCAAAGCGCGAGGTGGTGACAGAGTCGCAGGGGCAGCGGCAAGGTTGTGCGTTTCTTGTTTTGTGTGGTGCGTATGCGTGGTGCTCGATTTTAAGCTCTCTGATCTGGCCTGCTGAGGACTGTGGTGCGGAACGGTGAGAACTCATCGGCATGTCGCACCCATCATCCTGGAGATCTCTATGCACTGGGCAAGTTTTGCCCCGCTTCGTGTTGGCAAAGCTGGGCCTGTGCAGCATGCCGTTGTTACGGCCCGGCTTGTGACGTCGTGTTAGAGGTCGTCGTGCGTACAATGCAGACAGGCAGACCCCGATCCGGCCTGGCGCCGCCGCGTCAGGCTTAGCGTTATGAAGGGGGGAGTTGAATACTCACGTCGCAATTCTTTATTTCAGGACGAGGGCCTGGTCGGCCTCACGGTCCGTTGCGCACCTGTGGAGCCTCCCTAGGCCTGCTGCTGAGAGATAGTGCTATCCGGCCTTGAGCGGGTCCCGTGCGGGGCTTATAGACCCCACTCCGTTAGCGCAGCTCTGCGTCAATGTCACTCTATCGGCGCGGAAACAAGCAATGGCGACTTCGTGAGCGCCCACGAACAGCATTCCCGAGCTCACAAGCGCGACTTCACCAGCGCCGCTCGGCGAGATGTCCCAGGTCTCATGATCGCGGAGCCTTCGAAGCCAGCACACCCGAGTCCGACCGGGAGTCCGCATTTCCATCCAAATCGTACTAATCCGAGACTCCTGTGCAGGCGGAGATCGTGGTTCCGAGTAGCTTACTCGTCACTGAAGTGACGAGGACGGGCATCCAACCGAGGCAGTAGGTAGGGAGGTGTTAGCCTGAGCTGACCTCTGTCCGCTGATGCTCTGCATACTTGCTCTTCTAATCTCACAGCCTCCCCAATGTAATGGTCCGCACACTGGTGAATTGTCTCATTATACTGCAGTTGATGGCCAAAGCGATCCACCCACCCGGGCGCGAACTTCGTTATCGACGCCCTTTGAGCTCTATCAAAACGCACTGGCTGACTCCCGTCCTTCTGGGAACTGAACAATCGCATCGTGCAACCTGGAGCTAGACCCGAACAAGTGCGATGTTGAAGTATCAATCGTGAATCCTGCAACAATCTGCCCATCTTGCGGCATGCAGCTAAGAAATCACTGGATGTGTTCCTCATACACTGGGACTTCTTCGAGCTGCTTTTGACGGAAGCTCGGCTTCTTCTTCATCGACGGTGGTGGTTCAAACATCTCCATCGGCCGTCAGCATCCAATGACTGACCAGACCGTCCAGTGGAGTTGTCCGTCCTGGTCGGGCTCCGGCCGGTTAGGTGGCTCCGGCCGTTCAGGTGGCTCCGGCCAGACTCATCGTCGCATCTTACCTTCTCGTCATCACTGGGGAAATCGGACAGTCTAAGTTATAGTCGTCGATCGAGCTTCTACTTGAACACAGTTTACAAGCGACGCGGGAGTACACGAATACAACAAAGCTTCACGCGAGCTCAATTTCTCTCCGTCTTGCTGCTGGCGGTTTCAACCCTATGGTTCCCGGCAGTTCCGACCGTACTGTCTCTCGCAAGATGCCACCGTCCTCCCGGCTCCGTGGCGGGCGTGTCGTCAATGCAAACGTTTTCGTCGGACAGAGCCTTGGTCACAGTGACGACTTGAGTGGTACTGAACTGTCGCGCGCAGAGCCCGCGGACCTCCAGCTCCGTCTCGAGGTCCGCAGACATAGTTCGCCACGCACATCTGGCAAGGATCGGGCAGCTGGGTTCGATGCGCTATAGAAAGCTCCTCCGAAAGTACCCAGTGACGACACCAAACCGACTACTTTCTCCGAGCATCAGAACGTGAGGCAACACTAAAAGACCCAATACTGGCAGAGATGAACAACGATTGGGTCTGTTGGGCAGCGATAAATAAGAAAAGTGCAGAGGCACCGAAGACAGATGAAGGATCAAGTCTGCAAGGAAGTGTACGGATGAAGAAGACCAGAGGAGAACTCAGAAAGTTTCGCGCGGCTCGGAAGACGAGGGCAAAACAGAGACTGGTGGAGGTGAGAGAAGGAATTAAGGAGAGTCATACGCGGTGGGCAGCGTAATCCTGATGTTGAGCGAACAGGGTTAGGAGAAAGAGTGTGGCCCCGGCGATTGGTCTACCAAACGCACCCGCCAACCACCAATGTGCGGACACGGACATGGACAGGAGGCAACAAGGCAAGCTTACTGTCCTAATGAGAGTTCTGATGTTGAGCATGTGTCGGACCGCTACCGAATGCCGGCAATAGCGGGCGCATCAGGGTCGTGAAGAAACGCTCCGACGTAGCGGTAGCTACAAGTACGACGCTTCGACACCTGGCCTTCAATGAATGCTACCATGGCTGGTGAGCCCTTACCAACAGCCCCCAAGACAATGAGATGTGGTCTGAAGCGATTGAAGCCAAGTTCGATGGGAAAGGCAAGCCCAACGGCCGGGCAGAGTTCGAAGCTTTACCCGAGCACTGCCGGAGAGTCCCCGCTATCCTGTTATTAGACGAGCTGATCCAGGTCTACCCCCAATCGAAAGTTATGTTGACCTAACGCACGTTCGACAGTTGGTACCAGTATGCACAGGCTACCTCAATCAGCATCGATCATGTACGATGGTTCTGCTGACAACATCTCCCTTGCTGGTCCTGCTTGGAAACGTTAGAGCGCTTGTTTGCACACCATCTAAAGAGAGGCCCGAGAACGGTCGGCTACACGCTCACAAAGCGTTCCCGCTGGTCAGGCCCAGTCTGCAACAGACCATGGGAGTCATGGCTGACTTCACAAAGAATGCCAGGATCGTTTACGAGCGACACTACAACCACATACGATCTGTGATTCCCGCCCAGCGACTACTAGTGTACGATATCATGAACACTCTGTTCTTGGGTGTGTCCAGTTCCCGGTTTCGCCATGTCGAAAGGCAACGACTATGTGACGCTGAAAAGTGGTTCGATGCTGCTTTAGTGATGACTTCGGTGGCTATCCCTAAGAAATTGCGTTTCTAGCGCTAGCATTCGGATTGTGATGCTACGCTTTCCAACAGCTATATGTGAGGGCGGATGTCTTGGGTCTCGAAATTCACCGCGGCCCTCGGTAAATGTGGTTTGACGCTAGCCGTACATAGCAATACCAAGAGTCGTTGGTGCGGCCACTGCCATCTCAGCCGGGAAATCACCTTAGCAGGTAGCAGGCAGTACGCCCACACATTGCTCGGAAAACAGTGTTGAGCCAGTAACTCGCATGCAGAGCAGGTCTGGTGTTCTGGCTTAACATTGCCGCAATCGATCTGACTCGACGAAATATACACGTGATCAGGCTCAGCAATCCACATGCTGACCAGATCGCACTGTCCGCGGAGAAGTACCGCCAGCTGCGGCTGCAGTCTCTGCGGAACAGCCAAGAGTCCTTCACCGAGACCTACGAGACCGCCGCTGCGCTACCGAATCAGTACTGGCAGGACGTTTTGGTACAGAAGTAAAGCCTTATTCTTATCGCGGTCGCGGTACCCAGGGATCAGGTTCCGGACGCGACGGGATATACGGACGCAGAGCTTGTAGACAGAGGGACGCTGTTGGCATTGATGGTTCAGACCGGGCCCACCCGCAGTCTCGCTTCTTAGCTTTCCCAGGCAGCAATGTACCGCTAAACCGACCCCATGAGCAGCAGTTGCTATTCCATGGCGGCCAGCTTTCTACGATTCCCGAGGCGAGGAGCCGGAGTAGAGGCGTTCTTCTCGAAGCGCTTGCGTTAGATCGAGACATCTGGATCCGAGACTTGATGAGGTAGGAAATTCTACAGATCCTCCGCCAGTCGCACAAATCCCGGGACACGTGAAGTGTGGCAAAAACCAGCAAGCGGTGCTCGAGGTTTTTGCCGACGCGGGATGCTACATTGTGGGCGAGCAGAGCTGGCGATCCAACGTACTCGCCAACTTAGGAGAGAAGGGCGTCAAGGAGGCGGGAGCGAGAGGTGACCCGATGGACCGAGGCATTGTAGTTGAGCAGACTCTTACTTTGCAGCACTTGGAGTGGCGAATCGCTAAGCGCAAGGCGCTTCTAGACGCCGTTGGGAATCACAAGCATCCCGGTAGCAAGCGAGCCAGGCTCGAGAGGTTTAGCTTGTGATTATTCTACAGTTTGCCGGCTCCATTTTGGTCTGTGCTGTGGGCCCGACGCACAGCTTAAATCTAGAAGACCGCCAAGCGAAGCGGGCGAAACTGTGAGCCGCAGCCGCCTACGCCTCTGCTGTTGTCGCTCAAGCAGTCCAATTCTTGATCCAGGGTGCGGCCCAGAAACGCGCAGATAGCCGGTCAGCAATGGTGAGACGGCAGCTATGTCCGGAACAGGCTTAGGTACAATACGCTGTGTCTATAAATAGATCTGACTCATGCGGCCTTGTGCGCTAGACCAAACGACCTTAGCCGCTTGAAGTTCATGGAAGGTCAGAACACTAAACTGTTCGCGGTCAGACCTCGACGAACAGGCGGGATTCATGTCGTCCTGCGAACCTCTTACGCCAGAATGAGCAGGCACTATCCGTGCTTTAGCATTGCGCGAATCGCTGCATTCATTGAGGAGCGTTCTGTTGACCTCTACGTTCACGATGAAGGGAGACAGAGAGACTCCCGCATATCTCGGCGACATCTGGGGCTCATAGAGCACAGCACTGACGGGACAGACAAGACGCTCCCACGCGACCCGGAGATCATTATAATGAAGAAGTAATCGGAGTTGAGCCTGCGGACCAGAGTAGTTACGGAGGATCCGTTGTCCGGGTAACAGGTGTTTGTTTACTCCTGCAAGTAAGAGATGCGGTACACGAGCGACATATAGCGTAGCAACAGTCAACAAGATGCAGGCTTCATCATACCTGCCGAAGCGGATTCCTGTTCTCAACACAGCGCAAGGTTCAAGCAATGTCGCCGTGTACGGCCGCCCCACCAGGAATTGCATCACTTCCGCGGGAACTGTTCTTGACAATCTTGTCCTGCCTCGACGGGCGTACGCTGGCGCGGGCGTCCAGAACGTCGTCAGTCTGGTACTCTATATGCAGGGACTCGTGCCTCTGGCGACGTTTGTGCGCGCAAGCGGCATGGTCATTCGAGCCTGAAGCTGTCTGCCATGGAGCTGAAGTCCCAGGACGTGAGCCACACACGACCAACTGGTATAACCTTTACAAGCGACGTACGCAGTTGAGACAGCGGTGGAGGGAGGGGCGACCCCGGGGCTTTCGTCTGCCAGGCCACGATCACATTGATGAGGGACATAGTGGAGATGTATACGCGATCCAGATGATTGGGTGCTTTTTGGTCAGTGGCAGCATGGACAAGACAGTCCGGGTCTGGGACCTCCTGGCGCAGCGTCTAATTGCGCCGCCTTTGCTGGGCCATAACGGCGGGGTGCTGAGTCTCCAATTCGACCCCGACCCAACCCGGGACGTTATCTTTTCCGGTGACACAAACGGTCAAGTGATCTGTTGGAGGTTCTCGACGCGCGCAATAAATGGGCGACTGAATGATGCTCACGACGACGCTGTGATAGCCATGAAGATGGACGGCGACCGTCTCGCCACCGGTTCCGCAGACGGAATAGTCAAGCTGTGGCAGGTGAACCACGGCTCCAGAGATACACCGCGGACAACACAGATTGAGCACAAACGATCGTTCATTGGGCACACCGGAGGTGTCAATGCGGTCGATATGTCGGGCGACCTGCTTGTGTCTGCGTCAGGCGATCGGACTGTTAGAACCTGGAGTGTGTCTACGGGTCAGTGCCTGCGGACCATTGTTGAGCCGCGTACGGTTGCATGTGTAAAGCTTTGCACAGACCTGATCATCAGCGGCGGTCGTGATGGCGCTTTACGACTCTACAATCGACATTTGCAGGGCGTGGAGAAACGCATGCGAGGCCACCGTGCGATGGTGCGGGCAGTGCAAGCCCGTTCACATGAGGAGTACACCGATGTTATAGTCTCCGGATCATACGACGGCTCAGTCATAGTCTGGACGAGACAAGTGGAAGACAAATGGCTCCTTCACCGTTTGGATGCTTTCACGTTTGCAGAGCGTGCCGCTGGAGCTGTGCCTCAATTAACGCGCACGGTCTCAGCAGAAATTATTGGCGCAACTTTACACCATCACCCCCAATCAACATGGACGAGCTCGAATCCGCGCAGGCGCTTGCGGTCCGAAGACCGTCTCGCTGCAGTCCTGCCGGCTATCGTGTTCCAAGTCGATATGAATGAACGATGGCTTGTGTGCACTTGGGAAAGCTCAAGCAGTATCTGTGGATGGGACTACGCAGATCGTGAGCAAATGATGGAAGCAGTAAAGAAATGATGTTAGCTCCACAGCGGCCGGTTTACGTGGCGGGAATTGTTTGTTTGGGAAGACTTGCGCTTTTGACTATGGTAAAGTGAGACACAGCCAGTCGTGACTTATCCTCCCCACTTGCTCAATCTTTTACGAAACGGTCGATTGTACGGCGAGACCTGGGTTACACCTCGCTTTCACCCTCCGATGGGATCAAGAAACCTGCACTGGCCATTTTGAGTTGGCGGCGGCTCACGTGGCGATGCATGTATGGGATGCATGAGTCCCTCAGATTGTTGTAGCAAATTTGCGCTGCCAGAAGTGCCCAGATCCAGCGAGCCATCCCTGTGCAGCCGAGATATGTTCCCGCGCAGTAACAAACACGCAGCATTTCGCAATGGGTGCTTGAAGCAGCAGAATAAGAATATTGCAGCCGCCGGGAACACGCAAAATAGCAGTCGGTAGTGTACAAACAGCACCAGCTTCGATTCTTGAGATTGCACAAAACAGAGCATTTGCTGGTTGACGAGTCAGGATATCCCTATATGTGAATCAGACCGAAGAACGACTTGACATGAATATAGCTGCTGATAGCGGACAAGGCACCACGATTGCAGGGATCAGCATGTAGTGTCGACGTCTTGTACCGCAGACAGTCCAGACTGCTGTTTCGCCCAAAGCGTCGCACGGCTGAACTTTTGCTCAACCCCTCGATACTCCGGGACCCATGGCCGCACATGGAGGGCAATCGAAATTTGACCTGTTCTTCACTGCTCAAGAATCGTGCAAGTGTTTGGATCGTGCCTCGGCTACGCCGGCGCGGTTCGCCGTGGCTGATCCGACAACCGTTCGCTACCGTTCATTGGGAGTCATAGCATCGCACCTTTCCGTGTAAGCCATCAGGTTCATGGAGGTCTGACACGGGACCAGGAGCCGAGCATGTAAGCAGCAGAGGCCGCAGGCCGTGCTGCACATAGCCGGAATTTGATCAGCGACGCTACCACTGCGCTGGCAGCGAACGAATCCCCGTCGTTGGGATCACTGCCGCCGCGGCGTTTGCAATGGCCAGTGAGGAAGTTCGAAGGTCACCAGCTCAGCATTTGGCATACAACTTTTCATGTCCCTCGCATAAGTTGAAGCAGACAGAGAGCCGCCAATTTACACAAGGAACGCTCAGCAACTAATGACCAGTTTCGACAGCTTCGGGAGCAAGATCGGAGCACGTGTACTCGGTGAAGCTTCGAAATGGGTGCACCCGCCCGACTTTGGCCAGCTCCTACGTCTAAAACACTCGAATACGCCAAGACTCATCTCCCGCTGAGTCCGCGAGCAAGATATCAGCGTTGCCCAATGCGCTTTGTTTGCATAGAATGAATCAATGATGTTTGCCACACATGTTTGGGTATTATCCGAGCCTGAGCATGAGGATGTTCTTCCGCTTTACTTCCGCCGTGTGCTTGCTGTCCCAGGACTTCTGTTGCCAGTCAGGGGCCGCTATTGTATAGACTGAGCTCTTATTGAGCAGAGTGACGCTGGTTTGAGAGTGCTCCACGAGGACGAATCGTGCAGAGGTTCCGTCAGCCAGCGCTGTAGCTGCCGCAGCTAAAGGACACCAACCAAATATGCGCGCGGATGATAGCGACATCACCTCCGATGCGGGTAAGCGTATGCTGCCAGAGCTACGTGAGAGCTCGCCGCGTGCTGACGCCTGGCCCCAGATAAACAGCTTGCAGTGCGATGAGGACTCAGTTGGGTAGACTCCGTTGCACTGGGAGTGATGAGCTTGAGCGCCCACGGGAGTGACGTGTGCCGCGGACTGTGCAGTGAAGTCACTAGAGAACCTGGACTCGACCCACGGTGACTCGGCACTCTTGAACATGTTTCCACGCACTTTGTGAAAGACGCCCCCCCCGTGCCAGTCCAGTAACGCTTCCGACTGGACTCGATCCTCCCATTCTCGTTTGATGATTTGCCGGGACCGATCAAGCACTTCCGTCTGCCAGCCATGCCACGGATACAAGCGAGCGACGTCGTGGAAAACATACACCATCATCGCTATCGCTATCCTCGTCGGAGTCGTCAGTCTCTTCATTCGTCTCAGCATCGCCTTCGCTTCCCTCTGCATCGCCACAGCGCTGAAGTACCTGTAAACTATTGTACGGAAAGCGGGCGAAATATGTCGCGTACGTCTGCTAATCTTTGGCATTCAGTCATCTCGCTAACGGTCGTTAAGTGGGCACGTAAAACTTCGCACTTCGCAGCCAACGATGCGCTTCCCGGTCTACCAATGTAAGCCTGCCGGCACTTTCCAATCAATGCATGACTCAGCTTAGATGCGTGCTGTACTAGCGATTCTTGCTTCTCCAGCACCTAAGGTACCGTCATTTTCGAGGTGGAGTTTCCGTTGCCTCTGCCTCCCCTCGTTTGCGTGACGTTGCGCTGGGACCCATGCCACCACCTGACCCGCCTCTACCTCCCTGCTCTTCGTTCGCTTCGTCGGATACTGCTCAATAAGCTGTTGCTCACCTCACGCCCCAAGAATGGGCAATGTGTGGAGAGTGGTGACAGAGGAGTGCGAGTATGCCTTGCGATATGATTATTGTATCGGATTCCTCGTCGTCAGGTGCCCCAGACCTATACAAATTTTCCCGGTGACAGTGCTTGCAGCTTATGGTGCTTCTCACGGATCACATGCTCCGGGCGCTAGCCAATCCACACTCAATGCCGCAAGGAGGAAGGTGACGTAATTGATGCCTGAGGCTTCGATATCATACCTGCGAGCTGTCTTCCATTTACGTCCGCCACGTTTGAGAAGGTAGCTCACCCAGAATTACCGCTCCCTGTTCCAGATATACGCATAACTGCGAGCGAGTGTGAAATCGCCCGTGTCGGCCGTCTCGCGCAGCCAAACTGTGGACTTGGTGGCTCACCCTCAGACCCATCTGCACACCTCGTTCGCACGGCAGTACCAGTGCCGACGTGTCGTAAGCCCAGATGGCCTGCGCGACAAGCTGCGTTACATCCACTAGCGCTTGTCGAAGACTTGATTATCTTATGGCGCCTAGATGGGGAATCAGAAATGTACACTCAAGAGAGTTGAGTTGACACATGCCGTGCAGTGTGGTGAGACAGCATAGATGGTCGGGAAATGCGGCCCATCCTGTTACGGCTTGCCGCATTATGGAACTAAGGTCCGGAGACGGGGATCCTGACCGCCAGATCAGTAGCAGGCTGCAGCCGAAGAGGTGGAGGTCGTGGTCTTTTTATACATCTGTCCAAGACTCGCACCATAAACATGTCAGCAAACTCTCTCGACTTGCGCAGCCTCGCCAATGAGAGGGTTTGATAGAGGCTGCGCATGATCGCAGCCGTGCTGGCAACTAACCTCGTGGTTCAAGTCGCGTCAGCTCTGAACCACTGCGACAACCAATCTCTCGCGATCGAGAATGTCCAGCTGAATATGAGGACATATTCTAGCGAACGTGCCTCACATCCTCCAGTAGCAGGCTTTCTTTATATTCTCCAGCAGCAGGCTTTGCATTATGACACTGCAGCCAAAGACGATGCGTCTGGGGAAGATTGCAGCTCATGGCCATCGCACAACAGCGCCGCGTCGACTAGCCAGAGGTGTTGCCACATGCCGTCGGTGACCTAGCTAGGCCAGTGGCAGACTTATCTCCCCTCCGAGTGGTCTTGGGCTGTGATGCGCGTTGCTTCGGCTCCAGCCTTCGCGGCGTCTCAGGCATTGGTAGGCTGCGCAGTCTGCCGCACAGCCAGGCAGGAAGGAGATCCGTGGTAGCGTGAATCGCGAGTTTTGACCTAATGCTGGTTTCGACGCGTAGAAATACTAGCTCCTGCAACTACGAATATGGGGAACGTTTCATGGGTCCGGTACAATTCGCGAACGCGTACAGATAGCCGGGAAACACCATGAGCGCGCACTTCACTTCATCGAATGCCGTGGAGTTGTTTGTGCGGATCCTCAAGGGCGTCACATGCGTCGACCACGCGAACTTCATAGAAGCATTCGACGAATCCAGCAAATCAGAATCCTCAAGGAAGAGAAGTCTCTCTGGGACATCTCACCGCCCTAGTCCTACTAGACACTCAATTTGGGGGTTATTGGCGTGGGCAAAAATAGGAGTCCACGAGGAGGGTGACTTCTGGGAAATCACTGAGGCAATGAGGAGGAAGAAACTTCCACCAACCCATCCCAGGAGGGGTGGCAGAGCCTGTGGGATGATTTACCCGATACATTCCAGGGGCCAATGAAACACCTCAACCTCGACCACAACGTCGCCCCAGGGCAAGAAATGGCATGTCTGTTGGCACTCTTGTGGCCACCGAAGGCTTTGGCAGATCTTCGTAGGACTGCATCAGGCAACAGGACCCTAGATCCAGCGGCCGCGTTCGCGAAGGCCATCGAAGCCCATGAACAACCTCTGCTGCATTTTGATTCAGGTAATTACGTTACCTGTTGCGCGGGCTCACTGAGTATAGCAAACAAGTATATCAACTTACTCATTTACGACCGAGCGGAAGAAACCATCTGGGAAATTGACCACATTTATTCAACGACACGGCCCGAAGTTGCCAATCTAAGCCGGTTCTCGGTCCGCGATGGATTGTTACAACAGCGTCGAGGGCCAAGTGCGGTGTTTGCTGCCGGAATCTGGGTCAGGGAGATTGAGGCACGCGCTTAACACGGCCGAGACGGCCTGCAAACTTGCAATGATTCCGTTGCCTTCAACAAAATCCAAGACCTACGGAAAATCCTCTCGTCCAGACGTGAGACACCACCCTTAGTATACATTGAAATTGACACGAGTTCAAAGCTTTTATACGGGAGAGTGGGGACCGGCTTTTTAGGGTTCGACACGAATTCGAAGCACAAACCATCTTGCATTTTTTGACCACAAGGCTTCCAATGACTTGTTTCCTGCAAATCTCCCTCGTTTGCCCATTCAGCTGTGCGTAGACGATAGGGTCGATAATTGATCGATCAGAAACGAACCGTCTTTCATGCAATGCTTGTTCCGCGTCCGATTGAGCTTCAAGGGTGAGTGATTGAAGTCGATGCCATTCGCAGCTGCCAAGATCATGAGCAGAGAGCTCGATCAACCTGGCAACGTCCCTCACGACCTTATGGGTAACCGCAGGATGCTCATCAGCACCGCCCGAAGAAATCAAAACTCTTTAGAGCAAGCTTGAGTGTCGTTCTCCTAGCGCATTGCGGGCCAATGATCCAACATCACCAAAGATCGGGAATTCTGTACTCTCACATTTGCGTAATGTTCGGGTTCCAGGACCGTGGAAGTCGGTCTTCTGCTGTTGGAATGCAGCTATGACCCGTCGCGCCACACACATCAGACAGGGCGCTACTCAAGTCGTCATTCTCGCCATAGATCTCGAATACTACATCCGACCGAGACAACAAGAACTAGAGGGTGTAAAAGACGCCTTATCCATTGCGAGTGCAACCAACCAGCCTAACCTGCAATGGTACGGGTATCATGGGGGAAGACTTCTGGGATTCCCAAAAGAATATCTTATCCCAAACGGCATTCCAGAAGAGGCAGTCATAGCTTGGATACCGGCGTTGGGTCGACCTTGTGATATTCCGATTTACTTGGGTACAATGGAAATACCAGAAGCGCTGGTGGTAGACGCTGGAGGAAGGAGCGACTTCAAGATCTGGGAGTGAGCGGAAGATGAGATTTACACGCGGACAGGGGTTCGGAGTGTACAAATGGTGCAACGTCTCATGCGAGCGTTGTGTGTGGAAGCCTCAGTTTACGATGTTGGCCAATGAAATGAAAAGTGGCAATATGCAAGACGTGCTTCACGGATGCGGTTAGGTGAGATGCGAGATGGTACACCAACGAAGGTACGGTGTCCCTACAGATCGAGTACTGGTGGCAGCGTAATTCTCGACAGTGTCCCGGCTGGGATTCGATCTTGGACGCGAGGGAAGATCAGTGCCAAGCCGCAGAGGTTGCACAGCTTTTTGTTTGGTGTGCAAGGTGGTCCTATCGCTTCCCTGAAAGAAGCGCATTACTTTGCAATTACGTTACCAGCTCCATATTCTTTCTGTGGCGTAGAGCGTCGCTCATCACCCATCGAGTCGGCCCGGCTAAAGAAGCATATCCTATCGTCCACTGTAGCAACACTACCCGTCAGTTGTAACAGCGTGTGTTAAGGCACACCTACCAGTGCACAATTCTTGAAACTAGGTAATGGTCTTGGAGCGTCACCGTTCACAACCATTAGCATCTCCCACGTATTCGACACGTCCCAACTATCAAGCCACATGTCGCGCGATCCTCTTCAAAATCGGATATAGCACGAGCTCGGTCCCGGTTTGACGCCAACACAGCGGGGCGTCCCGCAGCAGGATTGATCTGTTTGGATTATTGCTTCCAGAACCCGCATCGAGCGATACTGACTACACGCAGACATGACGGACGTTGACGGTCTTGACCATTTGGTACAGGTACCTCGGCGTTGCCGCAGTCGCACTGGACAAAGAGCGCGCAGGCTTGCGACCGTCAGCCCCTGCTGAGACATTCACCAGCCGTTCCTATTCACGTCCTTCCCGGACAACGTTGTCGTTGATTAGCTAGCTCTACTACGACGACACATGGCAAAAGGACGAGCAGATTTTGTATCTAAACCGGTGTGTCGACCAATCTTACGCAGGAGTCCACGTCACCAGCAACTTGACACAAACCGGGCCGTTGCGGCGGCATGCCGCACGGGGCAAGTTTTGCCTGCTCTAGCGCTGGCAGAATTTGCCCTGTGCACGTAGATATCCACACGCAGGATGAGGTGACGACTCACAGGTGACGGCAGACATCATTCATCGCACACAGGTACTACTGCATGTAGACGCGACAAGGGATTGAGTAAGAAACCATACCAAAGAGCGACGATATTGGTTAGGGTTAGGGTTTGGGTGCTTGAGTATTGGCTACTTCTGGAGAACGCTGGCCGCTGTTAGGTTTCTCCTGCAGGAACAACACATGCCTCGCCTCCTTGCTTGATAGACAAGCATTGTCCAGAGAACGCATCGTTCAAGATTAGAGACACAATCGCTCCGCACGTCGTGCTGGCCATTCTGATTGTCCTTGCTTTGGCGCACGGACAGCTGCCTGCGGACATATGTCCGTGCGCGCTTCGGCCGTGCCCCATCGTATAGCGAAGCTTGAGGGACATATAAGATTGCGTAACATCCAAATCGTGACTGGCCTCACCTTATCAGCATACGGTTTATTGAGCTCACCCTTCGAACGAGGAGGATGTCCGGTAAAAGAGTCACGGTCAATCAGACGCTCTTGCAACGTGAAAAGTCGACTAGCATCTGTTTAATGTTTGCACCTCAGCCACAGTTTGCACCTTACTTTTTGGATATATGCGCCCACGATTGGATGAGTCTCCGTTGGAGCCGTGCTTTTGTACTCCAAGACTCTCCTCGGCGCAGTCGTTGTGAATTATCTCATTGATCAGACAAGCCGTTATGTTAGAGACCGTACCAGATGAAGGATCAGACGGCCTGGCCGAGCGCTAGGCGGAACTACCCTTAAAGCGAATCTTTCCGAATATGTCTTCGTACGGTATCTCCTGGAAATGCTGCAGCAGCGCGTCGCGGTCGCTATCTGTGTTGCTCCGCGCACGAGGACGGGAGAGTTATGGATACCGCATCTAGAAAGAGACCAGGTGCGCTCCGGCTAGAAGATCTTGCATACAAGCAGTTGCTGATATAATCACAGCCCAATCACCGTGCGGACTCTCGAGAACGTCGAAGACAAACCTCCTCAACGCGTCACGCGGGTCTAGCATAGATCAACAAGACCGCAAACGAACAGCAATACACGCCACATCCAACGACCGTACACCCGTGTCAGCAAAGGCTACGTCTCAACGCACGTACATCAAAGCGATATGCGAAGTGTTGGACCAGCATCCTAGCGGGCTTGAAAAGGAGCAAGTTCTAGAAGAGGTGGGAAGACATTGTGCAGAGTGGTTCCCAGATCGGCCACTTGAGACTGTCAGGGCTGGTCTTCACAGTACTTTCAGCGTTCAGGCGAAGAGCAGGGACCCTAAGATCTGGGAGTGGGCTGTGGAAGCTTCACAAGCTTCACAAGACGACGCAGCATCCAAGAAGAGAATTTGGTCAAGGGCAAGCGTGTACCCGCAGACGACTGCTCGTCCGGCCAGTGCATATCGACACCGACTGTCTGACAGCCCTGCGGCGGGGCCTCAGCTGAGCACGACCCCACATGACAAACCTCAATCTCGCGCTTTCGCAGATGCGCGACCCGACTGTCTTCCAACCTCGGATACATCCGGCACGTCCCGCCGCAGCGAAATCCTTGATGGTAACGGCTCGATGCGCGCTCAGAATAATGACGAGGAACAAGCCCCGTTGCACCTCTGGAGAGCGGCGGCTCAGGACAGCCGACTGGACCAATCGATAATCCCATTAGACGAGTTAGCAAACCTGGGCCAGCCCGGAGATGTTTCGACTGTAGGGCATCGTGATGAGCAGGTCGTCAAGGACCCACGAGAATCTGGTGCTTCTAAATCTGTCACGCCACATGTAGTCACGCCTTCTCATGCTCCTTCCACATCCCCACAGACTGGACAACACGAGAGAAGAGCAAGCCCTCCGCGTGATTCTGAGTCAGCTCTGTGGCCGCAAAGTCTGGGAGAAGCAGGATCAAACCCCCAACTGATACACTGGGGAAAGCAAGTGAGACGAAGGAAGCAAATGGCGTCTCATCTGAAAAGTATAGGGGAACGAAAGGCTACGTTGTCGAACGAAGCCGAGAGCATACAACACAGAAAAGAGGAGTTACTTGGACAGGTAGCAGAGCTGGAGCGACAGGCGCACGAAGCTCGGAAGCAGGCAGATGAGACAGAGCGGCAGTACGAGTACCTGCAAGCAGAAGCAGCGGAAGCAGATAAACAGGAGGCCAGCATTGAGACGGACATCCGGAAGATCGATGCGGAGTTATTAGAATGATTAGCTGACAAGTGGCTACTAGGAGCCGACATTCGAGGGGTTAGTGAGTTGCTAGTCTACTAGCTTGGCAAGTCCCCTGCTCAGCAACCAGTCCTGCGCTTGCTACCAGCACGTCTAATGCAGCGCCGCGCCCTTGCCTGTAGGCGGCACTTATGATTGAGGCAGCCTTGAGGCGAGGTTGCAGCCGGCCCTGAATATTTTATCGTGGCCGGCGAGCTTCTGCGTCTCCTCGCCTGTTGATGAGTTCCACAGCCGCACGGACCGGTCGTCGGACGCCGATGCGACCACCTGCCCGTCCGGCGAGAAGGCCACGGCGGTGACCCTGTTTGTGTGCCCTTCTAGCTTAAGGATCTTGCTTCGCCTGCTCAGGGAAACGCGAAAGCACTACGTGGTCCCAACCATACTGTAGCGCAAACCATTGAAGAGGCATATTGAGAACATCTTCATTTCGAAAGCGCCCCTTAACTATACTCCTTCAACTGAACGTACTTTCTCAACAGCTTGACTACGCCCTCATGCCCGTGCGCCGCCGCCCACGACAGCGGCGTCCAGCCGTCCCCATCCTTCGAGTCTACCTCCACCTTGCCTGTAGCTAGGAGCGCTTTAACCACGCCCTCGTGCTCGTTGGCTGCTGCCTGCAACAGGGGCGTCTGACCGTCCCGATCTATCGAGTGACTTCACCCGTCCCTTCTTACAGCTAGGAGGTGCTGAGTATGTAGTCCCAATGGTTTGAAGCTCAACTGATGACTGGATTCAGCTTTCAATCATGTCGGTGTTCTTGTCTGTCCTTCAGGGGTTTACGGCGCTGGTAAGTAGTTGCGAGTTGTTGACAGTTTCCGGACAGGGAGGGCACGCAAATCCGCGCTCGTTCTGTCTGCGCATAGCGCCATAAATGCTCCTAGTAAGCGACAATCCAGCGCCCTTACCGAAAGCGATAACCCCCCAGTGTCCTTCGTCGTAGAGACTGTTGCAGTGCGGGTTGGAACCAGTTGCCGACAAGAAAGCCCGCGCTCGTGCCGCCCGGGTGACGAGCGCTCTGGACGCTCCCGGAAACCTATATCTCAGCACCCTTGCGGAATGCGACATTCCCTCCGCGGGCTCACAGGAAGCGACATCCGCCCCGCGCCCTTAGTCGTGCAGACCGTGGCAGTACGGACATCCGTACTGTGTTGCTATCCTCATTTCGCGAGCCGCCTCTGCGAGTTACGTAAAAGCATTGCTTGGTCGGGTGCCCTTTTCATTGTGCTCGGCAAATTCGAGGCTGTGAACGTTTAGCAGTCTCATCGTGCTGAAGTGTGTGTAGCCGGCGTGAGCGACGCTGCTGATCCACAATCATTAGTCGCTGTGCTGTAGGCGGTCGCTGGCTACTAATATGGAAAAAAGATAAGGCCGCGAGGGAACCACGTTGTGAAGGCTGCCACAGCATTACCCCTTACCTTGCGCAACACTGCGGTATGTTGGTCACATGACGCTGCAAGATTTGCTGTTGAAACACTGTCTCAGCCCTAGTTGTGCTACATGTGTCTGTGGACTGCGTCATCTGACACAAAAGAAGGAGATGGCACCCGACCTTTGGCCAACCACGAGAAGCGAACCTGATGTGTCGTAGCATGCACCAGGATACTCGTATGGCAACCATAGAAGATCCACCCCGTGACACTTGATCCAAGAAGAGTCCTGCAAGATGGTAGACCGGAGTTCGCTCAGGGGCGCTTGGCGAGTGAAAGCGACCACCCCGATATTTATTTGCCCGGCGTCGGTCCGTATAGTGTTCCCATCTTGAGAGAAGTGCATCCTAGACACTCTCAAAGTATCCAACTTTTGCATCTGCTCGCCCGTCGCCGCGTCCCACCGCCGGACTGTCTTGTCCCCTGACCCAGACGCGACTGTCTTGCCGTCCGGCGAGAACGCTATAGCGGTGACCTTACTATTGTGCCCCTTAAGCTTCTGCGTCTGCCCGCCCGTCGCCGCGTCCCATAGCCGGACTGTCTTGTCCTCCGACCCAGACGCTACTGTCTTGCCGTCCAGCGAGAACGCCACAGCGGTAACCCAGCTGTCGTGCCCCTCGAGCTTCTGCGTCTGCTCGCCCGTCGCCGCGTCCCACAGCCGGACAGTCTTGTCCCCGGACCCAGACGCCACGGTCTTGCCGTCCGGCGAGAACGCCACGGCGGTGACCCAATTATAGTGCCCCTCGAGCTTCTGCGTCTCTGCGCACCAGTGCTCCGGGACCTGAGGCATCATAGTGAAGCATTTGCGCAAACTATCGTTAAACATCTGACGCACGTGGCTCAAGGTAGGCGCGAAAAGCAGTGCGGACATGTATATCTGCAGGGGTGCTTGGTTGATAATGTAGCGATTGCGAAGTGCGAAACGGCTCGCATCGTTCAACACGTCAAGTAGTTGTATCCCCTGATGGACCTATACACGACAAGTCAGTATGTCATGCCGCACGGAGGAGCAGATCAGAACCCACGTCAACAACAGCTCTCAGAGTCTCCAGGCTGTGGAAGATGGTAGACGCCCTTCCTAGCCAGCTCAAGGCTTCCATCCAATGAAGTAAGTGCTTCTTTAGGAACTCATGGACTAAGCCATCGTCATTAACCTTCTCTCCAGAATCCACGATATGCTGAACCCAGTAGCAGCAAGCGTATGCGGTAGCCTCGGGCAATGAAGTATGCACTGTCGACTTTGCAACTTCTGCCCGCCGCGTGCCCAGACTGTTCACTTCACAGATGTCTTCCTTCAGGCCACCGGATGCTAGCAAGCGAAGACAGCGCAGTCCCAGTGCACTATGCCTTCCGCTCGCGTCGATTGAAAAGATGTTCTGTTTCTTCAGCTCTGGCTCCACAAGAAAGTCCCGGAAAGACAAGTGGAGAAGCGTAATAGGCGCTGAAAGATCGATCCTGCCACTCTCGGCCCGCGGGATGTTCAAGACCGAGTCCAACGGTTGAAGGACTCCCACGACTTGTTCCTCATGGTCGCTGAGCAGAAGACACAGTGCAGAGACCGAAAGCGGGTTCTTCAGAAGGACTATTGAGCCAACGAGTCGTTGAAAGTCAACGATTCGATCGTTACGTTCATCATTGTCCTCGCATGCTACTACTTGGTTTAGAATCGGAAGATACGTGCCCTTGAGGCCGGTAAGGAATTTGTTCAAGCTCTGTTGCAAGATCATGTCCATACGTCGTTGAGGATTGCTTTCTGCGATATAGCGGGAGACGGTGAAAGCAAAGATGAAGAGTGGGATCGCCCTTTCGACGAGTCGTCGAACGTCGTCTTCCGAAGGCCACTCAGCTGGTATCTCGCAATGATACAGGTGGTTCTTCCTTTGGATCTCAGAGAACTGATGCTCGTAGAAAAGGCCGATGTCGCGAGCTATAGTGATCTCCTGGGCTTCTTCGAGACGTACGTCGTGATGCAAGTCTTCCGTCATGGACTTGAATCCCAGCTCCACTGGGAGTTCTGGTCTACTAGTGACGAAGATGCGCAACCGGAGAGATGTGATGGCTTCAACTTTCGACAGCAGTAGTAGTATCACCCGAATGTTCTGGTTGTTGTCGCACTTATCGAGTGCGTCGATCACAAGAACGACATTAGCCAGTGAAACCTTCGCCTGAAGGACGTCTCTCAAAGGTTGCAATAAGAGCTGGTCAAATTGCGGTCGCAAATGCTTGTCGCATATAAGAGAATCTTGTTCGAGGACAGCAGCAATTGCTTGACCGATTTCTGGAAAAAAATCGGCAAGTTGTCTGGCGATAGTTGGAAACAACAGTTTCGCATGGCTTCGGTCGTCGCGTCCTCTCTTGAAGAAGAAGCTGGCCCCAAGAAGACCGTCCTCGTCAAGCCTCTGCGCGATGGTGCGTGCAATCGTAGATTTTCCAGTGCCAGCCTTACCACACAGCCAGAAAATGTGCTTGCCGGTAGTATCTGTTGCCCAATTTCCAATTCGTTCAAGGAGCTCGGTCCGAGTGCCCTGAAGACATCTTGGCAGGTCGCCTTCAGCCGACGAATCATATGTTGCCCCCCTCGCTGTTTCGAGTTTCGCAAGATCGACTTTGTCATGCAACTTGGTCAGACTTGTCTGCAGACTGTGAATCTCTTCCAAGCTCTGTAATCGTGCGTCCAGCCTTGTTCTCCACTGCTCTCCAATCTCACTGTCACAGAGTCTCGCTTCTTCACTGGCCCTCGCAGATAGGGTATCACATTTCTCCTCACAATTCACCACATCACTCGTATCCCACAGAGCGCGTGTAATTCTGGAAATTCCTCCTTGTTGTCGGACGCGGATAGCGTGCGCCAGAAAGCCTATTATGTGTCCATAAAGAGTCACCAACGCTTTGCGAAAGTTATCCGATGCGAGCGAGGGGGCCAGACGAGCGTAGATGTCCAGGTAGCTTTCAGCCGATTACTTATATATAAAGACAGCTCCATTCCGGTGGCCAGTACGGCTCATTGACGGCTGTCGGACAAGGCGATCTTGTCCAATGTCGTTAGCACATGCGTTTAGGAAGATATCTTACCGCACGAGTACCTACCTCGAGAATCGTTCGGATGCCCGCCCATGGTAGTCCGACGTGGATAGGATCTACATTGGCGATCACGTCTCCGACAGACTTGAACTTGTCGAGGAGCTGTACCACTTTGTCCACTTGCTCAGACAGGTATATCTGGCGTCCTCTATAGTCCCAACACCATCTCTTATTCGCACAGCGCTGCTGAAGCTGTTTCGCACCGTACAGTGCTTGATCGAATGCAAGATCGATGCTGGTGGTAGTCGCGGGCAGAAGAGAGCGTATTGTCTTCTGGTCATCATGATCGAGAGCTTCAAGTGCATCCGTGAGAAAGCTGCTTCCGTATTCTATAGACTGAGTGCCCGCTTGGGTTTGCTGGTTCGATCCTGGAGCCAAGCGAGTTGGCAAGGGCGAAGAGGATCTGCTGAAGACCTTGCGGAGCTGGTCGCGCCTTCGAGGTCTCGGAGTCAAGCTCATCTCGGGGCTCGCTCATCACTCCGTCTGTGTTCGTCCTTTAGTCGTTCCTTTGGCTCGCAAAGATGCCGCAGCTTGAACGAAGGGGATAAGTTAGCCAGGCTGCCATGATGGCGGTCGTCGTGAGCTGAGCGGAGGACTTAAGCTGCTGCGGCGAGGTGCAGACAAACCGCCCAAACATGCGCAGCCATTGGACGACTTATTGCGACACGCAGCATACAGGCGAAGGAGCAATCAGTGACGGCATCGGCCAAGCCGGATGGTCCGGACGTGTGTCGCAAACGATTCCAAATTAGCGGCGCTCCCGCACCGATCGAGGCCCAGCCTCCGCCGTTGCGGAAGGTAAAGAAGACATCTCCTGGCGTCGCGTAAGGTAATCCGGAAAACTTTCGTAAGCCCAGGAGTATTGCCATGAACAGAGCAAAGACAATAAGGTGGAAGATGAGCATGGGAAATTCTGCTTTGGCCAGTATGTGAGGACACCAACGGTTGACGACGAAGATGAGTATCGTGGTGACGATACCCAGGACGGTCGGAAGCCAGAACGGACTCGATCCATGCAGGAAGACAACAACGGCGGCGACTCCGTTGCCGACGATCATGACCCCAGCCGCAAGGAAGACTTGCCACGAGCTCATCAACTTCCAGCCGGAGAGGAAGCTGAGAGGTTTCGCGTAGCGACACGGTGCCAGCTGAGCCACCCAGTAGTACTGCCCAGCAGCAACGGGCCATCTATCACCTTGCA
>JAABUV010001279.1_pt1 | contig 36627 bp, 44 predicted proteins | sample 5559971 | NCBI WGS metagenome assembly JAABUV01 (sample SAMN10711881, study PRJNA513362) | rock metagenome | isolation source: Antarctica rocks | place: Antarctica: Victoria Land, Knobhead nord | collected 2015-12-19
CGCACGCCACTGGCACGGGCGCACGCCCGGCACGGCCGCGCAGGGTGAGACGAAGAGGCGGCGGTCAGAGACACGCGCTTGCTTGCGGGCGCGCCTGGGCAGGCCAGCAGGACGAGCAGCGCGTCCTGGCGCAGCCGTGGCAGCGCCTGCAGCGCGCGCCAGGCGCAGTCGGGGCTGCGCCAGCCGGCCGTGCCGGCGGCCGCCGCGAGCGCGTCCGGCTCGCCGCCCACGTCCAGCAGGCCGCCGGCGCACAGCGCCGCGCAGCCGCCGCCCGCCAGCAGCACAGGGAACGCGCCGGCCTCCAGCATCTGCGCGCAAGGAATAGGGTAGTGTAGGGTAGGGTAGGGACAGGTAGGGTATAGGCTTAGAGTGCGCCCAGCAACTAGCGCGTGGAACGCGCTGGCCTCCAGCATCTACGCGTACGCCGCTCCGAATGGGTTAGGGAAGGGTTAGGGTATATTTTAGGGTTAAAGTGCACCCGCCAGCTAGGCTACTTAGCGCAAGAAACACGCCGCCTCCAGCATCTGCGCGCGCGCCGCCCCGCACGTGCGTTTAAGCCCGCGCCCGCCAGCTAGGGCTGCACAGTTGGGCGGCCCCAGCGCGTGAAGGACACCAAGCAAATTATCAGGCAATGCGAGGCGGTGCGCTGTCCCGGGCCCGGCGGCACGCCTGCCAAGCCCCGGAGCAGGGCTCCGGCCCACGTGCCCGCCCTTGCTGCGGGGGCCGTGCAAGCTCGCACGGCCGCTGGCGCTGACAGCGCCATGCCCGCAAGCTGTGTTTACAGCATGTCATGCTTACCAGACTAGTCAGTGAGTGCCATGCAGGTCGGGTGCGCCCCCGCAACTCGCACCCTCAGCGCGTTCTTCACTGCGCCGCCCAGTAAAGGCGCGCCCAGGTGCGCACCTGGCCGATGCGCGCGCTTACAGGCTGCAGCTCGGCCTGCAGGAGCGGCATGGCGTCCGGGAATGTGCGCACGTAGGCGCGCACGCCCTCCAGGTCCGGGGGGTCCTGTGCCTCCCTGCTGCGGCGCATCTGCAGCCCCGCCATACAACTTCATGAGGCCGCTGATGCTCGGAGGGTGCAGGCTGCCATGATGTACAAGCTATTGTGCACGGCCGTCAGGAGGCTCTGCTCGGCCTTTCAGCAACAAGGGTGACGCAGGCAAGACGGGCAGGCGACCCCACAACTTGCGAAGTGCATGCCGGATGACAGCTGGACTTTGCGTGATGAATTGCATGATGAATCGCATGATGAACGCGACATGTCTGTGCAGAGCCCCGCAGTCAAGCGGAGTGGGCGCAAGGGACATGTTGTCGTACATAGTGCAAAGTCCAGCTGCCGAGTCTAGCTGCCAAGTCCAGCTGCAACGTAGAGAGGGCGCGCCGCGGCCAGGCCGTGCGCGAGCGTGTACAGCTGCAGGATGAGCTGCGCGGGCAAACGCGGCGCGAGCAGGTGCAGGCGCGCCGCGTTACCGACCAGCTCCAGCGCGCCCGCCAGCAGGTCGGGCGCGCGATCGGGGCAGGCCGGCAGCAGGCCCGCCTCGCAGCGCGCCAGCAGGCACAGCACGCGCGCCTTGAACTCAGCCAGGTCCTGCGGCGCGGCGCCGCGGGACGCGCTCATGCGGGGCCGCGGGCGGCGCGCCGCCGGGGTTGCCGGCGGGGGCCGCGCGCGGCGCAGCGCGGTGGGTACCTGCAGCAGGCCGTACAGGGGCTCCAGTTCGGCGGTGATGCGCGCGGCCTCGCGCCACAGCACCTCGGAGCCGAGCCTGTCCACCTGCGAGCGGCCGGACGCTGGCCAGCCGCAAAGACAGGCGGCAATACACCAGCGAAACGGGCCGGAAGCTGGACCTGTTGTGGCAGAGCATACCTTCTCGAGGTTGACGGTGAGCGGGTGCAGCGGGAAGGAGTGTAATAGTTTCTTGGCGAGCTGCGCACGCATGCAGTTCCAAGATGTTATAACAAGATGCCCACCAGCGGCGCCCACTTTGGACCGTCAGTGGTCGGGTGCAGTGGCAGCGCAAGTGTTCTGGAGCCGTGCCGCACAGTTCGGAGCGCACCTCATGGTAGGTTGTGACAAACATGGCAGCTGTTGGTGCGGTGACGGGCGACAGGCCCTCGTGCGCCAGTGTGTATGCCCTGTCAAGCAGCGCAGCAGAAGCACACAGAAGCTGCTCCTGCTGCTCTTCCATTGCACTGTGCTGCTCTTCCATTGCAGCGTGCTGCTCCCAGGTGGGCCACTGCAAAGCACCAGCGGACTGTAGCAGCCGCAGCTGTAGCCCCTCGTGGAGCGCAAACGGTCTCTGAGATCAGACGGGGCTGGCAGAGACCTGGGCCTCGTGCGCCAAGTTAGGCTCACGTTCAGTGCAGGCAGGGGGAGGCATAAGGTGCATGTCAGAGCGGCCTGATGTAGAAAAGCACAAGGCGTATGCAGCCGTCTGCTCTCGTTCCTGCGCTGCTCACAGTGTTGTGCAGGCTTGCGCTCACGTTTGCAACAGAGTCCAGCAACAGCTCTGTCGCACCTGTGCATACCGTGGTCACGACAGAGTGCCTTGCGCAGTTCGAGTGGCAGGTCATCGGGCTCGCATACAGGTGCGTGTGTCGTTTCTTGAAATGCGTCGTGTTGGTGCAGCGGACAAGCCTCAGTGCAGCTGAGCAACTCCGGTGGTTCCCCGGCAAACCAACTCCAACTGTGTTGCGGTGTCTGCAGCTGGCGGCGAGCGGGGCAGCCTGGGCCACTCACACGCCTGCTGGCATGCGCGCCCGCCGCCCTGGAAGCGGGCTACCGAGCGACGGACGTAGTGGCCACATGGATAGCGCCCGACCTGCGCGGCAACAACCTGCTCGGCGACGACTATGGCCACTACAACCGGCCAGGGGCTCTGGCGCACTGGCTCCAGGCGCGTCCGCCTGCCCGCCTCCCTCCTGCCCTTCCCCGCCACCCTGCTTGCCGCCTGTGTTTGTTTGTGTTGTAGCACAGTTCTGACGCTCTTGGCATCCCTGACAACACTGTTGAGTGGGCAACGGGGCCCGTCAGTGAAGAAGCTGAGCACCGTGCAGGCTGCCCAGCCACTGGAGCCATACATCCTGGTCGTGGACGCAGACATGCTGTTCCGCAGGCCGGTGACGCCGGCCCTCCTCGGCGCGCTGCCAGGCGCGCGCCCGGCCCTCTGGGTCGCCGTCCCCACCCCCAACAGGGCAGAGCGATTCAGGACTGTCCGTGCAGGCACCTGCAGAGCAGTGTGCCATGCCTGCCGTTGCGCTCCCGCTCGCGCTTGCAGCTGCGCCAACCCATGTGCGTTGCTGCAGGGCCATGTCGCTGTGTGTGCACAACGTGTGCTCCTCTTTCGATTGACCAGCTCGCCTGAGCGTGCAGCAGGGCTCAGCTGCAGGAGGCGCCTGCTGTGTGCGCCATGCGACCAGCCGGCCGCGCGCGCGCAGGCATGCCAGCGGCCGCGTTCAGCGGCGACCTCAGGATCGTGGACAGCAGGCTGGCTGACCGCCACATCCCCGGCGCGCCGAAGCGCAATGACACGCTGGCCGGGCCGCGGATGCGCCGCGCCGACCTGGTGCGCTGGCAGGAACCCCCCATGTGAGCGACACGCGAGCCAGGCTGATTTCGCCTGTCCCCTCAGCTGGCACCGCCGCCGCCTTTGCAAATAGCCGGTGCCTGCGCAGCGCGTGCAATGTGGTTTGCGGCGACGGGGCACCTGCAAGCCATCCGGCGCCTCTCTGAGCGTGGCTGCGGATGTCGGATGTCAGCCGGCGCGGCTGGCGGCCAGGTGGGCGGGTTCGTGCTGGCGGCCACAGGGGACCTGGCGCGCCTGGCGCCGCAGTGGCTGCTGGCCACGCTCAACGTGCGCGCGAACCCTGAGGCTGCGCGCCTGGCGGGCGACGGCAGCGGCCGGCCCGGGCAGCGCGCCATGTGCGCTGCCGCCCTGGCTGCCGCGTTGGAGCGCGGATGCGTGATGCGCGGCCCTGTAGCCTTCTGGCATTCGCCAAGACGTGAAGTGAAAAGCCAAGACGTGAACTTGCAGCTGAACTTGCAGCTGCTATGCCGCGTGGACCCCAACAGCAGCAGTCAGCAAGCAAAACCCGAGCCCCGCAGCGCGCTGGTTACCTTGCATGCATGGACGCTGAATGTGCTCAGCGGCTGGCCCGTAGACGCCCAGCCGTTATAAGCACTGTGGCGCTCCACGCACAGGCCGCCAGGGCGCTTGCCACCAGGCTGTGCGGGCGTTTTTGGCGAAGGGCTGCGCCCTGAACCTAACCATATGCCATCACGGCTGGGGTGCAGGGCCGCGGAGGCGATCGGGTACACGTACGCGGCCGCGGCGGCCGGCCTCCGCCACAAAGCGGACTTCGAGTCCCTGGCCGTGCCGGGCAACCTGGTGGCAGGCGCGCTCAACAGCCTCACCTTTCAATAACCTGACAGAGACCCTGCCAAAACCCTTTCATCAACCTCGCTACCGCAGCCATGCCTGCGAAATGGCCAGCTGCCCCTGTGCTTTTACCCCAAATTTGATGGCGCAGGAGCAGGCCTGCCAGCGCGTGCGGTGTGAAAGGCTGGCACGCTGCGGCAGGGGACCCGGCGCTCCTGCACTACCCAAAGTGGTGGCAGGCCGGCAGCACCGGCTTCTGGTTCTGGAAGTCGTGGTACAGCCGCTTCGACGCGTTTGCGTGCCCGCCCTGGGACCTGTCGCGGCCGCACCCGCGCGCCGGCCTGGTCGCGCGCCCCGTCCAGCTGTACGACCTAGCCTCGCAGGCGCGCTGGCGCCTCTGCTGGAGCGCGAGTATGCCGTGCCGCCCTGCCCTGCAGCAGGGGCGTCGTCAGCGTGTGTCAAGGCGCTGCTCTGGCACCGCACCAGGCAGGTTAGCTGCTGCGGAGCGGGAGCGACGACAGCGCGCGCATGCAGAGCTCGCCTGGTTGGTTGCATGGGTTTGCACGGGTCAAGCGGGTTGCCGTGCGTTCATGGTGTGTGGCCAGGTGAGACGGCTGGCAAGACTGACAGGCCGCAGCGCATGATGGCGTCAGTTTGAGCTTGGGGAAGAATGGCAGGGCTACGAGCGGCAGCGCGAAGTGCTGGCGCTGGAGCCGGCGGTGCGGCTGAACGCGGCGCTCTGCGAGCGCCACCGCCGCCACTGCCCGCCCTCCGCGCAGCTGGCGCGCGAGTGCGCGCAGGCGCGCTGCGGCGGGCCCGTCCCTGCCTAGTCCTTCTGCTTCTACCACTGCGATTGAGCACGGTAGTGTGTGCGGTCCTGCTCGGGAGGCTATGTTGAGCGGCGAAGAAATGATTAGCCAAGTTTCTAGGCTGCGTCCAAACAGCGTGCATCACACAGATGCGCCCGGGCAGCCGGCCAACCTGCAACGGACAGGGGCGGCATACATGGCGTGCAGCTGGGGGCCTAGCATTGGCGCCGGGTTTGTCCGCCACACAGCGCGCGCGAGCGGCGTGCTGCTGGGCCACATGCCCGTGATGATACACGGCCGCGGCGGGGCCTGAGCAGGCTGCGCAGCGCGGACCGGACCTGGACACTGGGGCCACTGGGGGTCGCTGGCCTCCTGGTTGCATCTGTGGGTGCAGCAAGGCCGGCGGTCCGGGACATGCGAGCACGCTGAGGCGCCGCAGCGGCTGGGTGCGCGCGGCGTGCAAGCATGCCGCACGCGCGCTGAAGGCGGATTAACCCTACCCTCTTCCTATCCTGTGCAGGCGGAGCGGCTAGAGGCGGACCTGGACGCCGAGTTGGAGACGCTGGAGGCGGAGCTCAGGGACACGCCCTGCGAGGACACGCACGTGCGCCCCCGCGCCCCCCGGGGGGGCTGCGTCCAGGCTGGGGTCTGTGGGGCAAGACGGCGGTGGCCACCATGCGCGCCGCATCATAAAGGGTGCTGCTCTGGCTGGGCTAGCCGCTTAGGGCTCGCTGAGGCTCTGGCGCCGCTGCGAGGCGCAGGCGATGTGCGAGGAGTGGGCGGCGGTGGGCGAGTGCACGCAGAATCCCGGCTTTATGCGGTACGGCTGCCGCGCCGCATGCGCGCTGTGCGCGGTGCCGCGCGCGGCCACGCCGGGCCGCGCCGGCGTGCCCTGGCCGCGCCCGCCGCCCGGCCCGCCGCGCCCGCTGGTGGCCGGCGGCGAGCCCGTCAGGGCCGTTGACAGCGGCCAGGGCTGGGTCACCCTGGGGGGCGGTGAGTCCGCGCCGGAGCGGGCAGTACAGGCGCGTTCCGCCAGCGCCCTCCTCGGCATGCCGTACCTTGTCACGGGCAGACGTGTGTGCGCACGGGTTCCCGCTGACTAAGGCATGCAAGATCGCCCCTCATGCAGCGTCGCAAGACGCTGTAAGACTTTGTTGACATCTATTGGGCTCTGCATGCCTGCCTTTCACCTTGCCTTGGCAAGTTGCTGAGGGCGATGCCCTCACAAGACAGTCTCTTCTGTCATTTTCACTCCGTGAGCAAGGCTAAGTCTCTCATGGCGGTGTGGCAGGGCCAGAAGCAGGACAGCCCCGCGCAGTGCACCCCGCTTGCAGTCATGGCGTCGGCAGTCACCAACGTCACCGATGCAGCGCTCTGGCTTGGTGCGTTGCATTGGCCCCCGGGCAAAGAGGTCGAAGCATGCCGCCTGGCATCATGTGCACCACATGTGCCACTAATATAAAGCATTTGCTGTGTCATTCTTGTCTCGTCTTGTCCATGACACCTCACACTTGAGTCAGCTGCTGGCCACTGACACCAGCTGTGCGGGGGTGCCAGCTGCTCTGGTGATGGGAGCACGCATAGCGCAACAGCATTATCTGGCTGCAACAGCCGGGGCAGGTGTGCTGAGCAGGCCATGATGGGATTTCGAGATTTGTATAATTGGTAAGCATGCGTGTAGATGGTCCCCATGCGACTGAACGGTGCCGCTTCAACGTAGCACCTTGTAGCGGCTTCAGCTGCCAGCTGCTTCTGTTTGTGTCTTTTAGCTGTAGCTGCTTCAGCTATCTTTGTGCCTGTATCTGTGCCAGACTGTGTCAGATACACATGAGCTAGGATTCAATCAACATATATAAGCCGAGACGAGCCAGATGCCTGCTCCCTTACAAATTCTTGCAGTGCTGCGGTGCAGCATCAACTGCAAAAATTACTAGACTCTCGCAATGCCAAGAGATATTCAACACCAAGCCCCTCACTCTGTGCTAATCATCCCAACAGGGCTTCGCCTCGTTAGCCAGTCTTCGCCGATGCCGCACGTGCGGCCTATGTCACCTTGCATGTCAGCGCACTATCCAGCATACAAACGCTTGCTACACACCGTCAACGCTCTCGTTCTACCCTACACCGCGTCACCTAGAACGCGACAGAATACTGTACTGGCAGACTCGGCCATGCTCTTAAAGAATAGGCTCCCAGCTTATCAGTGCCTGCTCAGGATTGAGCGGGGCGCTGCATGCACTGTGCTACGCCGTGCGGTGCTGGAGCAGATACTACCCTACAGCTGCCAAAAAGCAAAGGCAGCGTCCCAGCAATGAGGATGTTGAGGTAGGATCTCAACAGTCAGGGGCTCCCAACACCCAGAAACAGGGGGCCCGCAGGGTCCCCAGCACGACCAGGCAACTGCTTGCAGGCGCTCGTTGGCGCCTGTCACGCCTATGCAGTACTGCGATGGCCAGCCCATGCGCCCATGCACGAGCCTCACTCTTTTTGCTTGGCGGCGGCAACGCCAGAGCTGAATAATAGCGAGGACTAAACAGAGCCTAACGCTTACATGGCCCCACCTTCAGGGTGGAACAGTATGCACCAACCTGCGCCTGGCACAGGCGCTCAGCAAAACCACATCCCGCTCACACCGCCAGCGCATGCATGCAGCCCAAAGTCCGCAAAAGTCGCATGCGCAGCCGGACTCGAGCCTACCCGCGCGGCACGGTACCAAGAGGTGCCAGCACCCCGCAGCTCTGCAATCGTCTCGCGCAAGCGGGCACGGTCTGCGCGGGCACATGCGCGCCTAGCGCGCGTGCACCACATGACCGGCCACCACGTGCAGCGGGATGTGCGCTGGCGCAGACCCCGCACGTCCCAGGCCGGCCGCGCCCTTGGGCGCAGCGTGCCCCCGCGCGGGCGACAGCAGGTTGCGCGACGCATTCTGCCGCACCAGCAGCGGCGGCGGCGGCGGCCGCCGCCGCGACGCCGCGCTCGTCCGCGCTTCAGGCTCAGGGCCAGGCTTGCTGACGTGGCTGGCTGCGGAGGCAGGCCGAGCTGTGGCATCCTGTGCAGCCGCCGCCTCGCTCGCAACGCGCGCGTCTGCGCCTGATGCGGCGGCGGGCGCATCTGCTGGCGCAGCCGCCGCACGGCGCTGCGCATCCTCGTGCGCGCGAGCGACCGCATCCGCAGCAACCTGCACCGCAGACCACCAGGTTCACGACGAGCGCCGGCGGATGGGAGGAGCGGCGCAGTCACCCCATGCCCGTTCCAGCACTGACTGAATGCCAACCAAAATGCTATGTGTTTGTGGCTTCCACATTTGCAGCATGGCAAGCTTGCACTGCTTTCAGGCCCACTCAACTGCTTGTCAAAACAGCCAACAGGTGCACCAGCAAGAAGCCACAGCTCTTGTCTGCAAGCGCGGCGCCGCACCTGGTGCCACTGTGCCAGCGTGTGCGCTCGCGACGCTCGCCTGTACGCAAGAAAGTGCATGCGCAGCAGCGCCCAGCGCGCATCGGTCCGCCGCCGCGCTGCCTCAGCCCGGACCGCCGCGCCCATGCGCGTGAGCGCGACAGGCGGCCCTGCAGCAGTAGCACGCGCGGCCTCGCCGAGCTGCAGCACGACGGCTGTGAGGTCGCCGTGCACGTCGCCGCGCCGCCGGCGCACCACCTGGCAGCACAGGCACAGCAAGTGATGAGCGGCAAATGTCTAGCTGTCAAAAATGCTTAAACACTTTCTCATTTGTATTAAACAGCCGTCGTTTGAGGCCACTCATGCCTGACGCAACTTTGTCATGGCACAGACGGAGAGCACGGGTCATAATTTTGACCGGCATATGCGGGACAGCACTGGTACGCAGTGCCATGGTGCACGCCGGTCTTGTACAACCCACACCACTCACAGTCACACACCCAGCAGAGCAACATACCCAGAAGGGACACCAGGTGCGGCCACACACCTGGCGGCCGCGGAACTTGTAACTGCTGCGGTCGCCCGCCCACAGGCTGGCCAGGTGCGACACGGAGCGCAGGCTGCGCATGCGCGGGTCCGCCAGCCGCCCGGCGCGCGCGGCGACCGCATGCAGCGCCATGTTGACCAGGTGCCCGGCCGCGCCGCCCGCCGGGCGCAGCGCGCCCGCCGCGCCGCACGCCGCCCAGTGCTGCAGCCGCAGCAGCGCCTTGTGTGCCGGCAGCTCGCGCCTGCAACGCAAGGCACAGCCGTGGGTCTTAGCATATAACCTAGAGCAGGGTCCTGTCACTGGGCTGACCAGCAGCAAAGCACATGCTATCACAGCTCCTGGCCAGGCCTGCATGAGTTGATACATCAAGATGCAATACATGCACGTGCACGTTGTAAGACTCGTGCATAGAGTTCCTCCACCAAGACCCTAACATATTTCGTTCTGAGATTTAAACACATAACGACACTCGAGACACACACAATCAACGACGTGGTCGCGCACCATACACCCTGTGACGCAACAATCACGGTGTCGACGTCCGCAGACAGCGGCACGCTGGCGACTGTGACGCGCGCGGCGCGGTCCGCCGCCGCGCGCCCCAGCTCTGGCAGCGCCTCCGCGAGCTCCGCGCTGCCGCGGCCCACCTCGGCGACGACGGCCGCAGGTGCGCCAGGCGCCGCCCGCCCGGCCACCACGCGGCACCCATGGTTGGCCACCCTGCAGCAGAGCACGCACCAGTCAGGAGGGCACGCGTCGGTCAGGCAAGAGCCGAAGGCACACACTCTGAAGCACACACTCACCGCCAAAGAGCACGGACGCACAGGCGGGGGCAGGAAAGGCAGGCCGCGCACAGGTGCAGGACGCGCGAGCGCTGGTCCAGGTACGCCGCGGCCACGAGGACGCCCTCCAGCACCGGCCCGTTGAAGGGGTGCAGGTTGCGGTACGCCCTGTTCAGCGCGGCGAGCGCCGCCGGCAGCGCCGCGTCCACGGCGCCCAGCCCGGCCACCTGCTCGGCCACCTCGCGGTGCAGGTTGCGCTGCAGGTACCGGCCGTTCGGCTGCGAATCGAGCCCGAACGTCAGCACCGCTGCGAAGAGGTGCGCAGCGTCCGCCTGTCGCGCGCACACGCACGCACTTTTAGCCCCAACGCCTCGTGCGCATGCGCAGGGACTTTCACCCCCCACGCCAGCCAAAGTACTTCAACTGCTATCAATTCATATCGCCAACACTCACAGTGCTATGCAGGACACAGGGGGGTTGCAATTTGCACCTAGGGACTCTGGCTAACACCTGGCGACACGCCTTTCGCAACAAAGCACACCTCAAGGATGTGCGCGTCGCCGCACGGGTCCAGCGCGGCGTATCCAGCGCTGCTAAAGGCAACAGGGTCGCCTGGTGTCGCCAGCCGCCCAGAAACCACATTGTGCAATTCCTGCTCGGCCGGCGCGCCAAGCCGCGCACTGCTCCTCAACACAGAGCTGCGCAGCAACAGGATCACAAGGTCAGTTAGGCAGTCCTCGTTGAAAAGTACCAGGCAGCAGGCCACTGTGACATAACACATGAGCAACCGATTACTAACGAGCAAGAAACATGCGCCGCGCACACCTGCCGGCCACAGAGCTGTCGCTGCTGAGAGAGCTGCAGTCTGTATTGCTGGAACCGCTCAGACGCTGCAGGCGCTTCCTACTGAGGCTGCGCAGTATGTCCATGCGCAATGCGGCCTATTGCAAGCAAAGACCAGTCCTACAAACGTCAGTGGGGCCAGCACTTCGGAGCAATCCAAGGGCAGTTCGACCAAAAAAATTATAACAACGTTTCTTACGAGAGCTCGACGAAGCGCTGGCCACATAACCGGCCTTGAATGTGCAGGGCCTGTAGGGCTAGGTGTGCTAATCGCCAAGAGCCTAATTAAGCGCGATAGCTCTTCTCCTATCTTTTGCATCCTGCTCATCGGGTCCCGCAACGCAGCTCCCGCCAAGGCTCAGAAGCTGACAGGTTCGTGAATAGCGACCCCTGCATTGCTGGGCACTGTTCATATGAGATGATTACTTTCGCTTTTGTCTTGACATGAAAGCGGTGCAGTCTGCTGCTCACGGACACGTTGCTTGCTGTTGAGATGCCTGCACGCTGCAGCGTGCGTGACTTATCTCATTGCATGTCCTGCTGCCTCATCAAGCGGGGTCTCCTCTGAGGGGCAGAGCGGAGCGCAGAGCCATGCGGGCGCCCACGCTGCTGCCGCAGCCGCAGCTGGCGGGCACCGCGCTGCGCCTGCCGGCGCGCGGCCCGGCCGGCCGGCCGCGCGCGCCGCGCTGCGTGACCACCGCCAAAGTGCGCAAGGTCAACACATACGACGACTCCTGGAAGAAGGCGCGGCAATAGGACAGGCCATATACATAAGCGCGGCCGCTGGTTGGCAGCGGCGTTTGTGCTGCACGCTGCGTCTGCGGCGCACGCGCGGGGCTGGTGCAGGCCGCTCGAAAGAGCGCGCGGTGCGTGTGCTGCCGCGGCCCCGCGCGCCCGCAGCGGCCAGGGCGGCGCCCGCAGGCCCGGCTGGCCACCGACGTCACGCTCAACAAGGGGCGTGACTGGTCGACACCGCACGAGTGCCTGGTCGATACCACACAAGTTTCTCAGGCTGAGCCAGCCAGCGCCACGGGCGCGGCGGGGCTGGTCGGGCACTGGCTTAACACTGAGGACAGGCGCGCCTGGGCGCGGCAGGGCTGGTCGGGCACGGGCTACTTTGTGGAGGACAAGGAGAGCCTGGGCGCCAACCCGCTGCGCCTGCTGCAGCAGAAGAAGCTGCTGAGCGCGGTGGAGAAGGCCGGGCTGCTGTCGCGCGCCGAAAAGGCCGGGCTCACGCTGTCGCGGGTGCGCCCTGCCCTACCCCGCCCAACCCTATGCCTCAGCCTTCTCCGCGCGCGCCAAGAAGGCCAGCCTCGCGCTGTTGCGGGTGTGCCCCAAACCTACACCGCCCAACCCTACACCATGGACAAGGCAGGGCTGCTGTCGCGCGCCGAGGAGGCCGGGCTCACGCTGTCGCGGGTGCGCCCTACTGTACACAGCCAAAAAGAAGGCTAAGAAGGCCAGGCTGCTCTCGCGCGCCGAGAAGGCCGGGCTCGCGCGGTCGCGGGTGCGCCCTACCCTACACATAAATACCCTGTGCCGTGCTGCTTTGAAGGCCGGGGGTTGCGTGCGGACCGGGCCATGGTCAGGGGCCCACGTCATGATCTAATGCAGCGCAGCGGCCAGCTGCATACGCGCATGGCAGGGCGCTGCGGTCACTGTGCTGCGGTCACTGTGTCACGCACTGCGGCCCGCAGCCCCGAGCTTGAGCAGGGCGTTTACGTCACTGCTGGCGCACGGTCCGCCTGGATAACCGCCTGGATGTCGCGGACGACTGAGCCTCGCGCATGCTTTGACGCACGCCGCTTGGCAATGCCGCTGACGGCTGCTCTGGGGGCGCCGCCGGCCAGATCGAGAAGCTGGGCCTGCTGACCAAGGCGGAGAAGTTTGGGCTGCTGAGCACGCTGGAGCGGCTGCTGACGTCCGACCCGGCCGCGGTCTCCTCGCTCTCCATTCCCGCCCTGGTCACCTCGCTGGGTGCGGCCTGTTGGGTAGGCTTAGGGTTGCCTGCCTCCGCAAGGGCATACAGCTGCCGCCCAATGCGCGCTGCTGTATGTCTCAAGTTTGGAGTAGCATGTACAGTGCCGTTTGTCCAGTGCTGTCTGTACAGTTCTTGAGGTCCGCACACTGCTCTGTGCTAGCAGGGCGTCTCAGTGTTTGGCGACACAGTCTGACCCTCTGCAGGAGGGTTCATCCTCATCCCGGACGACAACCTGCTGCTGGCGGTGGCAAAGTACGGCGTCACGGCACTCAGCGGCGGCGTCGGGCTGACCTTTTTCGTGGCGGGCTTCCTTGTAGCCGCGCTGCAGGAGGAGATGTGAATGCGCCTGAGGGGCGCACAGCAAGCTACCGTTTGAGTGATTTAGCCCGCACTGTGTGCGCATGCGTGCCTGTCAGGAAGCTCTGTTTGCTTGAGTTTTCACGAGGATGTGGGCTATGAGTTTTCACAAGGATGTGGGCTATGTCCTAAAGCATTCGGGGGTAGCTGTGGAGGTGTGGCGCAGAACTGCATGGGAGCAGTGATGCCCGCGCTTGGTGGAGCGAGCAGGGCAGGCCGTGCCCTCTCTGGCTGCGCTGGGGCTCCTGCATGAGTGCGGCTGAGGTCGGGCGCACCTGGGAGTGTTCTAAGGAAGGTGAGCGCTTTCAGAGCTGGCAGGCGGTGATGCATTTTGGTGCTGAGTGCAGCACAGCGGCCTAGTCTAGCACATCCGGCGCAAGTGCGTGTTGCCTGTCAGCCATGGACTGGTACTGCACACGAAAAGTACTGCCCAAGTAACCAGGCATGTTGAGAAGGGTCGATGTCAGGCCGTAAAAGGGAGTTGACTGCTATGAGAGGCACACATGCATGGCGGTCATGCGTGACATTGACATTGGTGGTCAACTGAAAACGCAAGGCAGACTGCGGCACGATGCCAGCTATGCCAGAACCCCTCAGCGTCAGAAGAAGGGCATGTTATCGTTGGGGTTGATGGTCATGGGGTCGCCCTTCCAGTCCAGAATGACTTGCGGGGCCGCCGCGTCCGACACGCTCTGCTGCGCCTGGCCCGCTTCCAGCAGGCCAGGCTGCGGCAGCACCACGCCCTGCGCGGCCAGCTGCTCGGCCTGACCCTGACAACTCCAACACAGAGAGTGCACCTTGTTGCTGCCTGCCACATGGCGCACATGTCACACAGATCAGGCGTTTGACAGAGAGTGACAGGTGCTCTTTCCCCAGGACATGCAAGCAAGATACCCAGGATTATTGCATGCACTGCTGATGCAGGCGGGCACCCGCAGCACCCGCGTCCTGATAGGCGCAAGCAAGCCCGCCGGGGAGGCCACCGCCTGCAGCTAGCCCCCCGCGCCACAATGACTCACAGGGGCGCCCACCCTGTATTGCGCAGGGGCCTCCTGCGCGGGCTCGCTGCGGCCGGCCGCGCCGGCGCCGTCGGCACCGCTCGCGCCGGCCGGCGCCTCCACCGGCACGGTGCGGTAGACCTCCCAGCGCGGCGACCCATCTATGACCAGGGTCTGCGTGCATCGAGCCAGGATCAGTGTCTTGTCATTGGGCTGCGGAGTGCCACAACACAATACCTACCTGCACGGTGCGGTAGACCTCCCAGCGCGGCGACCCGTCAATGACCAGGGGTTGCATGCGCCGCATGCATCGAGCCAGGGTGCACTGTCTTGTCGGTGGATGGATAGACCTTGCAGCGCGGCGACCCTTTATGACCAGGGTCTGCATGCACCGAGCGAAGGTGCACTGTCTTGTCAGTGGGTGGGTGGGCTGCGGAGTGGCACAGCACAAATCCTACCTAGGCGCTAGCATTGAGAACAGCTAGGTGGCCAGGCTGTGCCTTAAAGCTGACACTCAAATATCTTTGGAGGTAAACTGAAGAGAAAGGGGCCTGAAGCGTGGGTGCACCTGCGCGCGCTGGCTCCAGGCGCGGTGCGCATCCGGCGGCACGGCCGCCCAGAATTGCTCCAGCTCCGCCAGGCTGTCAAACTCTACCTCGAGCTGCACGCCGACCCTGCAAGCTCAGGCGCGGCGGGTCTGCTGCGGGCGCCGGCCGGGGTGACGGCAGCAGTGCAGAGTGGGGAGTCATGGCTTGGGGTGATGCACTTTCTGAGAAGTCGCCAAGCAACACTCGAAACGCACGCTGGTAGGGGCCCTTGCCTCCAGGCGCGACTCTGGCACGCCAATAGCGCCGCTCAGAATCTGGGAGTTGTGCTCTGCCAGACCCGCCCGGCTGCCAATGTCCCGCACCCAGTCCTGCAGCAGCGCCGCAGCGTCCAGCTTGACGCCATACCTGCCGTCAGGCCTTCGCATGTTGATAGCTTCAAGCCTCCGCACTGTCAACAGCTGAAGAGCCAGTGCATAGAACAGAACCAAGCAGCAACACACCTGATATCAATGCACCAGCGTGCCTTTATCGAGCACGTTGTAGAATACTTGCATCGCCTCGCTGCGTGCCGAGTGGCGTGCAGATGCTGTGGTGAGGTCGCCTTGCGACAAGTACGTAACAGACAGCCTCTGTGTATCATTGGTGCGCGGATTGATCAGGTGTACATCTCCAAGGCCGGCTGAGCCCATCATGCTTTGGTCATGGAGTGCGCACGTGCACAACCTGATAGGGTCTCAACTCTCTTGCTGCCAATGCCAGATGGATGAGATGGAGGGACGAATGGATGCGCTCCATTCCTCCGCTGCAGTTAGCCTTCAGGAATTTATCAGTGTCCTTGTCTGGTAGTTTTGAGGTATGTCGCACAAAGTGAAGTGCCATCTGCTTCTCCGCACTTGAAGCGAGTGTGTACGTTTCGAACGTGTTCCAGTGCTTAGCAGCCAGTGAAATGAGGCTAGCCAGGTCATGACGCACCTCATCTTGATGTCTGCTTCAGAGTGATTAGAGCGGTCAGTAGACCTCTGCAACACCCGGCTCCCCGTTGCTCACCTCTGCGCTCCTGCGCTGCCAACCAACTGTGGCAAGGCACTGTGGTGGGGTTGTGACGTGCCCAAGCTGCACACATGCTGCCCTGCAGCAGCTGGTCTGTGCGTGCCGCCGCACTGCCAGTGCACGGCGGCCACAGCCGCATACCCGCGCACGCGGTGGCGATGGGGGCAGGCAGTGTCTTCCAGCTCGCTGACACTTGGCCGCTGCCGAGCGGGCCGTTCCCGGAGGAGTGCGCCAGGCTGTTCACCATCAGCAGCGGAGCAGCGCGGTGCACGCTGACCCCGGAGGTTGCTGAGAGGTACGGAGGTGCGCAGGCCTTCCAGAGTGCCTGATATCCCACCATATGGTATGGGTGTGGACAAGGTCTGGAAGCGCACTCGACCCACGCCGAGACACCACAGGCGGCTGCAGGCCGCCGCGCGGCAGCGTGCAAGCAGCACAGTGCGAGCGCTGCCTCCAGCTGGCTGTTCGCAGCCGCCGCCATCCCGGCATGCCGCGCGGCAGGCGCGCTGGGCGAGCAGCGCGTGGTCAGCGTCACCGACAACTTCCTCGGCATGAAGGCCTGGTACAACGAGGTGCGCGCGTCCAAGCCGCAGACGTTCGCGGGCGACGCGCCGCGCGACCCCACCGCCGCCGCCGGCGCCTGCGACTTCTGCCGCTGGCGTGAGATGACCGCGCGCGACGTCTGGGGCAGGCCCGCCCCCGCAGCAGCGCTCAGGGCAGGGAGCTCTCGCAGCCTGCTCGCGCGGGCAGCGCGCGTGCGCCTTGTAGCCCTGCACGCGCTGGTGACGAGCGCCGCGGCGCCTGGCCAGCATGCTGCGCAGCGGCGCATGTGCTGCAGCATGCCCCGTGTCACCGAGCGTCTGGGCGCATGCACCCCTGCTTGCGTCCGGTGTGGTGGCAGCCCAGCGCGTTCGCCCAGGACGCGCCCCCTGCCAGCACACTTTGCGCGCGGGGGGCGCTAGCTCATGGCGGCAAGCGCTGCGGCCCTGCCTGCACCTCCGTCGGCGCCCTGTGCAAACCCTGGGCAGGCCTGGCGCTGTGCAGGGTGGAGAACGAGCATGCCGTGACCGCGAGCAACCTGTTCAAGTACTGCGCGCCCGCGCACGGCCTGGTGCTCTTCAGGCGCCACGACCCGCTCGCCTTCACAGCGCCCGAGCTGCGCGGCGCGCTCGCCGCCGCCGCTGAGTGGCTGCGCCTGGTATGCTTGTGACTTGCCGGGCACACTTTGCATACAGCCACGCCGTTTCCTTGTTGTCATAAACGGCCAGGCGAGTATGACGCAAAGGGTGAGCCTCAAGAGCAGGCTTGCTTCAGCTTTTTCATTTTGGCTGTGCAGACCGGGGCATTAAGGTTACTGCTGCTCGTCCCTTGTCAGGCACAATGAGCTTCCAACCCCATCCGCGCTCGGCTAGACGATCACAGCAGAGGCAGCACGCCGACCGCTGCATTGGTGGGCGCCTGAGCCTGTGGTCTGGAACGAAGCATCCGGTGCTTGGGGCACGCCAGCATCCGTGCACATGAGACCGGCGCAGCATGGAAGCCTTGGCAGCACACGCGCGCCCCGGCAGGCAGGCGACGCACACCCAGGCGCCAGGCACCCGCTGCTGCTGTGGAACTGCCTGCCGCGGGCGGGCGCGAGCCAGTTGCACGGCCACATGCAGGTCGCGCTCAGCGCCGTGCGCGCCCGAGCGGGAGCCGCTCACCCCAGCGCCCCCGTGTGCACGGCAGGCATACGCCGCGTGTGCAAAGCGTTGCTGAGCAGCGCTGTGTGTTGGCGGGGCGGACCATGGAGCAGCATTCTCCGGCTTTCCATGGTGCGAAACCTGCAACTTGAGGCGCATTGTGCTGGGCAGGAGGTCTCCTGTCTCGGGCATGGACAAGAGTGGCTGGATGCAGTGTGCCTGCACGGTCTGCGAATGGTGGCACGCCTCCCTCGCCCCACCAAGCCGTCGCAGCGACGCGCACAGGAGGCCTTCCCGGCGCAGCGCGCGCTGGACGCGGCCGCGGAGCGATACGCGGCTGAGGCTGGGGCAAGCGGCGGCTACTTTGTTGGCGCGCGGCGGGCGCACGCGGCGGCGGGCCTGCTGCGCCGGCACGGGCCGCCGGGGCGCGGGCGCGCGCCTCGGGGGCTGCTCATGCTCGGCTGCCGAATGGAAGCATGTAAGTGAGAAAGCGCGTGCGCACATGCCTTCTGCGGCCGCTCTGCTAAGCGCGCCGCTTATCCAATCTGCCCTGCTGCCGTGCATGGCACAGAGCGGTGTTGTAAACCCTGTGTAAAGTCCCCGCCAGGCGCCGCGCAGCGCCTCCGTGCAGCCGGGCCGAGGCGTCCGCGCCGCGCCGCCGCTGCAGGGCGTGGTGCTACGCGGCGCTTGCGCCCGCCAAGGACGCGGAGCTGGTCCTGCACGGCCGCAGCCTGGCCTGCCCCGCGCTGGCGGCGCTGCTGTTCGCCGCGCTGCGCGCGCTCATCGGCGGCCTTGGCGTGACCGCCTTCAACGCGGCCGCGCTGAACCTGCGCGCGGACGGCGGCCCTGCCGACGCCCGCTCACCCGTCGTCGTCAGGCGCGCCTGCTCATGTGACCTGTGCGCAGCGGGCCGGCAGCTGCCACCTGTGAAGCGCACCGCAGCCGCTGTGCGCTCGCTAAACTTGTTGAGTGCGCAAGCGCACGGGTGGCCTGCCATGGTTTTCTGAGGACCCGTGGTGTCTGAGCCCCATTGCAACCGGCTGCGTAAGGCTTGCTGCATGGAGCCAAACCGCTGATCGCGGTTGCATGCCCATCCGGGTGCAGCGCACACACTGCCGTAGCAGCCTGCGCGCTCCATGCCTCGACCGCGCGGCCACATGCAGCCCGGCCGGGGCTGCTGAGTGGAGACGCGCGCGGTCGGCGGGCAGGCTGGCGGCGCGCGGGCGGGCGGGCAGCGCCGCGAGCGATTTTGGCGCGCTGGAGGTCTTTGCGGGCGCGTCGATCGCGCACACGGACCCCTTCGCGGTGTGCCGCGCGCTGGACGAAGGTGAACCTCGCGTGTTGGCAGGGGCCTTCCTAGACTGCTGTTGGTCGCTCAGTGGCGACATGACAAGCGCTGCCTCGCCAGCCATGCATGCAGAGCTCGGACACGGCGACCTCGTGCTGCTGCCCCCCCTGCATGGCCCTGCGGCGGCAGGCGTGCAGGCGCTCTGGCGCTTTAAGATGCACCGCGTTACACCGCACAGCGACACCTCTGTCTCTTCACACCGACAAGCGCTGCTGCAAAAGCAACATCGCAGCTCGGAGCATAGCAAAGGCCGTGTGCTGGCAATCAGATGATGGCGCAGACACCCAAACCCTGCTTCCGAGCAGAGCCCCAGCTCTCGAAGCGGCGCCCGCCCCTGCCCCAGCCTGCTGACAAGGTCAGGGCGCCGCGGAGCAGACACGCCGCGGCCTGCTGCCGGCGCGGGCGCGGGCCGCGCGCGCGCAGCCCGAGCGCAGCCCTATCGCAGCCCCAGCTCTGCACGGCCAGCCTCTTGAGGTGGTCGGTGAACACGGCGAGCGACCCGCCGTCGGTCATGCCGGCGCAGCCCTAGCGCGGCCCAGCCCTAGCACAACCCTAGCTCTGCACGGCCAGCTTCTTGAGGTGGTCGGTGAACACGGCGAGCGAGACGTCGTCGGTCATGATGACCTCGCTGGCCGCGCCCGCGTACGCGGCGCCGGCCGCGCTGTTGTACGTGCTGCTCGGGTTGAGCTTGGCCAGCAGGAAGCGCGCCTGCCGCCCGCGCGGCCGCGCGCATTAGCTCGCGCGCGGCGCACGGTCGATCGCCGCGCCTGCCTTGGCATCCGCGGCACTTGCCCTCTTTGGTGTGTGCGCACGCAGGGAAAACAAGGCCGGTAAAACGAGCGGAGCCGGGGCGGGCGCGCCTGCGAGCCGTTCTGGTCGCAGTCCACAAGGCGCGGCACGGGGAAGCGCTGGCGCAGGATTTCCGCCGCGTCCGCCTTGGGGCTCTGCGCGGCGGCACGGGTTAGAATATAGGGTATACGTTTATTGACAGGCGCTCGCTCGGCCCGCCCGCCACTGTGCTGCACTCCAGATGCCAGGCCGCGACACGCTCCTCAAACCCCCACCATGACAGGCCCTGGCCCCGAACGCCCCGCACGCCGTGGCGCACGCCGCGCGGCGGCGCATGCCCCCCCGCGCCGGCCAGGCGCAGGCGCCCCCGCCAGGTCGGCAGAGCAGCAATGCGCCCGAACGTCGGCGCGGACGCCGGCACGAGGACTACCTAGCAGCAACTGAGTGCTGGCACGCGCGGGGGTTTGGGCCGGCTGCGCTCGTGGCCGCCGCCGGCTAGCCGGGCAGGGCCGCCGCGCGCCTCAAGCAGCTGCTTCAGCGCGACCTGCTCCGGCAGCAGGTGGTACTCGGCCTTGCGCCAGGCCGCGATCGTGGTGCCGTGGAACACCACCACGTAGAAGTACGAGTCCAGCAGCAGCACGCGGTCCGGCTGGATAGAGCCCACGTCCAGCAGCACCTGCTCGCGCATAGGGTTTAGGGTCAGGCCGCGCACTCTTGACCAGGCGCGCTGCGCCGGCGCGCTCGCGCGCGCGTGCGAGGGGCGTCGACATAGCCCACAGGTACATTTTTTGGGGGGAGAACGCATAAAGGGCGGCGCGGGGCGGGGTCTAGGGCCGGGGCGGCGCGCACGGGCTGCGGCGGCGCGTCCAGGCTGTACGCCAGCAGCGTCGGCTGCAGCATCACCAGCGCGTCCGGCACCGTCTCGCGGTTCAGCACCAGGCGGCAGTACGCGGTCTCGTCCGGGCTATTGCCAAACACCTGCGCGGCGCGCGCCCGGCGCGCCGTCGGCGGCCCGCACGCGCGGGGTCGCGCTGCGCATTTGCCCCGCTGTGGGCGGCAGCGTGCGCTGTGTAAGCGTAGGGTGCTGGCGTGCCTGCCGATTTGTCCAGGGCCCATAAAAATAGGGAGCATGAGCACTACGAGGCATGTTAAAGGCGCGGAGGGGCTGCTACCCCGCAACAACCGCATGCGCACGGCTCCAGCTGCCTCAAGAGTAGGGCGCGGCCGCAAGCAGGGCCGCGCGCAAGGCAGGGCTGCGCGCACGCGCGCGCCTGCACGAACTGCGAGCGCCGCAGGTTGAACATGAACTGCGGGTAGTAGCTCATGTTGGGCGTCAGCTGGAACGTGGCCGGGTCGTCCTTGCGGTAGTCGCCGAAGCGGCTGGCCAGGCGGATGAGCGTGCGGTCCAGCCAGCGCGTCGCGTCAAAGTCGTCCTCGGTCTCCATCTTGTGCGTGGCCAAGCGCGCGATAACGACCGCGGCGGCCTCCTGGTCGAAGCCCGCCACCAGCTCGTCCGCGTTGTTGCCGTCCACCCACCTGCGCAGCCCGGCCGCGCCCGCCCTGGCTGCGCCGCCGCCTCACAACCTGTCCCTATAATCTTGCATGACCTGGCTGTGCTGCCGCCTCCCACCTGCGCGCCGCTCCTAGAGCAGCTTAAAGGCTAGGCCAACCCTGACCCTACCCCCAGTCGCGCGCACGCGACGGGGCGCGCCTGCGCGTGAACGTGGTGACGCGCACGCGGCTGGTGCCGTTGGCATGCAGGAAGGCCGTCTTGAGCTGCACGTAGAACTGCTGCAGGCCCTGGTCACCCATCGCGTTCTGCGCCGCCGCGTCCTTGGCCTGCGCCACCACCTCGAAGAACACCGCCAGCGTCGTGGCGGCGTCCTGCGCGCATGTTGCATATGGGGTAGGGTTAGACTTGAGCCACACTCAGCACCGCCAGCCGCCACGGCTGGCCGCCTGGCGCCGCGGCAGCTGCGGCAGCCCGCTGGCGCGCTCCGGGTCGGCTCCTGCGGTCGGCGCGGAGCGCCGTTGAACGAGCGTGCGTGTGCCGTGCGCCGCCTTCTCGCGTCGCCGCACGTGAGCTGGCCCGGCGCGGGCTCAGACCGCGCTGAGCGAGCGGGCTGCCCCTGTGCCCGTCGGCACGCCGCACGACATAGCATGCACGCGTCGACAGGCGGGCCTGCCAGCGAGTGAAGCGGGCGCGGCGCGCTCCGCTGTGTCTGCGGCTGCCGCATCGCGAATGGGGGCCTCGAGGAGGCCGGGGAGGAGGGCGAGCGGGCGGCAATAGGGGGCACCAGGCCGGCGAGGCGCCAGAGCGTGGTGCCGCCCATGCCGACCGCCTGCTCCGCCACGGCGGCGCCCTTCTTCTCCATGGGCGCGGCCGGCCCCAGCAGGCCCGCCACCTTGACGCCGCGGGAGGGTATGACCTGCGCGCATCAGGTTAGGGTTAAGGTCAGGGGCCGCTGGCGCCGGGCGGCCGGCGCCGGGCTGTCGGCGCCGGGCTCGACGTGCTGCGGTCAGAGAGACGGGCGCGCTCCGCTTGCCAGGCCTGGCGCCCGCCGACTCACAGCACAAGGGCGCGGGACGGCTGGCAGCGACGCAGTCTGCGCTCCGGCTCGCGCGGCCGGCAGGCGCCGCGAAGCATGGTGGCCCGCCGACCGACGCGCGTCGGCGGCCTCTGCCCTGCCGCCCCGGCGGCGCGGTCGCGCAGCGAAGCGGGGGGGGGGGTGTGGGGGAGGGGCGCGCGGGGGCGGGGGGCACCTCGAACGTCGCGTTGGACGCGACCGCCAGGTACCCCTCCTCAGCCTCCAGCGCGAACACGCGCTTGAAGCTCTCCTTGAAGACCGGGTTCAGAAACGTGTCGGTCTGCACCACCATGCCGCCCGTCGCCTCCACCACCGGCTTCATCTCGGCCAGGCCCACCTGCGCGCCGCGCGGTTAGGGTTAAGGTAGAATCAGCCCGCTCGGGCGCGCCCGGCGCGATATTGGCCAGGCTCACCTGCGCGCCGCGCGGCCGCGCCGCGGCAGGTCAGCCCGCATTGGGCACGCCCGTCGCGCCCGGCGGGGCTGGCGCTGCCCCTCCAGTCTGATGGGACCCCCCGCCATCGGCGCCTCGTCCCCAGGCCGTGCCGCGCTGGGGGCGGCCACTGGCTGGCTGAAGGCTGCGTGCGCGATTACGACAGGCAAGCGAGCTAGAGCCCACGCGTGCGCCTTTCGTAAGGGGCAAGCTGAGAGGCGTGGCGCCTCGGCCGCCGCGCCGCCCGCCACACACGGAGACGCCACACCCGCCTCCGACCCCCTTTGCCCGCCGGCGGCATCGCCACGCAGCGCGGCGCATACGGGCACCCCTTCCGCCGCTGCGCAGCGCGCGGCCGTCCGCGGCCGCCGCGTGAGCAGGCGTGCGGCCGCGCCGCAGGCCAGCGCGCGCGACTGGTGGCCTCCAGCAGACCAGGTGCAGGGTTAGGGCATGGGCGGCGCGCCTGGTCCAGCGCGCAGGCGAACACGTCCAGCGCATGGCCCTGCCGCACCAGCTGCTCTGCCAGGCCGTCGTAGAAGCGCCGCGCGCGCTTGTAGTGCGGCGCGCTGTCCTTCGCCAGGTCCTGCAACCCTAGGCAGGCGTTACTCTGAGCTGAGCTGAGGGGCGCCGCTCTGAGCAGCGTCGCCCTCCGGGCTGGCCACAGGGACCGCGCCAGCTCACGGACATCGCCACATCAGCAGCACAGAGATCGGGACAGCCTGATCGCGCGCTTGACGTCTCTGCGGCGCATTGCGCTCTCACATGTGGCTGCAAGGGGCCAGCGTCGAGGACCCAGGCAGTGCGCCACTGGGGCTCGGCTGTGCGCAGCCAGACAGCGCGGGCGGCACGGCGGCATGCGGCCCTGCGGGCGGCGCGGCCGGCGGCGCGCCTTGTGCGAGCGGATGGGCTCGCTGAGCTCCTTATCTACTACCTTGCCGCCGCCCTCTGTCGACGGCCCGCCCACGAACAGGAGCAGCCGCGCCGCGCAGTGCAGCGCGCCCAGGCAGCCGCCCGTCATGCCGGCCGCCACCTGCGACAGGGTAGGTTTCAGGTACCCACCACCGGACGTGAGCGCGCCGGGCGCTTTAAGCTTGACCGCCAGGGTTCTACCACGTTTCCCAGGCCGCCTCGATTGCAGGCCAGCAGCAGACGGGCCAGCCTAAGCAACAGCCCCGCGTCCCCGGCGGCCGGCCCGCGTCGTCTGCACTGCAGCGCCAGAGCAGCGGCAGGCGCTTCGCAGGCTGGGGCCGCGCATCGCAGCGCAGCTCAACGCTGACTGCCACGCAGCGGCAAATGCGCGCTAACCCAAGGGGGGTTGTGAGCGCCCCCCGCGCGCGGTGCGCGGCGCGCCCCCCCGTCGAGCAGCCCCGCGCGGTCCGCTCGCGGCCGCGGGGGCGCCGCGCCTGCAGCGCGGTGCCGGTGCAGCGGCTGGGCCGGTGCTCCGCGAGCGTGGGGAACGCGTCGCGCTGCAGCTCGTCCAGCACGCCGCTGATCACGAACTCGCACTCGTGCAGCGGCAGCACGAAGCGCGTGCCGGGCGGCTGCGGCGGCGGCGGCGCGCCGCCGCTCGGCGGCCCCGGCGCCGGCTTGCGCGGCGCCGCCTTGGCGCCGAGCCCCAGCTGGTCCTGCACCTGCTGCGCCGTGTACTCCCGCGAGCCCTGCCGGGGCGCGCCGAGGGCTTAGGGTCAAACCTCAAACCTCACAGCGGAGCACGAGCGAGCGGGTTTCGTCCCGGGCGCGCGCCACGCACGCCGCACCCGCGCGAGGCGAGCGGGCCAGCAATCCGCAAGAACAGCGGAGGGGGGCGCCTCTGCTGCAGGCCGGAGGCAGGCTCCGCGGTCACGCAGTGCAGGGGGAGAGCGCGCGGCAGGGCGAGCGGGCGGGCAGGGTGTGGTGCGTGCAGGGATCAGGGTTAGGGTAGGGAGAATGCGGCGGGCCAGAGCGGGCGCGCCGCGCGCCTGGAACACGTACGACTTTGCGCACTCGGTGAAGCCCAGCTCGTGCACGTGCACATGCGTCCCGTACGTCACCAGGCCCACCTGCGCCGCGCGCACCCGGCGCCTCTGTCCCCGCGCGCGCGCGCGCCCTGCACCTTGCACGGCACTTCCCCACGCTGTCAATTCGCTCTTCGGGCCGGCTTCCTCCACCGCCCAAGCTGGCAATGTTGGCGTCTCCGGCTGCCCTGTACTGGCACTTGGCGGCCTCTCTGGCGCTCGGCCTGCCTCCCATGCTGCGGCCCCGCTCTTCAGGCAGGCTTCCTTCCACAGCCCATAGCCTGGATTCGGAGGCAGGCTTTCCAGACCATAGCCTCCTGGGTCTGTCTTGGGGAGGAAGTCAACATACGCACGGCCAAGTGCAGTCCCACTCTCCAAGGTCTCCGCCGCCTTGGCTTAGCTCCGCTACCACGTTGTCACGGATGACAGCAGGGCCACCCGTGACAGCAGGGCCACCCCTGACAACGTGATAGCGGAGCGAAGCCAAAACGGCAGGGAACTAGGGGATTGGCGCTGCATCTGGCCGTGCGAACGCTTACGTGCTCCCCAAGACGGCCCCAGGAGGCTATGCACTTGGCAAGTCTGCCACTGACCCCAGGCTATGGGCTGGGGAAGGAAGCCTGCCTGGAGGAGCAGCGCGAGGCACCCTGACCAGGGCAGATGCTCGCGCTCACACGGCCAGGCCGCCAGCTGCAGGCTCCCGCGCTGTGCCGGCTGCCGCCAGGGCATGTGGCCCGGCAGCGTGCCGCGACCGCGTCACCCATGGTGAGCGCTTGCACAGCAACGCACAGCGCAGCTGCCGTCGCCAGGCCCGAGCGCGCGCGCCGGTCCGTCCGCCAGCGCGCCCGCCCGCGCACGTGCAGCGCTGGCACATCCAGAGCAAAGCGCGCCGGCCGCGCCGGCCGACCGGGCGGGGGCGCGCCTGCGCGTACTCAGGCATGCTGGCCAGCGCCTGCGCCAGCGCCTGCCGGCACGCGGCCAGCTCGTCCTCCGGGATGCACGTGTCGACCACGAACACGTACGCCGGCGGCGCGACCGGGCGCTTGGGCGGCACCAGGTACTCAATGGTCGAGAAGTCCGGGTAGAGCTCCGCAGGCACGTTCTGCGGCGCGCGGCGCAAGTTGGGTTCAGGGTATGGGGAGGGTTAGGGTACAGGTACAGGCGGGCGGCCGCGGCTGGCGCGCCAACCGGCCGCTCCGTGCGCGCGCTCCGCAGGGCGCCCGGCGCGCCGGACGCGGACGGGCGGGCGCGGGTGGCGCACGTGCGGGCAGGTTTGCAGGCGCGCGGGGCGCGGCGGCGCGGCGGCGGGGCCCCGCGGCGCGGCACGGCGCGCACCGTCTCCGACACGCCGTGGTAGTGCGGCGGGAACTGGTTGCGCGTGTGGCAGAACGGGCAGGTCCAGAGCTTGGACCGGAAGTCCACGCGCGCGTACGGGTTGAGCACCGACGCGCACGCCTTGCACAGGATCGGCTCATACTCCGCGACCTGCGCGCGCGGCGCGGGCGCGGGCGCCGCTTCAGAACTACATACAAGTGTGCGTGCCGCGCCGCTGCGCCGCTGCGAGCGCGGCCGCGCCGGCGTGGCTGCAACGGAGCGCGCGCCCGGCCGCGGCACCGGTCGCGCGGCTGGCGTGCGGCGGGGCCGGCGCCGGGCGCGGTGGTGGCGCGAGCCGTATGTCAGCTGTCTTTGCCGGCAAGCAGGGAGGTCCGGGCTGGGCGGCCTCGCGCAATCGAGCGCGCAACGGGCGCAGATGTGTGCCGCGCTGCATACACGCAGAGATGTTTCGGCGCTTCTGTTGGGAGGCAGGCGCGGGCGTGCTCGCGCCTGCAGGCCCCGCAGCTGCTTGTTCGGCGTGTACAGCGCGGCGAACGGGATGACGCACTTCGTAGCCTCGATCCGGCTGTTGGGCCAGACGTTCCAGGACAAGCGCAGGCCATCGCGCTCCTCCAGCTCCGAGAAGTCTGCCATCCCCTGGCAGGATCACCCGCCCTTGCCGCAACTTGCCTATAGGCGCCGCAGGCCCCCACCTTTACCCCTCGCGTGCCCTCAGGCAGCCCTTTTGCATCCCGCGTTGCGCACTGCCGGCACCACCTTGCTCCTCCTGCGAAGCCTGCTGGGGAGCCAATTTGGGACGGCTGCCCGACAGCGCAAGTCGTTGGGCTCGCACGCTGTTTGGTAGCAGGAAGAACAGTGCACGGGCAAGCTGTGACGTACTGCAGTGTTGTAAGCTTCCTGGGCCTGGCAACGCTCCTCTTTAAAAAGACGATCATGAGAAAGAGCATTTACTTTCAAACACTTTCTCAGCACTCCGCTGGTTTTACACACCAGACTGTCCAGGCCCCTGCCATGCCTTGCCACCACAACTACGCAGCGATTGAAAATAGTGCTGTACCACAAAATTGCGCTGTCTGAACAGGGAGGCGGGGCGCGGTTTCAACAGGGAGGCGGGTGTGCACCAAGCACCTGCCGCAGGCACTCTGTGTTGCTGAACTGCCGCCGGCACTGATGTGGTCGAGGGAGCGCGATCTTCAAGTGATTAGACAGCATGCACATCTTGAGCTATGTTTGACCTCTGTGCATACTTTTGAGTACTGCGGGGCGGAAACATGACAACCATGCTGGAACATGTGCACTTCTCTGTACTGTAGTGGGACCCCTGCCAGATGCTGCCCGCTACACCCCAGCAAAAGCTGGTGTGCGCGGGTGTCAAAGTGTCCGCGTGAGCGCCAGCACTGTCACACTTGGATTTTGTGATAGCTTGCGTACATGGTCGTCAGAGCTACCGCTTCGTGACACTCTGACTGACCGTGGTGCACTGCTTTCCATGCCAGTTCATAGCATTTCAAGCCATGAAGTCCGTGCAGTTGATGAAGCAGGAGGCGCTGGTCTTCAAGCGCTGAATCATGCTGTGGAACAGCGGCTCGCACGCAAACTCGAGCCAGACCCTACCCTGCTGCCTTTGAATTCTGCCTCGCAAGCGGGAAGTCCATTTTTTTTGCTGCGAAACCACGCGAACTGTGAGCGGCAGCCCCCACAGCTGCTCCACAGTGGCAGCAGAGTCCTAGACATCCCAATACCGGGGCGCTACTGCTGCGTACAAGCCCGAGTGCCGAGTTTCATGCGGAGCAGCACATAAGGGATTCGCGGCTGGCAGCGAGCGATGGGCTCCTCCTGGTTCCTCGTAGCACTTCTGATAGCGCTTGGAAGCCAGAACTGCCGAGCAGGCGCGGCCGGAGGACGAGCGTGCCTGCTTTTCGCTGGCAATGCACTGTTTTTCACATGCCTGCGCAGTGGGCGACCAGGGCGTCACACTTGGGGCCGACGTGCTTGAGCGAGCTGCGTGCCCGTGCAAGCATAGTTCGTACAGGCGCTTGGCTCTCACGGACAGAGGCGTTGCTGTGCAGGCCTGCTCGAGGCCGAGCTGGTGCAGGAGCAGGAGCCGGAGTGGTCGCCAGCGGGAGGCCTGGGCCTGCCGTCGCCCAGCTCAGCGGTCGCGCCAGGCACGCCCACTCCGGCCGTTTCGGTGCCTCGCAGCGCCAGAGCGCGCGGACGCGTCTGCATTCAGCACATCTTGACATGTCGTTGCACGCTTGATTGCGGCGGAATCCCACTGGCCAGGCTCCCACGTCAGGGCCTGAGCCAGCTGTGGCATCCAACAGCGCTCATGACGCTGTCCTGGCCCCCGCAGGCAACAGCACTGCGGAGGAGACGTGCACCTCGGCCGCCTGCCGCCAGCTGCGGATCAAGGACGTCCGGGCGAAGGTGACCCCCAAGGAGATCGCGGAGGCGCCGCTGGTCGGCCGGGTGCCCTACGACACCTTCCCCGCCCGCAGTGCGGGCCCGGACGGCCCGCTCCCCGACTTTCCTGGCAGGTTCATGCAGAGCCCAAGTAAGCCATCCAGCACTCTCCGGCACCCCACTAAGGCGCCACTGCCAGTGTGGCGCCCGCCCTGTCCGCCTCACGCAGGTCGCCAGGCAGCGGCTGGCGGTGCTCGGGCCCTGCAAGTGACAATGTCGCGAGGGCGCACGCGAGCGTGAGCCGGCGGGGCTGGCCCTGACGCGGCGCGGCCGCGCGCAGATGACGGCCGGGCCGAGCTGTGCCAGAACTGCACGTCGCGGTGCGGCGGGCTCGCGCGCACCTGGGTGATGGACCGCGACATGGGCGGCCTGACCGCCGGCTCGGTCCTGGCCGCCGGCACGTTCAGCCTGTGCGAGCGCCGCCTGCGCGCCAAGGTCGGCTACTGCGTGCCCGCCTCGGTGCGCGGCAGCCCCGGGCACCCGGGCGCGGGGCCTCACTGTACTGTCCCTCAGCGGAGGCGGCCGCGGCGCCCGACGGGCGGGCCCCCTCCTAATGCGTCTCTGCAGCGGTCGTGCTGCGCGCATGCATGCACCTCTGCTGGCTGGGGTCAGGCATGCGGCCTGCACAGGTGCCGCGCCCTGAGTGGCGCTTCAGCTAGAGACCTGTGTGGGCTACAAGGGTCTCCGGCACGCACGCGGGCCCGCCCGTGCATGCGCTGACGCGCGCCTCCGCGCAGGTGCCCCGCCGTTTCGAGATGTGCGAGGACCCCTTCGGCACGGGCGCGACGCCGCCGCCGGCCGCCACCGCCGCGCCACTATCGGCCGCCGCCGTGGCCGCGCTCAGCGCAGCCGCCGACGCCGTGCCCGTCGCCGCCGCCAAGCCGAAGGAGGCTGCCGCTGCGACAGCCGCCGACGCAACCGCCGCGCCGCTCAGCGGGACGGCCATCGCGCTGGCCAAGCTGGCGAGTGAGGAGGCCCTGGCCAAGAATGAGACGTCCGCCGCCGACACCGCGAAGGCCAGCTGGCTCTCGTGCGACCCCACCCTGCCTCGCATGCGCCCGCTCTGCCCCGCTCTGCCCCCAGTGCTGTACACAAATGTGAACAGACAGCAATGTCTCTGTTCGCCTGCGTGCCTTCATCATCAAAGCCTCTGCGCCCACGGTGGTGCACCACTTTGATCTGTCCGGCGGTGCGGACGCCCCATGCATGCCACAGCCGCTGCGGGCGCCGGCATGCCCTGAGCCCGTGCTGACATGCCCTGACCCCAGTGGCGCCCGGCGCGCAGGTGGAAGCAGGAGACCACGCAGCGCGGCAACGCGCGCATGCTGGCCGAGGGCAAGGGCCGCGCGGGGCAGGCCAAGGGCATCCGCGCCGGCGGCATCGACTCCATCGAGGCCGCGTCGTCGCCCATCGGCGCGCCGCCGCCGCCCAGCGGCGCCAACGCGCCGCCGCCGCCGCCGCCGGGTGCGCCGCCGCCGCCCGCCCGGCTCAGGCGCACGCATCTGTGTTTTGCAGGGCTGCCACCTGCGGCCCCGCCCAGACTCCGGGTCACGTGTCCGCACTCCCAACAGCAGCGCATGCCATGCACAGAACGCTGCCGGGGCAAGCATGCCCTGCACAGGGCAGGCGCATGACGCCGCTTGGGCAAGCCCTCGCGACACGGGCCAGCGGCGAGGCGCGCCGCGCGCGGCGCATGCACCCCGCAAGCAGCCTGCGCCGGCACACGGGCGGCGGGCTGAGGGCGGCCGCTATGCCGTACCCTACCCCGCTAACCCTACCCTACCCTTGGGTGGCGCAGGCCAGTGCTACATCCTGCAATCCCAGCCCAGCATCGGCATGGCGACGACCACGTACGCCGACTGCCACGCCGTGAGCGGCGCCAACTCGGCCGCCGACTGCTGCGCGTCCTGCACCGGCACCTGCATCGCTTACCAGCACACCAGCGGTGCGCCGCCGCCCGCCGCGCCGCGCGCCGCGCTGGGAGCTCTGCTCCACGCTCTTTCCACCGTCTGCGCGCGCGGTCACCTGTGCGAAAGCGCGTTCGGGCTGGTGCTGGCGCGCTTCTGCAGAGCTCCAGAGCGCGGCCTGTTTAGGTCGGGGGCCGCTGCCGGTGTGACACCCTGGAGCGCCTCCGCGCGGCGCAGGCCCGGCTGGCGGCCAGTGCTGCATCGTGGGCGGCGGCGCGCCGCCGACGCCGCCGCCGCCGCCCATCACATACAACGCGCCGCCGCCGCCGCCGATCGCGCCGCCGCCGGGCAGCCCGCCGCCGCCGCCCCCGCCCCCGCCGCAGAGCCCGCCGCCAATCGCGCCGCCGCCGGGCAGCCCGCCGCCGCCGCCGCCGCCGCCGCCGCAGAGCCCGCCGCCGATTGCGCCGCCGCCGGGCAGCCCGCCGCCGCCACGTGCGCGCCCCCCCCCAGCCCCATGCGGCTGCTTGCCATAGGGCGTAGGGCTTCGTTGGGCTTGGTATGGTGCTGGCACGATGCTGTGCGCCTGTGATCATGTGGCATTGCATGTGCATGGCTCGTTCTGACAGCGGTGCTCCGCATCCCGCGTGCCGTGAGCACCGCGCCCGCTGAGCGAGCTCTGTTGGGCCCGCAGCGCCGCCGCCCACGCCGTCAAACCCTGCAGACGCCCTGGCGCCCGGCACGGCCAACGGCGCCAACAACGGCAACGGCGACGGCGCCAACAACGGCAACGTCAACGGCAACGGCCTGGGCAAGATGAATGGCGACGGCAACGGCAACGGGAACGGCACGTTCAGTGGCAATGCCAACGGGAACGGCAACGGCACCGTCAATGGCAACAACAACGGAAACGGGAATGGCGCCAACAACGGCAACGTCAATGGCAACGGCAACGGCAGCACGAACGGGAATGGCAATGGCAACGGCAACGCGACCTACAGCGGCAACAACAACGGCAAGACCCTCCTGCAACACCCTGCTGTACATTAGTACGTTGGTTTCTGCACTGTGCAGCAGCAAATGCGCTGTCCGCCTGGCCTCATGCCCAGCGCCCTAGCGGGTGCTGGCAGCGGATCACATGCGGCGAGGCGCTCAGTGCCGGGGCGCGCGCGTGCAGGCAACGGCAACGGCACCGTGAACGGCAACAACAACGGCAACGGCGCCGGCAACCAGTCCGGCAACGGGAACGGCAACGGCAACGGCGCCAACAACGGCAACGGCAACGGCAACACCAACTACCTGGACTACAACCAGCTCATGGCGCAGTACGGCCGCAAGCTGCTGTGGGCGGAGGAGTCGCAGCTGGCGCCACAGGAGCAGGCGCGGCCCTACTAGGTCTATTAGGGCTATTAGCTCGACGCGTAGCCCAGTTGCTTGAAGGCTATGTCTGCTGTACCATCAGGCCCACAATCTGCACGGCGCAGCGTGTGGCACGCGCTTCACGCCGGAGCGCCGGAGCGCCGGCGCGCGGTTCGGCAGCCGCCATGGCCTGCGGCTTGCGAGCACGCGAATGCACGCATGCATACATGCGGGCGCTCGTGCACGGCGCCCCACGCATGACTCGGGCGCGCGGCTGACGCGGACCGACGCGCGCGCAGGCCGGCTGGATGACGTGGCTCAACGGCCTGCTGCGCATGCTGCGCGACGCCAGCGGTAGTGGCGCGGTGGCCGCACAGCAGAAGGCCACGGCCAACAGCGTCGGCGTCACACACGACAGCCACCCGCGCATGCTGCAGGCGCGCCCTGTTTTTACCGCGCCGCCCCCTTGCCGCCCGCCCCCTGCACGCCGGCCGGACGCCACCGGCCAGCCGCGCGCGCATGTGCCTTGCTTGGCGAGCCAGCGCGAGCGCCTCGCGTGCTCGGCCGCGCACTTTCGGGTTGTTGACGGCTGCTGCGACTCGACCCGCACGCCGCGCCGTGTGCGCGCCCTCGGCGCGCGCGCGGTGCCGGCCGTTGCGCGTGACGCCGCCGCATACCCTGACTCTAACCGGCGGCCCGCCCGCGCGCAGGAGTTCCTCAACATCCCCAAGGGCAAGGAGGTGAAGCTGGTGCCATCGGGCTACCCGGGCCTGGCCTACCTGCCGTACACGGAGACCAACCTGGTCATCACGGTCGGCGTCAAGGACCCCAACGCCTTCCCGCGCCACCTGTTCGGATGTGCGCGGCCCCGCCGGCCCGCCCCGAGCTGCTGCCCTGCCGTAACCTGCGCGTGCGCGCCTGCGCGCTGCTGGCATGCCTCGAATGGAGGCTGCTCCGGGCTTTGGGCATGCGAGCCCAGGCAGTTGGTTGGTTTCATAGACGGCTGCCCTTCTTATCACTTTCTGGCTGCGGGTGCCGCCCGTGCGAGCCCTGCAGCACTGCCCGGGTGTTTCTGCCAGCGGCTGGGCACTAATGCCATCTCAGCCTCGCACCAGGCAATATCGAGGGCAAGGCAGGGAGTCGGGAACACACGTCTGACCTGCGTCCGCGCCCGCGCAGGCCCGTTCCCGCCCAGCAAGACCGGCGCATGCGTGCCGCCGCCGCAGTGCGACTGCTACAAGCAGGTGCGGAATGCCACACAGTAGAGCCGCCCTGCACACTGAGCTCAGCGCGGCCTGCATGCTCTGCTCAAACCCGCTGGGCAGGCGCTGCGCTCCAAGGATTAGCTGGGGTCACGTACCTTTACCGCAAACAGCCAGCTTGCATGCATGCCATGTCGATGCATTGCTCTGGCATGTCATGGCTGTGCCCATGCATGTGCAGCACTCCATGGAAGCGAGTGCATGCAGGGGTGCATGCCCTGCAGCAGTGAATGCCTGGAGCAAGGCATTGGCCCCGGTTGCAGCGTTGCTGAATGTGTCAAATGCCTGTCCGCCCAGGGCACGTGCACGGCCACATGCGAGCTCGGCGACAACCTCTTCTTCTGAGCGGTCGCCACGCTGCTGGGACGCGCCGGGCTGCCACGCGCCTCCGTTCCTCGCGGCCCGCGAGCCGCCGCGCGCGCCCTCCCAGAACCGGGGTTGAGCCGCCGCGGGCGGGGAGCCGCCACGGGGGGGAAGCGGGCGGCAACCCCTTGGTCCAGTGATTGTTTACGGCGCGGGAGGCTCCCGGCGCCCGCCGCCGGGCGGGGCGCCTATCTAGGCACGCCGCCACAGCGCGCTTGCCGGGTGTGGGGAACCCTACTGAAGTACCCTGCGCGCCGGGGAGGCGCGGTACTATAGCGGGAGGGCCGGGGGGCCTTGTTTGGTGGATAGTAGACGCAGGGCGGCCCTTACTGGGGCCGCGTCCGCTCGCGCTGCCCCCCCGTGGCACCGGGGGGCCGCCGAGCGCTGCGCGGCCAGTTTCGAGAGCCGAGTGCTTGCGGCCTCCCGCTTTTTGTACCCTGACAAGACGCGAGCCGCTGTACGCGCGCCGCGGGCGCGCGCCTCTGGCGCGCCATGTTGCAACGCTGGTGCTCGATTTTTAAGTAGTGGGGCGCGGCCCGTGGGCCGCCCCTTTTGGTCAGAGCCCGAGGCAGAGCCGCGCTGGCCGACGCACCCCCTTGGCTCTTGCCAGGCTGCTGCGGGGCCTACAGCTGCCGTGCAGCGCCCGCGGTAGGCGGGCTAGGGGTCTGTTTCCAGCGTCTCGGCTGCTCGCCTGTAGCTTTTGCTTGTCGCCCCTGCTCTTGCCGCGCCCACCCACCCCGCGCGGCAGGCGCGCACTGCCGGCCTTTCTTGGCACTTTGTACTTGGGAGTACTTGGGACCCGGGCGACGAGCGGGGGCTCGTCCGCGCTGCCTGCCCTGCCCTACCCTACCCTATGCCTGCGTACTGGAAGCGCTTGTGCCGCGCCCTCCCGCGGCACGTCCTGGTGTAGATCGCCCGTAGCAGGGCAGGGCCCTGGGCGCCCTCTGTGCGCGCGCACTGCGCCTGCCCGGGCGCGCTTTGCATGCGAGGGGCCACCGGAGCCCCGCTCGCTGGCACAAGCGGGCCAGGGCCCAGCAAGCAGCGCGGAACATGTATGCCGGCCCAACGGCATCCATGCTCTCTGCTTCACGCACACGTCCTGCCCAGCAGTCCCCGCAGTTCGTAGGAGGTGTGCTGGTCGCAGGCGCCCGTGTTGCCGCTTTGGCCCCCCCCTGGGGGACGCTTGCTGTGTTAAGTAGCGGGCGTGCGCCGTGCGTGTTTGTAACATAGATCAGCGTGCCTCGCATGCGCGCGACTGCACCGCTCTCGACCATACTGCTCTCAACCGGATACTTTGCTGATACTGTGTCCGTGCAATGCAGTGCCTCAGCAAGTCATGTCCAGACACAATGCAAACTGTGCAGACCTGTTCATGCAGGGAGGTTGGATGCAAACGAGCAGACATGCAGACCTGTTCATGCAGGGAGGCTGGAGGCAGAGTGCTGCAAGCTCTCTGCAACCTGCCGGCTGTCCAGGCTGTATCTGCCGGCTCCATGGCCATGGAGCCAGCCGCCGCGGTGATCGCCACTGGCAGCAAATGTGCCCTGGACGGCGAGCGGTGCATGCGCTACATGCAGAGCCCGCCTCGACGCCGACCCGGCGAGCTGCTCCCGGCATGGCAGGCATGCCCTGCCTCAGCGCGCGCCTAGCGGATGAATAAACTACAGCCGTGTATCAGCCAACTGTGGCTGCTTACGGGATTCCGGGCTGACAATGCTCTGCCAGCACCTACACACCCCATCAGGACCCCTCCTCAGACCCTAAGCGACGCGCCACAACCTCACGACGCGCCGCGCTTGTTATACGCGTCTCCCCACAGCGGCACGCGCTCGCGGCGCGGACGGCGTGCAGCGGCGCTGCGCTTGCCAGTGCGTGGCGCTCAGCCACACCCTATCCCTAAGCCTGCACAGCAGCCGCCGCCCCGCTGCATCACCCCTGCGTCACCCCTGTCCAGCCGCGCTGGCGCTGGGCCCTGCACGTGACCCTTACCCTAGCCTTCCTCCCCCTCCTCCTCCTCAAGATCCTCCTCCGGCAGCGGCGGCATGTCGCCGCGCTGCGCGAGCGCGAGCAGACGCGCCTTGGCCGCGCGCGCGCCCAGGCCCGCGCCGCGCGCGGCGGCCGCAACCGCGCTGGCGCGCCGCGCGCCCGCGTTACCGCCGGACGCCACGATGCGCGCGAGCTCCGCGCGCTGCTCGGACGTCACCTCGCGGTCCTCGTAGGTCACCTGCGCGCTCGCGGCGCGGGCGCGGCTCGGCGCGTGACGCGGCGCGGCGCGGCGCCGGTCACGCGTGCCACCGCACGTAGCGGTGGGGTGAGAAGCGACAAACTCGCGCCGCGCCACCGCACATGTTGGTGACAAGGAGTCTCATGGACACTGCAGCCAGGCTGGGCCGCTCGAGTTGAGCGTCGTCTGAGCGTCGTCCAAGCGACCGGGCACGAGGAGCGCCGGCCGCATGACCCTTCAGGCCCCGACACAGCTGCCCCGGCTCGACCTCGGCAGCCCTCGCGGGGCGCGCAGGGCCGCGCGCCTGCAGCAGCGCCTGGTACTCGGCCGGGAAGAAGCGCCCCGGCCGCTCGGCGGCCACCTTCAGCAGCGCGGGTGTCGGCAGCGCCAGCAGCCCATAGTATGCCCGCGCCTGCGTGCGGCCCACGCGCACGCGCGTCGGGGCCCCCTGCTGCGCCGGCCCTCGTGATGCTGCGCGGCCGCTCCGCCCGCACTCAGGCTCGACCTGTATGGCCTCGGCGCGGCTTCCGCCAGCCGAGGCCTGCAGGGTGCAGCCTGGGCCAGGCGACGAGCGCCCAGCACCGCAGCGGCCGGGCGGGGCGGGGCGCACGCGGCGGGACCCGCCACCGCAGCGGGGCCCTGTCAGGGGGCGCGCAGCGCGCGAGCCCGCGCGAAGCCGGTGCTGGTCCCTTGAAAGGCGTGACAGCCATCTCTTTACACACGTAGAATATTTAAGGTATCCCAAAGCTCATTGGGCTTGCCGAGATGGCGTATACATGCACTGGCCCCGGGCGGGCGGCGCGCCTTGTCGAACGCGCGCGCGGCCTCGGGGCGGAAGACGCCGCCGGGCGCGCCCAGCGCGGACAGGCTGGGCTGCAGCACCGCCAGCAGCCGGCACATGCGCGCGACGCCGTGCTGGTTCATCTCCTGCCGGGCGAAGAGACCCTTTGTCAGTGTGTCACAGCACCGCTTTCTCGTGTGCCGGCCGGCGCGGCCGTCAGGCACACAGGGAATGGCCACTTGCTAGTTCCACAACGGCCATCAGGCGCATCAGCCGCGCGGTTTGAGCACGGCCCCCGCAGGGCGTCCCGGCGGGCAGGCCGCGGCGGCCGGGGACCGTGGCGCGCGGCCCGCCGAGCGCCGGGCTCGCAGCGTAAGCTCGGGCGGGCCCCGGACAGGGTCGGGGCGCGCGCCTG
>JAABUV010001282.1_pt1 | contig 36585 bp, 33 predicted proteins | sample 5559971 | NCBI WGS metagenome assembly JAABUV01 (sample SAMN10711881, study PRJNA513362) | rock metagenome | isolation source: Antarctica rocks | place: Antarctica: Victoria Land, Knobhead nord | collected 2015-12-19
TGGAAGACGCCGAGTTGTCCGCCCTCGAATTCCACGAGGCCGTGCTCCTGCGTTTCCTGCCGTGGTCCGCGTGTATCGGCCAGACGCGACCAGTGAGCGGCGAGGTCGTAGCGATGGACCGCGCCGCTGACCTGTGTCGGGACGGCGTCGAAGCCCAGGTAGCTACGCATCACGCTCACACCGTGGTAGCCGTGACCCGCGAAGTCGTTGAACGACGCGTAGACCCGGCCGAACACGCCGGAGGCGATCAGCCGGAGCTCGAGCGCCTCCAGGGGGCGGCGATGGAACTGCTCGGCCACCTCGACCTTGACGTTCCGCCGCGCGGCGGCCTCAATGATGCGGTCGGCCTCACCGAGATCGTGCGCGATGGGCGTTTCCAACAGCACATGCAAGCCGTGCTCGACGGCCATCAGCCCAACCTGCCCATTGGCGGCGTAGGCGACCGACACGATGCCGATAACCGGAGCCGTCTCCCGGATCAGCCGATCAAGGTCGGTGTACCACGGCGCGCCCAGGCTCTCGCCCAGCCGGCGCGCCGACTCCTCGCTGCGCCCCCACACCGAGACGAGTTCCACATCGCTGGTCAACGCCTGGACGATCGGCCCGTAGAGGTAGTCCGAGCGCGACGCCGTCCCAACGATGGCGACCCGAATCGGCCCACGCGATAGTGCGCCATGCTGCATACTTCTTTCTTCCCTCTTCCCTTTCGGTAGACGTCGTCCATAGGTTGCGCTCGATCCATCGCGGGCCCCAGCAGGTCTACGTCCTGGCGCCTACCCACGGTTTCTTCCTTCCTCCCACTCTCACGCCAGATCCTCCGTATCCGGGCGAATGGCGGCCGCCTCGGACCAGAACGCCTCTGGGATAGGATAGCGGGCGAAGGCGACCGTCTCGGCCAGGCGCTCCGGCCGGCTAATCCCCACGACCGTCGACGCGACGCGCGGATCGCGCAGCGAGAATTGCAGCGCCGCCGCCGCGAGCGGCGTCTCGTAGCGGGCGCACAACTCCGCGAGGCGTCGTGCACGGTCGAGGAGGTCGGGGCGCGCCGGCTTGTAGGCATACCAGGAATCGGGGGCTGGTCCCTTGCTCAGGATACCACCCCCGTAGGGAGCCGCGTTGACCGCCGCCACGCCGCGTTGGGCCGCCAGATCCCATAAAGGGGAGGCCGCGGTATTGAGGAGCGTATAGCGATTGTGCGAGAGGACGACCTCGAAAGCCCCGGTGCGGACGTAGCGCATCATGAGGTCGATCGGACCGCCAGCAACCCCCAGGTGGCCAATGATACCCTCGTCGCGGCAGCGGAGCAACGCCTCGACGGGTCCGTCCGCCGCCATAGCCTGCTCGAACGTCGTGTTCTCAGGATCGTGGAGGTAGACCAACGGGAGATAGTCGAGGCCCAGGAGGGTAAGGCTGCGTTCGATGCTACGGCGCACCTGCGCGCCGCTGTAGTCGCGCGTCGTGGGATCGGGGTCAACCTTCGTCGATAGGACGAAGCTGGGCGGCAGCCCCCCGCGCTCCCGCAGCACGACACCGATGCGTCGCTCACTCTCGCCGTAACCAGCGCCGGTGTCAAAGAAGGTGAGGGGACCATCCAGGATGGCGCGCACCGTGGCGAGCGCCCGCTCTTCCCCCACGGGATAGGGAAAAATGTTGGTCAGTTCCCCCAGCCCCGCCGTCCCAATGCATAGAGGTGGGACCTGAAGGCCGGTCCGGCCGAGCGTGTTTGTGGGCCATGCGTCCCGCGTCGTCATCCCGCGCCTCCCCATTCGTCCCGTATCGTCGTTTCCGCGCCTCGTCTATGTTGCGAGGGCGTGTCCCACTGGGAGCGCGGGCGTCTCGCCCGTCCCCGGCGTCCGCAGGGGTGGGTCGGCCATCCCCGCAGGGCCAGCGCATCGCCACCCGTCGTGCGCTCATCCCAGCGCACACCAGGGCGGACGAGACGTCCGCGCTCCCGGTGATCCCCTCCCAGCTTTTCACGGACCATGCCTATGCTGTCGCCTCGACCCAGCCCGCGTCCGCGGCGGCGTGAGGAGAATTGGGCATGATCTGCATCAACTCGATGCGATTGCCGTCGGGGTCGGTGATCCAATATTGCCAGTTGCCATCGACGCCCTGCGTGGCCGCCCCAAGGACCTCAAGCCCGCGTTCCCGCAACTGCCGTAGCGTCGCATCCATATCGTCGACGCCCAGGCTGAAGTGATTATAGCCGCCAGCGGCGCCCGGTTGCGGCGCGACACTCTGAGCGCCGGGGAAGAGCTCGATGAACTGGCCCGGCACGACCTGAATATAGACGATCCACGGCGACGGCTCGCCCACGCGATCCAGTCGGAACGCCTCGCGGAAGCCTAGCTTGCCACAGTAGAAGTCTAGCGACCGCTCCAGGTTGGTGATACGGAATGCGACGTGTCCGATGCTCGTGATCATAAAGGCGTTTCCTCTCTTCTGTCGATTAACCCGGTCATCCCTTGATGCCCGAGAAACTAATACCTTCGATGAAGGTGCGCTGCACGAAAAAGAACAGGATGAGGATGGGCAGCGTCATCACCACCCCGATAGCCATCAACTGCGTCCAGTGCGGATCCTGCCCCATGACCTGCTGGACACCGATGGAGAGCGTGTACTTGCTCGCGTCAGTCAAGTAGATCAGCGGCCCCAGGAAGTCGCTCCAGGCCGTGATGAACGAGAAGATCGCCGCCGTAGCCAGCACGGGCCGCGACAACGGCAGGATGATCCGCCAGTAGATCCCCAGGTCGCTGCACCCATCAATGCGCGCCGCGTCAGACAACTCCGAGGGCAGTCCCAGGTAGAACTGGCGGAACAGGAAGATGAAAAACGCGTTGCCAAAGAAGGAGGGGACAATCAACGGCAGATACGTGTTCAGCCAACCGAAGCTACGGAACAGCAGGAACAGCGGGATCATGGTCACCTGATACGGCAGGATGAGCGTGGCCAGCACGACGACGAACAGCGCCTCACGGCCCGGCCACTTGACGCGCGCGAAGCCGTAGGCCACGAAGGACGACGAGGCTGTCGCGCCGATCACCACGGGCACACAAATGTACATGGTGTTGAGAAAGTACTGCACGAAGGGGAACTCGTTGACCGCGCTCGCGTAGTTCGACCACATCACCGGATGCGGAATCCAGTTCACCGAGGACGAAAAGACCTCCGTCTCCGGCTTGAGTGACGTCGAGATCAACCAGAGGAACGGACCCAGGAAGAGCGCGGCCAGGAGCACGAGCAGCGCCTCCATCAGGAGGGTACGCCCCCGCTTTCCCCAAGCCGCGTTATGCCGGCCGCGCGCTCGGAGCGCGCCGGCGCGTTTATTGACTGCCAGCATAATAGACCCACCTTGCCGAACTACGGAGCACAACGAGTGTCAGAGCCAGCGTGATGACCAGGAGGATCCAGGCCAACCCCGAGGCATACCCCATGTGGAGATAGGAAAAGGCGTTCTGGTAGAGGTAGAGCGCATAGAAGAGGCTCGAGTTGATCGGGCCGCCATTGGTGATGATAAACGCTTGCGTGAAGAACTGGAAGGAGGCGATGATCGCCAGGATCACGTTGAACAGGATCACCGGAGACAGGCTCGGTACGGTGATATGCCGGATTTTATGCCACCAGTTCGCCCCATCGACATCGGCCGCCTCGTAGAGCGCCCTGTCGACATCCTGCAAACCGGCCAGATAGATGACCACGGCGTTGCCGGTGCCCCAGAGGGACATCAGGATGAACGAGGGCTTGACCCAACTCGGGTCGGCAAACCATCCAGGCCCATTGATCGACACAACTCGTAGCCCCACATTGACCAGGCCGTTCTGTGGGTCCAACAGCCGGTCCCACAGAATGGAGAGCACGACCACGGGGATCAGCGTCGGCAAGAAGACGATGGCCCGAAAGAACGGTTGGCCGGGTGCCTTCACGTTCAATAGGATAGCGATCGCGATATCCACGACGGTGTAGAGCGGGATACCGACCACCGCTATGAAGAACGTGTTGCCGAGCGACGTCCAGAAGAGCGGATCCTTGAAGATCGCCTGATAGTTGCCCAGCCCGATCCAGGTAGGCGGTTGTAGCACATTGTAATCGGTGAAGCTGTAGTAGAGCGACGACATAATCGGGTATAGGTAGAAGAGCAACAACCCGATCAGCCAAGGGCTGATGAAGAACAAGCCCGTGCGTAGCTTGCGCCGCTCCATGGTTCCCATGCGTTGCACCGTTCATTCTCCTTCACGGCGATGGCCGCCGGGCGCCCTCTTATCGTGATCTTGTTATCGTGAGCGTGCCCTGTCCATGGTCGTCCCGCGCGTATGACAGACCACGGGCAGGGCACGCTCACAGCGCGAACCCCCAGTGTCTTTCGGGTAGCGCTGTCTACCGCATCCTACTGACGCAGGGCCTTATCCAGGAGGGGTTGCATCTGACCCTGAAGCTGGCTCATGGCCTGCTGGGCCGTGGCCTTGCCGTAGATGACGCTCTGTTGAGCCGCCCATACATTGTTGGACAACTGAGCGGAGATCGGCAGCAACGGGCCATTGGTGACGTTCGGCGAGACCGCTAGCTTCTCCGTGAGTGCATACGCGGCGTCGTGATGCTGCTGCCAGATATTCTTGGGCGCGTCCGAGCCCTGCTTGTAGCCGGCGAATGTGTGCCAAACGTTCTCGTTGCCGATCACCGCGCTGCCGTTTCCCGCCCACAGCGCGAACTTCACCGCTTCCAAAGGATGCTTGGAGCCGACCGGTACCATATAGATGTTGAACGAGAACACCGTCGCGTCCTTACGTCCCCCCGCCGGATAGGGAATCGGGTACACCGCGTAGTCGAGCTTGGGATTATAGGTACGCAGTGCCTCGGTATGGAAGTTGCCGCCGACCGCCATGGCCAGCTCTCCTGAGATGAAGGGGTCATTGGGCGAGAACTGGTTGCCGAAAGCGGCGACGGCGGACTCAACCTTACTGATGCCGTACCTCTTGGCGTAGCTCGCCTCCCACTCCAGAGAACGGACGATCGCCGGGTCGGTCAGGTTGAGCGTCACCTTGCCGTTGACTGTTTTGGTGACGTTGCCGCCAAAGATCCAGGGCCACGTCCAGACGCCGCCGGACCCATTGATGCCGCCGCCCTCCCAGAACCAGGGGATAAAGCCGATCGTCTTGAAGTCGCTCGACGTGAGCTTCTGGGCATAGGCGTCGAGTTGCGTGAGGGTAGTCGGCGGTTTGCTCGGGTCGAGTCCCGCCTTGCGGAATAACGCCTTGTTGATGTAGAGATAGAGGAGGTTGCCCGTCTCGGGCAGCGCCCAAATCTTACTACCGTAGCGCATCAAAGGCAGCACGCCGGGCAGCATCTGGCTGGCGGACCACCCCACCGTCTTCAGGTACGGCGACAAATCGACCAACCCATTCTGATAGCCCATCACGGCGGCGGCGTTGTCGAGGTTGGTGACCACCAGATCGGGCGGGTTGCCCGCGGCGATGGCCGAAAGGAGCTTGCCGTTGGTCACACCGCTATCGGTCGGGACGTACAACCCGCTCGCCTGGATGTCGTGGTGGGTGCTGTTGAACTGCTTCATGCGGTTCTCTTCGTACGTCTTGGAGTCGCCGCCCCACGGATACCAGTAGGTAATCTTCACCGGCGCGGCGGAGCGGGCGGCGAAGCTTTCGGTGGGAAGCAGTGATCCCGCGGCCAGCGCGGCCCCCGTCGCGGCGGCGCCGCCAAGGAACGTACGGCGGGAGAACGGTGTCGTTATATCCATCTGAGACACTCCTTGCAAGTCCATCTTCTCAAGACACTTCTTCGCGGATGCGCGCGGCCACGACCTGGCCGGACGAAACCACCATGCGGACGCTACAGCATATCCATCTACTATCCTGTGCCGCCTCCTTTCTTCGTCATCGCAGTAATCGCAAGCTGTTTTCCGGGTCAACTCATGACCCGCCGCGCTTTGCGCGAGTGGATGGGGTTTACAATGAGGGTGGGCACGCCGATTCACGGCGCACCAAGGTCGGCAGAAAGACCACCGGGTTGATACCCGACACGCCCTTCGGCGGTAACGCCTGCGGCTCGACAGCAGCGACCTTGTCGAGCAAGGCGTCGGCCGCATAGCGCCCTATCGCCTCGATCGGCTGGCGCACGGTCGTCAACCCAGGGGTGCTGAGTTCAGCGCTCTGGATACCATCGAAGCCGACCAGGGAGAGGTCATCCGGCACACGCAACCCGTACGTCAAAGCAGCCTTGAGCAGCAGGAGCGCGCTCATATCGTTGGACACGAAAGCGGCGGTTGGCCGCGTGGGGGCGGCGAGTACACGTTGCAGGGCCTTCCGCGCGACGGCGAGGTCATGACCGCGCACGTCGGCCGAATAGGCCGGGCCATAGGGAAGGCCATGCGCTTCCATGAAACGGGCATGAGCTTCCCAGCGCTGCTCGTCCTCCCACGACATCGGCCACTGATCGGGTCCGATGTAGGCGATAGAGCGGTGCCCTAGCGTGAACAGATAGTCGAGCGCGAGGGTGACGCCGCGAGTGTTATCGACGCTGATCGCGATCTCGCCCGCCAGGATCGGTCGACAGCCGACGGTCACCACATGGCGATGCTCCTGGACGAAAGCAGCCATCCCCTCGTGGTTGAGCGTAAGGGGAAGTACATCCCCCAGCAGGAGCAATCCATCCACACGCTCGGGGCCCAGGATATCGCCCAGCGCCCCCATCGTCCAGCCTTCGCCGGCGTGATACTCGGCGTTTCCCACCAGCACATGGTAGCCGCGCGTCCGGCACACGGCATAGATCGCCTGCAAGAACTCCGCGCTGAACGGCTGCGCCAGATCACGCGCGATGACGCCAATCGTCTGCATCGTCGTGGTGCGCAAACTCCGCGCAGCGGGGTTGGGCCGATACCGTAGTTCCAGCGCGGCGGCGCGCACACGCTCGACCGTCGCCGGGCTGATCGTCACCGACCCCATGCGGCCATTGAGCACACGCGAGACAGTGGACGGGGAGACACCAGCGCGTTGCGCCACATCCAAGATGCCGCCTCCAACCTGGGTATCCTTGACCATCTCAAACCCTCAACTCGCCGTGCAAACGTTTGCCCTCAATGCTTTTCATTACGATAACAGAGGGACGCCGGCTTGTCAAGAACGATATGTTACCAGCAGGGTCATGTAGTTTTCGCAGCGGTGGCGCGACCCTTGCCCCCGGTCCCATGCGGATTGGTCTCTCTCCGCTCCGACAGCCCACCCTGCTCTCCACTAACGCGGGCGAGGGGAGCCGCCGACCATGTGACGACCGTCTCCCCTCGCCTCAGGGTATGAGCGCGGCTAGATCAAGCGGACGGAACGGTGACCGCGCCGGTGAGAAAAAATAATGCTTATCTCTACGATTTGGTGAGGGAGAATCGATGACAAGCCAAAAGATTGTACCGGAACTCTATTGCTCCGACTTTCCGCGCAGCCTGCACTTTTACACAGAGATACTCGGTTTCAGCGTGCGCTATGTCCGTCAAGAGGAGCGGTTCGCCTACCTTGACTTAGCTGGCGCCGCGTTGATGATCGAACAGACCGTCGAGGACGCACGAACACTCGTGGCGGGTGATATGGACTACCCGTTTGGTCGGGGGATAAACCTACAAATCTCGATAGACGACGTAGATGCCCTCTATGCCCGTGCACAGGCGGCGGGAAGCCGCATCTTTTTGCCACTTGAGGAGCGTTGGTATCGTCGTCATGCGGACGAGGTCGGGAACCGACAGTTCGTGGTCATGGACCCGGATGGCTATCTCTTGCGCTTTGCCCAGGATCTGGGCGCTCGGCCAATGAAGGTGGCGCCGACGCCTACAAACTAAGCTTCGACATGTACTACTTCGGACTCCGCGTACATTTCTGCCGTGGCCCAAGGATTACATCGGCGAACGGTGTTGAGTGCTCTGGGTTGACAGTGATGCCTGCTGCACAGGTCCCCGTCACCGGCGCAGGGAATGAATAGGTAGGTGCGTTTGACATAGGCAGTTCACCGATATATACTGCTGCTATGGGCAAGCGGACGATGCAGGAGGCGACCTTCCTGATCCTCACGGCGCTGGCGGCGGGCAGCCAGCACGGCTACGGGATCATCACCGATGTCGCGAGGATCTCGGACGGACGGGTGCGGTTGCGCGCTGGGACGCTGTATGCGGCCTTGGACCGTCTGCGCCTCGACGGGTTGATCAGGATCGACCGAGAGGAGATCGTGGAGAACCGCCTACGCCGGTACTACCGGCTCACGCCGGAGGGCAGCAGGCAGTTGGCCACTGAGGCGGCGCGATTTCAGTCCAATGCGGCGACCGCCTTCGCGCGGCTCGGTCTCACGGGGGGGATGGACAGACGACCGACGTCGCCGACTTAGAGCGCGGGTACCGCCGCTGGCTGAGGGGGGCGGAGTGACGGTGTCCGCGGGTACCAGCAGCGCTCCAGCGCTATCAGTCGAGCATCTGTCGAAGCGCTTCGGCGAGCGCCTGGCCTTCGACGATGTCTCCTTTGCGGTGGAACACGGGGACGTGTTCGGGTTTCTCGGCCCCAACGGCGCCGGGAAGACGACGACCGTGCGCACGCTGGGCACGCTCATGGCGCCGACCGCGGGCGCGGCCACGGTCGCGGGCATCCCCCTCACGCCGGAGAACGGTGTGGAGATCCGCCGGCGGATTGCGATCATGCCCGAGTCGCCGGGACTCTATCTCCGCCTGAGCGTGCGTGAGAACCTCGCCTGTTTCGCCGACCTCTACGAGGCGCCCGACGCGACCGCGCGCATTGGGCGCGCCCTGCAGGCCGTCCACCTGGCCGACCGGCCCCACGAGGCCTGCGGCAGTCTGTCCAAAGGTCTCCGCCAGCGGGTCGCCCTGGCGCGGGCGCTGCTCAGCGACCCGGAGGTGTTGTTCCTCGACGAGCCGACCTCCGGCCTGGATCCGGTCGCCGCGCGCGACGTCCATGAGTTGATCGACGGCCTCCGCCAGCGGGGCGTGACGATCTTTCTCACCACCCACCGCCTTGAGGAGGCCGAGCGCCTGTGCGACCGCGTCGCGATCTTGAACACGACGCTGCGCGCGATCGGCCGCCCCGACGAGTTGCGGGAGCGGCTATTTGCCCAGACGCTCACGGTCAGGACACGCGTCCCGCTCCCCGCGCCGGACCGCGTCTTTGGCGGCCTCCCGGCCGTCGACGGCTGGCGCCAGGACGGCCCGGCCGTGTACGTCTTGGCCGTGTCCGACGCGGCCGTCGCCGCCCCAGCCGTCACCCGGGCGCTGGTGGCGGCCGGCGCCAATGTGCTGTCGCTCAGCGAGGGGCGCCACTCGCTCGAGGATGTCTACCTCGCGCTCATCGACGCGGACAAGGAGGCGGGCCAGACATGAGCATGAGCACGCGTCGGGTTCGGGCCATCGTCCGCAAGGAACTCCGGGAGTATCGGCGCAACCGCTCCCTCGTCGTGGCGATGGCGATCTTCCCGCTCATCTTCCTCATCCAACCGCTGGTCGTCGTCTTCGCCCTGCCCGCGTCGGCATCGAACCAACTCGCGCACGAGCATCTTCTGCTGTACATGCTGTGCATCCCGGCGCTCGTGCCGGTCTTCGTCGCCGCCTACGCGGTGGTCGGCGAGCGTCAGCAGGGCACGCTCGAGCCGGTGCTCACGACGCCGATACGCCGCGAGGAGTTTCTGCTGGGCAAGGCGCTGGCGGCCCTCGTCCCGTCGCTTGCCGTCTCCTATATGGTGTACGCCTTTTTCCTCGCCTGCGTGGCGCTCTTCGCCCGTCCGGGCGTGGCGTCGGCGCTCATCCGAGGTCCGGACATGCTCGCCCAGCTGCTCTTCACGCCGCTCCTGGCCGCCTGGTCGATCTGGATCGGCCTCGGGATGTCCGCCCGAGCGAGCGACGTCAGGGTCGCGCAGCAACTCGGCCTGTTGGCGAGTCTCCCGTCGGCCGTGGTGACGGCGCTCATCGCGTTCGACGTGATCCACGCGACGCTCGGCCTGGCCCTCGGCCTCGCGGCGGCGTTGCTGCTCGGCGACGGACTCGGCTGGCGGATCATGGCGGCGACGTTCGACCGCGAACGACTCGTGACGGGAACACGGTCATGAGGTCGTGGTCAGCCACCGACACAGCGCGCCGCGGACGCCGACGACCGGCACGCGCAACGATGTCTTGCAGATGCAGCGACGGGCTGCTCGCGTCCTACGGCCTGCGCCCCAGGAACGCGGCGAGGCGGTCGATCTCGGGCAGGTCGTCCGCCACCGGGACCGGCGGGGCGAAGGCGGCGCCGGGCGGACGGTCACCGGGGGCGCCGGCCTGCGTGAACTGCATGGCCGCCCGTACGACGTCGGGGGCGAACGCCGGCCGCTGCCCCGTGGCCCTGGCCACGTCCCAGCCATGGACCACCGTCTCCACTAGATGTAGGGTGAGCGCCGCGCGCCCAGGCAGGACGCCAATGGGGAGCGCGAACGTCCGGTCGAGCAGCGCCGGGTCCCGCCACGCCGCGTCCACTGCCGCGGCCGAGCGTCGGTACGCGCCCGCCGGGTCGTCACCGAGCAACTCAAGGCTCGATCCAGCGCCCCGCGTGGGCGCGCTCTGGATCGGCTCGCCCCGCGTTACGCCGGCGTACCGGATATTGCCACCGACGAGGTGGGCAAGGAGCGCCTGCATGTCCCAGTCGGAGCAAGGCGTGGGCAGGCCCATCTGGTCGAGTCTCACGGCGTCGACGAGTCGAGCCGTTTCATCCAGAGCGCGCTTGTGTAGGTGAACGATGTCCATACGGATGCTTCTCCTCACGCCGTTTCCTGAGCCTGTCGTCGCGGACGGATGGTCTCCCCCCATGATAGCATGGTCGATTTAGCACCCGCTGAGATTACGCCGGGGCCTGGGCGCTTGACCAAACTACCCGCCATGGCCCCAACGATTACACAGCTTCGCCTATACTGGCGGTATGTCTAGCGCATCACGTCCGTTCAAGCAGCGAAGGAGGCCCTATGACCAGCAGGTTCACGGAATTGGCGATCGACTGCCACCGCCCGCATGAGTTGGCCGCCTTCTGGTGCGCCGTGCTCGACTATAGGATCATCGACGCGGAGGGAGACGTCGTCGAGATCGCCGGGTGGCAGCCGACGCCTGAGGCCGTACGAGCGCGCGTGAGCGCGCCGACGCTGACGTTCGCGCGCGTGCCCGAGGCCAAGACGGTGAAGAACCGCCTGCACATAGATGTGAGCCCCATTGATCGGGCGCAGGAGGCGGAGGTGGAGCGGTTGCTCGCCCTGGGCGCACAGCGCGTGGACATCGGCCAAGGCGAACAGAGATGGGTCGTCCTGGCCGATCCGGAAGGTAATGAATTCTGCGTGCTGAGGAGCCTCCAAGCGAACTAGTAGTCCGTCAAGCTTTGTTTAAACAGTTAGGCGGGGTCGTACCCCCTAGAACCGCCGGTATCCTGCCGGCAAGCGCTTGCCGGCAGGACGGTCAGCGGACCGACGCCGGCGGTCCCAGGAGCAACTGCGCGGAGTTCGCTTGACAGACTACTAGCACGCCCTCTGCGGTTTCACCTGTCAATCGGACACGATAGCCGCGTCAGGGGCGAGATGCGCGGCCCCGCCCTTGACGTTCTCGGTCGCCCGGTTCGACGCGCGTGCGTCTCCAGCGGGTGGCCGACGCAGTCAGGCGGCAGCACTCACATGGTTAACCAGGAGTCTATGTGAGCGCCCCCAAAAGCAGGAGCGACCAATCAACCTATCAGGGCGCGATGCGCACACGCAGCCCGGTCGCGGCTGACTCGATGGCGCCGAAGACCATCGCCAGGCTCTTGATGTTGTCGTGGCACTCGCCCATCGGCGCCACGCCGGTCTCCAGCGCGTGCAGAAAGTCGCGCAGCGAGCCGGCGATGCCGGTCGGCACGTCCTGTGCGACCTCCGCTTCGACGGTCCGCACCGTGGACAGAAAGCCGTCGCGCGCCGTCACCACGCCGGCCACGGGCGCGTGAGCGCCGGCTCCGTCCCATGTGGCCGTGCCGTGCGGCCCCACCGCACGCCACTCCGCCTCCCACGCGGTAGGGCGGCCCTCGGCGCACCAACTCCCCCGGTAGGTATAGCGCAAGCCACCGGTCATCTCGAAGATGGCGGTGGCGCAGGCGTCGCCGCGGTACCAACTCCACGGGGGATTGAACTCCTCGCAGTAGACGGCCACAGGGTCGGCGTCGCACAGGTAGCGCGCGGCGTCGAGCGTGTGGATCGCCATATCAAGCAGCAGCGGGCTCGCCATCTCGTCACGGAACCCACCGAAGTGAGCGCCAATATAGAAATCGGAGTTGAGGATGCCGGGCGGCCCGGTCCGATCGACGATCAGCCGGCGCAGCGCCTGCAGGTTGGCGTCGTAGCGCCGGCTCTGACTGACCATGTAGAGCGTGCCCGCCCGCTCCGCGGCGGCCACCATCTCACGCGCGTGCTCCATGCTGCTGGCCATCGGCTTTTCGCCTAATACGGGCAGGCCGGCCGCCAGCGCCGCCAGCGTGACGTCGCGGTGCGCCTCGGGCGTGGACACGTCGACCACGATGTCGGGGCGCGCCCGCGCGATCACGGCCTCCAGGTCGGCGCCTATCACGATGTCGTCGAAGCCAAGTTCGGCGGCGGCTTGCTCCGCCGCGGCGGGCCGCAGGTCGACCCACCCGACCACGCGCACCGCGTCGCAGTCGCGCAGGTTGCGGCCCCACGCGCGTCCCATTCCTCCAGCGCCGACGATGAGCGCGTTCCTCTTGTCCATAGTGCGTTACCTCACCCCGGCTGACCGGCCGCCCCAAAATCGAGAATATTGTAGGTCGTCATGCGCGCATCCGTCATTTCAGGTCAGCGATCACGACGCCGCGGTCGATGTAGCGCTGGCCGAACGCGTAGAGGATGACGGGGACGATCAGGGCGACGGCGGTCGCCGCCATCAGTTTCGGATAGTCGGGGCCAAACGGCGTGGTGAAATTGAGTAGGCCCAGCGGCAGCGTCCGGTTGGCGTCGTCGGTGAGATACACTAACGGCCCCCAGGTGTCCTTCCAGCTGTTGAGGAACTCGAAGATCGCGACCACGATCAAGATCGGCGTGGCCTGCGGCAGGATCATGCGCCAGAAGATGCGCCAGTTGCCGCAGCCGTCCAGGCGCGCCGCCTCGTCGATCTCGCGCGGGAGCCCCAGGAAGAACTGGCGCATTAGAAAGATGTCGAAGGCCGAGCCGAACAGCTTGGGCACGATGATGGGCAGGAAGGTGCCGTACCAGCCCAGGTCTTTGAACAGGATAAAGAGGGAGATGGTGAGCGCCTGAGCGGGCAGAAGCATGGTCGCCAGCACGAGGCCGAACAACAGGTTGCGGCCGCGAAACTTGAGGCGCGCGAAGCCGTAGGCGACGACGGCGGAACTCAGGGTCGCTACCACGACGCTGTACAGGGCCAGCCATACGCTGTTGAAAGCGTAGCGGCCGAAATTGTACACGGTGAAGATCGCGGAGTAGTTGTCCCAGTGCGCCGGGTTGGGCAGCCACTGCAGCGGGATGGCCATGTATTGGTTCATGTCCTTGAGCGAGGCCAGGATCAGCCACAGAAAGGGGAACAGGATCATCACGCTGAACAGGATCAGGACAACGTAGGTCAGGGGCAGGCGGGTCCGGTCGAGCGCGCCGGGCCTGAGCAAGGCGCGACGGGACGGGACGGGCAGGGAATGCGGGGTCGTTTCAATGCGCTGTGCCATCTTTGTCTCTCCATCTCTCCCTGTTACTCGGCTTCGGCGAGCTGCTGCCCGTAGTAGGTGTAGCGCCGGCCCACCCACAGGACGATGACCGTCAGGATCAGGGCGACCGCGAATATGATGACCGCTAGCGCCGAGCCGTAGCCGAAGTCGCCGTCGATAAAGGCCACGCGGTACAGGTAGGTCAGGAAGAACGCCAGGTTATAGTGGTAGCCCAGCACGTCCGTGCCGGTCATGCCGCCGGACGTGGCGAAGATGAGCGGCGTTTCGAACACCTGCAGGTGGCCGATCAAGGTCATGATCGTGTTGAAGATGATGACGGGCGCGAGCAACGGCAGCGTGACGGTACGGAAGCAGCGCCACGCCCCCGCGCCATCCATCTGCGCGGCCTCGTATAAAGATGGCGGAATACTCTTGATGCCCGCCAGGAAGATGATCATGCCGCCGCCGATAAACCATAGGTTGACCAGGATGAGGGGGACCAGCACGAACACTGGTTGGTCGTAATTGGTGATCCAATTGACCGGGCCGACGCCGAAGAGATGCAGGAACATATTGGCTAGCCCGTTCTCATCGCCGCGAAACACCTGCTTGAACAGGGCGCCCGTCGCGGTACCAATAAGCAGGCTGGGTACGTAAATGATGATGCGGAAGACATGGTTGCCGTGGAAGTCGCGCGCCAGCAGCGTGGCGAAGAACAGGGCGACGACGATGGACACGATCGTCGCGCCTACGACGTATATCACCATATTCTGCGCGACCTGCCCGAAGATAGGGTCGTTGGTTAAAATGTCCTGGTAGTTTTTCGGCCCCACCCACTGCGGCGGCAGGTACAGATTATACTTCGTGAAACTGTGGTAAATGAGCTCGATCAACGGCTTGAGCCCGAAGACGATAAATCCAAAGAGCCAGGGGGCGATGTAGAGATAGCCCTGCACATTATGGTTGCCCACTATGCGGCCGATGGGATTGGAGCGCCTCGCGACGCCCTGACGCCCGGCGCTGCCCGCGCGCTGCCCTGTCGCGGCATTAAACACGATCATCCTCCTCCACGACTAGCTGGAAGTCGGAAGTCGGAAGTCGGAAATCGTTAGAAACGCTTTCTAACGACACGGCCCTCACCCCCATCCCATGCGGATTGGTCTCTCTCCGCTGCGCTCCGACAGCCCAACCCGCATGGGATGGGGGTGAGGGGGAGAACTACATGGCCCTGTTCTAACGACTTCCGACTTCCGACTTCCGACTTCCGACTATCGACTATCGACTATCGACTATCGGCTTAGTGCTGCTGACTCAACAGCGCGTTGCCCTGCTCCTGCATCTGGGCCGCCGCTTTCGCCGGGGTGAGGCGTCCGCGCGCCAGGTCGTTGGTGATGTTGGTGAGCGTCACACTTAGCTGCGCGCTGGGGGTGAGCACGCCAGGCCGGAAGGCGTTCTCCTGGCTGCGCAGCGTCTGCACGAAGCTCTCGGGCTGGATGACCGACCCCACGCGCAGGAAAGCGTCGTGGTCGACCGGGACGTCGCTGAACTTGGCGTAGTTGAGCTGGTTTTGAGTCTGCGTGGCCCACTTGATAAACGTCCACGCCGCGTCGGTGTTCTTGGAGCCCTTGTAGATACCGTAGCCGTTGGCGCCGGAATCCATGGCCGGGCGCTTGATGGTGACGCTGGGGGCGACGCCGTAGTTCAGCTTGCTGGCGACGATCGTCCCGAAGTCCCAGGGGCCGACCGCCGCGATCGCGACCTTGCCGGTCTGCAGGGAACCGATGTAGCCGCCGCCGAAGTCGGCGATGTGGTCGATAGACGGCGTGACGCCCTCCGTGAACATGCTCTGGTAATCGGCGAGCCCCTGGATAGCGGCCGGCGTATTCATCGTCATGCGCGTAGGGTTGACGGCATGGTCGTAGACCTGACCGCCGCGCATCTCGACCAACTCGTTCCAGTCGAGGATAGCGCCGGGCGCCAGGGCATACTGCACGGTCCTGCCGTTTTTCTTAATGGTCAACTTCTTGGCGATCGTCATTAGTTGCGCGAACGTCATCGGCTTGACCGGATCGGGGTACGCCACACCCGCCGCCTTGAACAGCGTTTTATTGTAGCCCATGACCCACAGTGCGATGCCCGTGGGCAGCCCGTACTGCTTGCCGTTCCAATAGAAGAGCGACTTGGTAGCGGCCTGCAGATTCTTGGACGCCATGGTGTAGTCCGAGAACTGCGTCAGATTGTAGAACAGGTCGTTCTGGAAATACTGCGGGACCATGCCCGTGCTCATACCGATGACGTCGTAGGCGTTCCCCGCGGCCAGGGTCGTGTGCAGCTTGTCCCAGTAGTTGGACCACGGCAGGATCTCAGCCTTGATCTTGATGCTGGGGTGCGTCGCCTCGAACCCCTGCAGCCAGGCGCGATAGGCGGCGTCCTTGGTCGGGGTATTCTGCCACCAGCCCCAGGTCAGCGTCGTCGTCGCGGCGGACGAGCGTGCTGTCCGCGTGGCGGCTTCAGCGAGCGCGGGGACGGAGCCTGCCGCGGCGACGGCGGCGCCGGTAGCGGCGGCGCGGATAAGAAACGTACGACGATCGGTTTTGTTCTGGTCCATCATTGGTCTCCATTAACACGACGGTAGCGTCTTTGAGCGACGCTGCCAATCGACCTGTCTTGCTATTTTGCTCTATAAATGCGCGACGAAAAGACAATGCTTACGCGTGTGCGAGCCCGTTTATGGGCGCCTCCGGCTTCGCGTCAATCACCCCCTTTCTTCGATCAAACTCGTAAATTATCGTAGGGGCGTATGGCATACGCCCACGCGTTCGAGGCCACGGGCGTATGCCATACGCCCCTACGCCACGCCGGGCGTCTCGGCCCCGTGGATAATTCACGAACCCTATTTCTTCGGTCAAACTCGTGAACTCCCCTGGGAGCGCGGGTCACGGCCCCCCGTTTTCCGTATACTCCACGCTCGGCGTGCGCGCCGGCGCGTCGCACCCACACGAGTTGCGTACGATCACCGACGTCTCTACCAGCACGCGCTGGTGCGGGGCGCCCGGGTGTGCGATGCGGCTCAACAGTTGCTGGGCGGCGACGCGGCCCAGGTGCTGTTTAGGGACATGGACGGTGGTGAGCGGGACGCCGATGTGCCGGGCCGGGTCAATGTCGTCGTAGCCCGTCACCGCGATGTCCCCCGGCACGGAGAGTCCCGCCGCCTGCGCGGCGTCGATCGCGCCCATGGCCATGGCGTCATTGATCGCCAGGATGGCCGTGGGCCGGTGCTCCAGGACTTGCCGCGTCAGGGCATAGCCCGTATCGTGGGTCGTCGCGTCGGCGTGCAGGATCGCCAGCGGCTTCACGCGCGCCGCGAGCAGCGCGTCCCCGAAGCCGGCGCAGCGCTCACGGTTGGTGATCCAATCCTTGGGTCCGGCGATCACCACGACGCGCTTGTGCCCGTGGCTAAGCAAGTGCTCGGCCACCTGACGCGCCCCGCTACGGTCATCGCCCAGCACGGCGTCGATGGGCGCCCCCGCGATAGCGTTGTCGACCAACACGGCGGGCAGGCCCATCGTGTAGAGCGCCGTGATGAAGCGGGAGGGCACGACCGGCCCGGCCACGATCACGCCGTCAGCGCGGCGGCCGCGCGCCACGCTCCACTGCTCCGGCCGCGCGATATGCTCATCGGTCAGCGTGGTGATCAGCAGGTGGCGCTCCTGTCGCTGTAGTTCTTGCTCGGCCCCGAACATGATCCGGCTATAGAAGGCGCCGAAGAACTGGTCGCTCGTCAGCGGCGGTTGATAGATCGCGAACGCCACGTTGTCGGTGCGCGTCGTCGCCAACGAGCGCGCGGCGCCGTTGGCGGCGAAGTTGAGGCGTGAAGCCTCGGCCAGGATTTGCACGCGTACCGGCTCACTCACGCCCATCTTACCGTTGAGCGCGCGCGAGACGGTCGCGGGGGATACCCCGATGGTCTGGGCGATGTCAGCAATCGTGGTCATGTGTGAAATCTCCAACGTAAGCGCTTGCGTCTATTATGCACACAATGATGCGGCTTGTCAATAGGGACGGCCCTCACCCCCAACCCCTCTCCCTGACGCGGGAGAGGGGAGCCGTCCTGCCGTATGATGCGCGTGCCCGTCTTTGCGTACCATAGTAGGGAGGCGCCCCGTATGATCTTTATGCTCTTTGCGCGCCATATGGTCGAGGCCATACTACACTGAGAGCGGCTCCCCCTCTCCCCCAGCCAGGACATGATAGGGGACTCCCCTCTCCCGCGCCAGGGAGAGGGGTTGGGGGTGAGGGCCGTTGGGCGGTGAGGCCCAATCCCCTATTGACAATGCGCTATCAATCAACGCATAATGCTGAGAAAGCGATTGAGTAAAACTTGCATGGAGATACATGGTGAGGACGCGACCTAGCACAGGTGAACCGCTGGCCGGCATAGCGCCCGCGTTTCCTCGCAAGATCAAGCGCGCCTTGCCGCCCGCCGCGGCCGTGGTTGCTGTGGTTGCCATGGCGACGATGGCCGCGGCGGGCGCGGGGCGTTCGGCGGGACTGCCAAGCGCCGCGACAGGAATGGGCTTCGTGACGCGCGCGGGCGCGGCGTTGCTGCTCGATGGCCGCCCCTTCCGTTTCGCCGGACCCAACATCTACTGGCTGGGCTTGCAGGGCGACGGCTACCCAACGCGCTTCCGCGTTGACGACGCCCTGACCACTGCCCGCGCGATGGGCGCTACGGTTGTGCGCGCCCACACCATGGGCATCTCAGTGGGCTGCAGCCTGTGCGTCGAGCCGTCCCGCGGCCATTTCAACGCGACGGCGTTGGCGCACATCGACTATGCCGTCAAGGCGGCGCGCGACCACGGCCTCCGGCTGATCATCCCGCTGGTCGACAACTGGCGCTACTACCACGGCGGCAAGCATACCTTTACCGATTGGCGCGGTATCGCGGACGAGGATCAGTTCTACACCAATAAGACGGTCATCGGCGATTTCGAGCAATACATCGGCCACCTCCTGACCCACGTCAACACCTATACCGACGTCGCCTACAAGGACGATCCCACCATCATGGCCTGGGAGACCGGTAACGAGTTGCGCGCGCCGGCACGTTGGGTCCGAACCATAGCAGGCTACATCAAAGGCGTCGACCACCACCATTTGGTTCTCGACGGCGACTACGGCGTCGGCCTCGACGGCCCACCGCCGTCCAGCGTCGACATCCTCTCCGACCACTATTATCCGGCCGACGTCACCAAACTCAAGGACGCCGCCGCGGCCGCGCGCGCCGCGGGGCGCCCCTTCATCGCGGGCGAGTTCGACTGGCAGGGCAAGAGCGGCGGCGATCCTCTGGACGCCTTTCTAGCCGCCGCCCAGTCGACACGCGCGGTCTCAGGCGACTTGTACTGGGCGCTCTTTGGGCACGACGACACCTTTGGCTACGTGGACCATAGCCCCTCGTATACCCTGCACTATCCCGGCGACACGCCCGCTATGCGCCGCGCCGCGCAAGCGCTGCGGCGCCATGCCTACGCCATGAGCGGTCTGACGGCGCCGGCGTATCGTATCCCTGGGACCCCGCTGATCACCAGCGTCACAACCGGCCGTATCGCCTGGCGTGGGACGGCCGTGGCGGACACCTATACAGTCGAGCGCGCGACGAACGGCGCCAGTGGTCCCTGGACCATTGTGTGCGGCCGCTGCGCGACCGACAACGCCACGCCGTGGACCGACGCGGCGCAGCCGGTGGGCGCGGTGTGGTACCGCGTCCGCGCCTACAATCTCTCCGGCGCGCCAGGCCCCTACTCGCCCGTCTATAGGACGCGTGGGAGCGCGAACCGGGTTGTGGTGGACGACCTGAACGACTGGAGCAAGACGTACAGCCACACGCCCAACCTGCGCTTCGCCACCGACGTTGGACAATTCACCGGCGGCGACGCGTCCGTCGTGGAGCGGACCAAGACGACGCACGAAGAGATCGTGTGGAAGAGGCCGGGCCTGACCGCGTTCGAGGCCGAAGCATATTTCTGGCCGGTCGAAGCCGTGTCGCCTTTCGACCTGTACACGTCGCCCAATGGGACGGCGTGGACGCGCGCGACCCCAACGATCATTGGCGGAAGCGGGGTCTGGGAAAAATACACCTACACCTTGGGCGGCCTGGCACGCGTCAGCTACGTCAAACTACGCTGGAACAACACAGCAGGGTCGGCGTGGTCGCCGCGATTGAGCAAGGTGACGCTCACGTATTCACGTACATAGCATCGAAAGGAATCCATGAGCCCGCTCTATCTCGGGTCCCCGCATCAGCCACATCAACCACGTTATGTGGTCGGCGTCAACTATTGGTCCGTCCGGGGCGGCCCGCGCATGTGGCGCCGATGGGACGCGCGCGTCGTCGAGCGGGAGTTGCGCCAAATGCGCGAACTCGGCCTGAACGTCACGCGCTCGTTCCTCAATTGGCCCGACTTCATGCCGGAGCCGGAGCGCCTCGACAACACCATGATGGCGCGCCTCGCCGCGTTCCTGCGCCTCTGCCCTGAGGTAGGTTTGCCGACCATCCCCACGTTCCTGGTCGGGCACATGTCCGGCGAGAACCTGGACCCGCCGTGGCGCGCGGGACGCGACCTGTATAGCGACCCCTGGATGCTGGAGCGGCAAGAGTGGTATGCCGGCGAGGTAGTGCGACGCATCGGGTCGTCGCCCGCCATTGCCGGGTGGCTCCTGAGCAATGAGATCCCGCTCTACGGCGGCCACGGCGCGGAGGACGCCGTCACGGAGTGGGCGCGGCGGTTGAGTGGCGCCATCCGCGCCGCCGACCCCGATCCTGACCACCCCATCGGCATCGGCGACGGCGTATGGGGCAAAGAGGTGACGGGGCAGGACAACGGTTTCTCACAGGAGCGGCTCGCCGCGAGCGTCGACCTGTGGGGACCGCACACCTACCCCATGCAAGACGACGCGCTGCGCCATTCCTACACGCCGAGCTATCTGATCGAGATGGCGCGGGACGAGCGCTGGGCCAAGCCGGTCCTACTGGAAGAGTTTGGCTGCTCCAGCGCCCATGTGTCGGACGACAACGCCGCCGCCTACTACCGTACGACCCTCGCCAGTACCTTCCTGGCCGGCGCCGCCGGCGCCATCGCCTGGAACAACACCGACTACCCCTTCGCCGACGACGCGCCGTACTCGCACCACCCGTTCGAGTTGCTGTTCGGCATCATGCGCGCGGACGGCAGCCCCAAGCCCGTCGCGCGTGAGCTCGGCGACTTCGCGCAGCGCATGGACGGCCTGGACCTGACCCACCTGCGCCACCCGAAGCCGGTCGTGGCGCTCGGCGTACCCTCGTACCTCGCGGCCGGCTACCCGTTCTCGTACGGCGACGACACTATCCCGGCCAACCTGCTGCAATCCTACGTGGCCCTGAAGGGGGCCAAGCTGCCCCTGCGCGTGTGCCGCGAGCCGGAGATCCCGCGTGAGCCCATGCTGGTCTTGCCCAGCACGCAAAAGCTAACGGGACCCTACTGGGAGGCCTTGCATGGATACGTCGAGGGCGGCGGGATCGTCTACCTCTCCTACTTCGCGGACGCGCTGCCCATCCATCGGGGCATGTGGATCCAGGACTTCGAGCGTTTCGTCGGCGCGCGGCACGAGCTGCGCTACGGTCTCGTCGACCGGCCGGAGCAGCCAGTGCGCTGGCGCTTTCTGCGCGCGCTCGGCGCGCTCGACCGCGGCGCGGAGTTGACGTTCACGCCGGCGGGGACCGGCAGCGGGCGGTCCTACTGCCCCCTGACGCCAACCAGCGCCGAGGTCCTGGCCGTGGACGGGCGCGACGCGCCGGTCCTGCTCAAGCACACCATCGGCGCGGGCGTGGTCTATTTCAGCGCCTATCCCATTGAATACTACGCGGCGGCGCGGCCCGACGGCAGCGCCGGCGACGATACGTACCGGGTCTACCGTGCCATCGCCGCCGCGCATGGGCTCACACCCCCATGTTCTGGGGAACACCCGGCCATCGAGGTCGGGTGGGTCGGCGACGAGATGAGAGAGATAGCACACGTCGTGGTCATCAACCACGGGTGGGAGCCGGCGCGCGAATGTCTCTCTTTCGCCACGGCTTTCTCCGCGGTACACGACCCGGATGCCGGCGTGCGCCGGCAGGCCAGCCACCCGGCGCATACCTATGAATTAACCCTTGGCCCCAAAGAAGTACGCTGGCTCGACGTTACGTAGCGCCGGTGGACGAGCGGGCACAAACGACACGGACAAGCGGAGTGGAAAGGAGGTTGCCAAGCCTGACCGGGGAGCCTGCGACTGCGGTCGCATGGCACACCAACGCCGACCGCGGTCGGTTGTTTCGGCGCCGCGGCGCCCGTCGTCTGCCATCGGGGTCCCCACCGCAGTGGGGAGGCAGTCGCAGGCTCAGGTCCATGTCACGCTCGTCTCCCCTCGCCCCTTGAGGGAGAGGGGTCGGGGGTGAGGGGTAATAAAGAGATTATCAAGAGGAGACCGATCTATGCATCCACTGCGACGCATGAGCATCCTGCTCGCCGCCATCGCTGTCACGTTTAGCCTATCGTTCAGCGGATCGCTGGGGGTGCGGCCAGCGGCCAGAGCGCACGCCGACGGCCCCATCAGCTACACGTTCGAGGACGGCGCCGACGGCTTCACCGCGCCCACCTGGCTGAACGCCAACGCCGGCCAGCCGGTCCAGAGCGCCGACCAGCACTCCGAAGGGTCCTACAGCCTGGCCCTACCGGTCAATTTCAGCGGCGGCGGCTACGACCAGGGCGGCGCGGACAAGGTGTTCGACAACTACAACCCCGTCGACCTCACGGTCTATAAGGCCGTGAGCTACGACGTCTATGTGCCCGCCGTGTCCGCGGGCAGCTTCTCCTCGGACATCGTGTTCAACGACCCGTGGCATCCCTCGGCCGGCGGCCCCAAGCCGCTCCAGGCCGGCTGGAACACCGTGACCTTCGACCTCAGCGCGTCGAGCGCGGACTTCCCCAACTCACAGACGTACTTCAGCACGGCCAAAGAGTTCATCCTACGTGTGGTCGGCCAGGGCGCCACCTACAGCGGGAATATCTACTTCGACAACGTGCGCTTCATCGCCACCACCAACCCCACCGTGCAGCTCGTGGCGCCACAAACAGACGACACGTTGAGCGTGCCGCAGGGCCAGAGCTACACCATCAAGGCGCAGGTCCGGCCGTCCCTCGGACGCCAGATCAGCAGCGTCACGTTCGGCACACCAACGCAGTCCGGTCCACTGACCCTCGACAGCGCCAGCGGCCTGTACACGGCGGCGTGGGACCTGTGGCGCGAGGGCGACGGCCTCAAGACACTGACCATCACGGCGACGGACAACGCCGGCGCCTCGACCTCAGCACAGGTTACGGTGCTGGTACAGAACAGCCAATTGCAGGTTCACATCACCGCCCCCACGTTCGACCAGCAACTCGACGGTAAGACGACCGTCAGCGCGCAGGTGCAGCCCGACCCGCGCTTCCCGTTGCAGAGCGTCACCCTGAGCGTGGGCGGCCTCGCGCTGCCCATGAGCGCCGGCGCCGGCGGCGTCTACACAGCGGACCTGAACACGCGGCGCCTAAGCGACGGCGTGCAGACCATGCGCGTCACCGCGCGGGACAGCCAGTTCGCGGTCACCGACCTCGTGGACACGCTCGTCGAGAACTATGCCTGGCGGCAGCGGTTCGTGCGCGCCTGGCACACGATCTTCTTCGATGGACGCCTCCCTTTCCGCTATGTGGGCTGGAACGACTACGACCTCTTTACGCGCACCGATACGACGGTCGCCAACGACGAGCAGACCATCGAGGGCAACATCCTGCTCAAAGGCACGGTCATCCCCTGGCAAACGCAGATCGACCGCCAGATGATGGAGGCCGAGCGCAACGGCTTGAGCGTGCTGCGCACCTGGGCCTTCGACGACAGCTCGACCGACCCATACGCCTTTCAGACCGCGCCCGGTGTGTACAACGAGGCGGCCTTCCAGAAGCTGGACTACATCATGGCCAGCGCCCGTAAACACCACATCCGCGTCATCCTGACGCTGGAGAACCATTGGGAGGCCTACGGCGGCATCTCGCAACTCGCGTCGTGGCTCAACCTGCCCAACAAGTACGCGTTCTTCACCGACGCGAAGGCGCAGGCGCTCTACCAGCAGTACGCCGCCCACCTCGTCAACCGCGTCAACACGGTCACCGGCGTGGCCTACAAAGACGACCCGACGGTCTTCGCCTGGGAGTTGATGAACGAGCCGCGCATGGACTGCACCTACGACCCGACCCCCACGCATCAGTACTGCGACCCCTCCGGTCAGAAGCTGCGCGCGTGGATCGGCATGATGAGCGGCTACATCAAGAACCTCGACCCGCGCCACATGGTGTCGACCGGCTCCGAGGGCCACGGCTGCATCCCCCTCTACCCCGGTTTGCCGGCCGCGCAGGCGTCGTTCACGCCTGACCAAAGCTGCACGTCCTCCCAGACGGGCGGACCCGGCTTCCAGTGGGCCGGCAGCCAGGAGGGTGACAACAACGACGCGATGTACGTGCAGAACGTGCCCACGGTCGACTTCTTCAGCTTCCACCCCTACCCCAACGAGTCGTGGGCCAACTTCACGCTGCCGCAGACCAACGCGCTGATCGCGGGGATCACCAAGGAAGGGCGCGACCTCGGCAAGCCCGTCGTGATGGAGGAGTACGGCGTCAAGAAGTCGTACGGCCTCAACCAGGGCAGCGCGCTGCTACAGCCGAGTGACCCGGCCTTCACGGCAACGCGCATACAGTGGTATCAGGACATGCTCGACACGTTCTATGGCGCGGGCGGCGCGGGCAGCAACGTGTGGATGCTGGCCGACTGGTCGGACAGCGACTACAACGTCAACCCGTACCTGCCGCTGGCGGACGCCCAGCGCGACGCCCCGCTGCTGGCGATCATGGCCCGCATAGCCGCGCGGCTCAGCTACCCCTTCGGCTATCCGCACTAGCGCGGAACCGGGGGGCTTTCTCGGGAGTGGCGCCCCTGAGACCACTCCCCCGAGGGGTCTCCGATCCTGCTGGCAAACGCTTGCCAGCAGGATGCCGGAGGTCCCAGCGCAAAACGGAGACTGCTTCAAGACATCGAGGGTAAAGGGGTGACCGTAGTCACCCCTTTACCCTTTTGACATAGGAAGGAGTCGGACACTTTATGACGGATGCAACAGACACGGCGCGGTTGAGCGGCGCCCCCCTGTTCGAGGGGTGGGACGCCGATCCCGAGATCCACATCTTCGACGGCAGGTACTACCTCACCCGATGCCACACAATCGTGCGCCGTCAGCCCCAGATGGCGGACAAGGGCAAGCGGAAGCCGGGTAGGACAGCGCCGCCCTCAAGCTCGTCCTGACCAGCGACGGAGCGCGGAGTGGCCGCACCCGACTCCCAGACGTCAACGGTCTTACGGTCGGGCCAGACAACCCAGACCACGCGCACCCCACGATCGATCCAGCGGCGGCCCTTGTCGTCCAGGTCTTCGCGGCCGAACTGGCTTGGCGAGGCCACCTCGACGACGAGGTCGGGAGCGATGGGCCGGTAGGTCTTGCCCTTACGAGGCGGTGGCGGCGGCAGGCGGTCGGCGCGCACGAAGGCCAGGTCGCTGGCTTGCACGGTGTCGTCCTCTTCGCCAGGCCGCGTGAGGTCCCAGCCCGTCTCGCCGACAACGACCTTGCCGAGGCCGTGGGCGCGCACGTAGCCAGAGAGCGCGTACGCGATGTTCTCACCGACGTCACCGTGGTCATAGCCGGGCGGAGGCATGCGGACAAGTCTCCCTTCCACCACCTCGTACTGCCAGCCGTCATCGGGCAGCGCTTCGAGCATCTCGATAGTCCACATGGAGGGCACAGTCTGCGGTTGGGCCATCGGCGGGTCCCTCCTCCCTTCTTCCCTTCGTACCCCAGTCTAGCACGACGGTAGCATCCGGTGGGCGTGCGTCCGGTGGTCAGCCAGGGCTCGTGAATTATCGTTAGCGTGGATAATTAGGGCCGGCTCCGCGTCAGGGCCACTCTTGGCGATCCTGCAACACGCGCGCGATCTCGACGACGGGTTCCCTCCCCTCCTCGCGGCGATCTTCGATCACGCGATAGACGATCGTGTATGGCAGCCGCGCGAGCACTCGCTCACGCAAGCCCGCCACTTCACTGGCCTTGCCCAGTTGGGGGAAGATTAGCAACCCGTCCGCCGCGTCCAAGATCGTCTGCACGACCTTCCGCGCCCCTTCCTCGCTGTCACGCGCGATGTAGTCATGATGGCCGATGAGATCTTCCAGCGCCGCGTCGGACCAACGCAAGCTCACGACGCGGGCCGCTCGTCATCGGGAGGGAGCATCCCGCGCGCACGCAACGTCGCGATTACCTCATCATGCGTGTGCGTGGAACCCTCATCCAGTTGCCGCACGCCCTCCTGGATCATGGCGATGCGCCGCATCTTCGCCGCGATGTAAGCGTCGAGCGCCTCGACCATGAGGTCGCTGCGCGTACGCCCTGTCGCCTCCGCCAAGGCGTCGTACTGCGTTCGCATCGCGTCGGGGATGCGCAAACTGGTCATCGTCGTCATCAATCATAACCTCTTACCGTGTCATACAGGTGTGATACAATCGTAGTGTAGCACGCGCGCATGTTGGCAAGCAATACACTACCCCTTGGGGGTGTGCGCCACATTTTCGTACTGATTGGCTTGCTGGCCGTATCTACTGGGACCGCCGCCGTCCCGGCGGCCTGCCGCTGCAGGCAACCATGTTGCTTGTGGCCGACGCCGTGGGCGCGACCGTGTGCCGCCGGGACGGCGGCGGTCCCAGTAGATACGGCCAGCAAGCCAGTCAGTGCGAAAATGTGGCGCCCCCCCTTGGGCTACCCGCACTAACGCTGCCTTACACAGGAATTCGTTCGCCACTCGTTACCGGGGGGACGCGCACGGTGGAGCCGCGCACCACCAGTTCCGTGGGCAAGATAACGGCCGCTGTCGCCAGGTCTGGCCTGGCGCCTTGTATGGATGCGATAAGAAGGTGGCCGGCCCGCTGACCCTTCTCAACATGCGGCTGGCGCACCGTGGTCAGCCCCGGCTCCGCGCGCGCGGCCGCCGGGATATCGTCGAACCCCACCACCGCGACATCCTCGGGCACGCGTAGCCCTAGCGCCCGCGCGGCGTCCAGGGCGCCGAGCGCGAACTGGTCGCTCATCGCTAGGAGCGCCGTTGGCCGCGGCTCTTGCTCCAGCAGCCAGGCGGCGGCGCGGGCGCCCTCGGCCAGCGTAAGCGTCGCGCACTCGTAGACGGGGACGCCGGCCCACGGGATACCGGCGGCCTCCAGAGCCGTCGCGTATCCGCGCAAGCGCGCCCGTGCCACCGGCTGCGTCGCGGCGACCTGTCGCCGCGCGTCGGCGGGACCGCCGCGCCGGTCGGGTCCCGGCCCTAACCCCAGGGACATGACGCCGACGCGCCGGCGCCCCTGCTCCATCAGGTGCGCGGCAGCGGCCCGCGCGCCGCCCGCGTCGTCGATCCCGACGCTGGCTACCCCCGCTAGCGCTGGCTGGTCCACGAGCACCAGCGGCAGCCGGCGCCCCAGCGCCGCGTCCAGCAGCGGATCGTCGTCGGCTAGGGCGAACGTGATGAGGCCGTCGACCGCCGCTTCGGCCACGAGCGCGGTGTCCTCGGGCGCGGAACCCGATAGCAAGAGCAACCCCAGCCGGGCCGCCTCGGTCGCCAGCGAGACACCTTGCAGGAAGAGCACGGCGGCGGGGTCGGAGAATGCGTAGGAGAGGGGACCGGCATAGAGCAGGCCTACCACCCCGGCGCGGCGACGGCGCAGGCTGCGCGCGGTAGGGTCGGGGCCGGGGTAGCCGAGGCGGGCGGCCCCGGCGAGCACGCGCGCGCGCGTGGCGGGCGCGATCTGGTCGGGGCGATTGTAGGCGTTGGACACGGTCATCGGCGACACACGCAGCGCGGCGGCGACATCCTTGAGCGTCGGACGCCGGCTTGGCCGCTCCGCGCGCGCGGCCGGGTCCGCCGAATCCGCTGTCTCTGCTGTGTCGGTAGGTTCCATGGTCATATCATACCCCGCACAGCCTGTGAAAAGTCGTCTTCTCCTTCCCCCCCTCCACCCATGGCTGACTGGCCCCTCGGCTGCGGCCGACGGTCCAGCGCGCCTCCGGGGGAACCTGGGGGGATGCCTCCCCCCAGACCCGCCATACGCACAGTGCGGGAGCCATAGGGCCTGGAAATGGCAAACAATGCATAGACCCTGTCATGCTCCGCGCCCTTTGCGCGACGCTACGCCATCTGGTATCATTTCTGTAACGATACATTATATCGTTACAGAAATGGCGCGAGAGGGAGTAGATGGTGACGCGGTGGTAACGGAGCGGCGGCGCGTGGAGAAGACGCCCGTGAGTGGAGCGGCGCCCACGCGGCCACGGGCGCGGTTCGCCCTGTTCGCCCGCGTCTGGCGCACGAAGGAGTATCGCACGTTCCTGCTCCTCATGGTGCTCATGTCATTCGCTACCTCGTCGGGCATCCCGCTCATCGCGCTCTACCTGGTGCGCGACGTGGGCGTGAATTTGTCCACGGCGGGCCTATTCTTCACAGGTATGGCGCTGCCGGATCTGGTCCTCGGCGTGCTACTGGGGCGTCGCTCCGACCGCTGGCGCTCCCGCCTCCCGTTCATCCGCGGCGCTACAGTGTGGGTCGGGGTGGGCTGGCTGGTCCTCGCCCTCTCCCCCCTGGCCTGGCTCACCCTCTCCGTCGGCGCCGTGTTCCTCAGCCTGGGCGGCGCGCTCATGGGGCAGCTGTACGCGACGCTACACGACGTCATGGCGCGCGATGGAGAGACGCAGCCGCAGCTCATCAACACAACAATCCGCACCGGTTGGTCGTTCGGCTTCGTGTTTGGTCCCCTCGCGGGCGGCGTCATGGCTACCGTGATCGGCTTCCGCGCCGCCTTCATCGCCGCGGGCTGTCTCTACCTGCTCTGCCTGCTCCTGCTGCGCGGCCTCAACGTCGCTGTCGCCGGCGCCGCGCCAGTCGCGACCGGCGCGGCGCCGCAAACGAATGGCCCTCACAATATACCGCTCCTCGCGTTCACGGCGATATGCGCGCTCGCGTTGAGCGGCCAGACGATCCGCAACACCTATCTCCCGATCCACGTCACCACACACCTGGGGGGCAGCGTCGCCACCTTCGGCGCCATCATGGCTATGTCGCCCGTCGTGGAACTCGTAGTCATGCCGCTCGCGGGCGTGCTCGCTGAGCGGTTCGGCCTCGGCCGGCTCATCGCGTGCGGTCTGGCCATCGCGGCGATCGAGTATACCTTCGTCGCGTCGAGTACCGCGCTGTGGCAGCTGTACGCGACGCAGGCGATGGACGCGTGCGTGGTGGCCGTGGTGCTGGGCCTGGGTATGACGTACGCGCAGCGCTTGAGCCCGGAGCGGCCAGGGGCCGCCAGCAGCCTGTTCTTCTCCGCGTTCAACGTCTCCGGCATCGTGGGCGGACTCATCGGGAGCGCCGCCGTCCCCGTGCTCGGAGTTCCACACGTCTTCCTGCTCCCGGCCGTGCTCTGCGCCGCGGCGTGGGCGGCCTTCCTGGGTATCGAGCGGGCGGCGCGGCGGGCGCGACCGGAGAGCGGCGTCCACGCGGGCCGGAGTCTGGCGGTCACGCCATAACACGAACAGGCCAATGCGGGCTGGTACGCTACGAATGCAGCCTGAGTCCCTTCGTCGCCTTGTCCACGTCTTTCTTCGGCCCGCGCAGCGCCAAACCGACGAGGTCAGGGGTATCGGCTGGTTCGGCGCGGAACGCCTCCCGGTTCGCGGCGTCGTGGCCGGTCGTGAACATGGCGGCGACATAGACGGCGGTCGTTAGCCCCCGCTCCAGCGCGATCCGCCGCGCTTTCAGGAGGTCGGCAGCTGACGCGGTGAAGATCAGCATCGGCTGACCGAGCAGGGAGACATAGCGCCGCCCGGCGGCATCCTCGTAGGGCTCGCCCATGGCCTCCGGCGCCGCGCCGGCGATGCCACTGGACAGGAAGGCCGCGACGTTGAGCTCCTGCCAAGCCATCAAATCGTCGCGCACCAGCAGCGCCACTTTCGTTTCGAAGATCACGCCGGCGCTCCTGTCTCGACGCGTCCCATGCGGGCGAGGATCGCTTGGAAAAGATCCGCGTCCGCAGGGGCCAGCCGCCCGAGGGACTCCACGGCGAGGGCGTCGATCTCACGGTCGAGGTCCTGCTGCAAGGCGCGCCCCTTATCGGTGAGGTAGACGTGGTTGATGCGCCGATCGGTGGGGTGCGGCCGGCGCTCGACGAGGCCGGCGTGGGCCAGGCGGTCGAGCAGCCCGGTGATGGTGGCCCCGTCGAGGCGCAGGCGCTCACCGAGCGCGGCCCCGCTCTGCCCGTCCGCCTCCCAAAGCACCTCGAGCAGTCCGTATTGCACGGGCGTCACCCCATAGGGGGCGAGCCGCCGCTTGGCCTCGTGGTTGACCTGCTGGTAGGCCTTGCCGAGCTGGAAGATGAAACAGTCCTCAATGCGTCCCATGCCCTCTCCTTGCCGCACTACCTTACCAGTAGATAGTAGCATACCAAATGCTTGTATATAAATTACTTGTGTACGTTGAATCGCTATACCGGCAGCACACCGCCTGCGGTCGTCCGTCTATTCGGCCACAGATATGTTGCTTACATCAAATGCCCGCTTTCCACAACAGGATTTGCCACCCCTGTCGGTTATGATGATGTTACAGAGGGAGATAGCGCAATGATTGTTCAATTTGAGTGCGATGGGTTCAAGAATCTACAGAATGTTGTCTTACCATTGCGCCCCTTCCAGGCATTTGCCGGACCCAATAACGCAGGCAAGAGCAACTTATTTGACGCGTTGCGATTGCTCTCTATGCTGCCGGACCACGACTTGCCGGATATTTTGCAGTCCGTACGTGGCGATCCGTTCGAAATCTTCACACAGTTACCTGATGGCTCATACGCCAAGACAATGCGTATCGCGCTAGAACTGTTACTAAATGGTGCTTTTACCGATGAATTTGAAGGAGATGTCGCGCTTAAGCGCACATGGCTGCGCTATGAGATCGAGATCGAACGGGACGAAAGCGATACGGGCAATAGGGTGCAAATCGCGGGCGAACAGCTACTCCTCAAGCAAAGCAAAGACAAGCTGCCATGGCGAGCCAGCCCCTCCTTCCGCAAAGCCCACTTACGTTTTGCTCATCGCGTCGCTGATTACATCTCGATTAATGATCCGGACTCGGTGACCGTCTATAAGGATGGAGCGGAGTCCCGGGGACGGCCGCGCATAATGCGACGTGGAACACGCCAATCCGTGCTCTACGTCATCCGTGACGCCAAGGAGTTTCCGCACGTATGCGCGGTACGTAACGAGCTACAAAGTTGGCGTTTTATCCATCTCGACCCTGAAGCGATGCGCGAGCCTAACGCAGCCGACGGGCCAGACCGTATGGAGAGCAACGGGCGCTACCTTGCAGCCGCGCTCCATCGTATTATTCAAACCGACGAACTGGCCGGCCTGCAGATGTCGAACTGGATTCGCCAAGTCATCCCAGGGGCCCGTAGTATCGGGGTGCGTTACCTGGAAGAACTGCATCGCTATGTCGTTGAGCTTACGATGACAGATGGTCGCCGTTTTTCATCTCGGGTATTGTCCGATGGCACGTTGCGACTCCTTGCTTTGTTGACCCTGCAGTATGATCCGCAACAGGCGAATACGATGATGTTAGAGGAGCCAGAAAATGGTGTGCATCCTCGCCGCCTTGAAACTATCATCGAACTCCTCAAAGACATGTCAACCAACCCAGACGCGGGAGATGCCGATTCGTCTGATCCGTTGCGCCAGGTGTTGATCAATACTCACTCGCCCTACCTCGTCGATGCCCTGGCTCCTGAAGATCTCATCCTGGTAGAGGAGCAAACGCGTTTCGGCGGCAACGACGCCACGCCGAGGCGTCAAACGCACTACCGCTCAGTTATCCCTTCTTCGCAGCCACTGTTTGACCGGCACATCGACGAGCCAACTCGCACGCGTGTTCACCAATTACTCGAAGATCGCGATCTAGGCCAGCTATGGACGAACGGGGCTCTCGGTGGAGTACCATGATCAAAGAGCTACGGATCGCGTTCTGCGGAGAGGGCACGACAGACAGCAGGATCATTCCGCTTTTGATCGAAAAGATTATCGGTGAACTGACGCCCATTGAACCATTCGATCTCTCGATTGCCCCGCAACGATGGGACACGCGTCTGCCTTTTGTCGATGCGGTAGTCCAGGTTGTCGAACAGGCACAACTCTCCTACGATCTCGTCGTCGCACATGTCGACGCTGACTCACGCGATGAGCGACAAGTACGAATGAGAAAGGTTGTACCGGCAGAGCAGGCCATTATCGCACAAGGGTTCAGTTCACCGTTGCTGATTTGGGCCATCCCGATCCAAACTGTCGAGGCGTGGTTGCTCGTTTCGGCAGATGCTTTTGCTACCGCACTTGGGCAATCGCAGCGCGTACGCGAATTGTCATTTCCAGCCGATCCCGAATCTATCTATCGCGCCAATGCGAAACATCTCTACGAGGAAAGTGTTTATCAACTGCTTGCGAAGACGCGGCGAAGGCGACGCGAGATTAAACCGGCACTGCATCAAACCAGCATCATAGAACGCACACCCATGTTTGAACTACGGCGCCTATCAGCATTTCATCGCTTTGAGGATCGCCTGAAGCAGGTGTTAGTCACGCGTGGCTACGTCGCTTGATCAATCATGTATTGCTTCTGAATGAGCATGATTCATTGAATTGAGTGATCCCCTCCCCCGCAAAAGGCAACCCCCGCCCCTACTTCGCGACGGTGAGCGGTGCCGTGGCCCCCGCGCGGGCCAGAGAACTGGAGCCGGTCAGCGACCACAACAACAGTTGCGGCCCCGGCGAGACCCACGCCGGGACATCGAAGGACATGGCGAAGGTGACGCGCGCGCCGCGCGCGATGGACCGCACGCCGCCGCAGTTGAGCAAGTACTGCCGCTGCACCACGGTATGCGGCTGCACGTTGCGCAGCCCCGAGGGGATGGCCAGCGTCTCACGGTAGGCCGGGCAGCCCGCGCCGAAGCGCACCGTTCCCGACGACGTGTTGGTCAGCACGACCGCGTAACTCAACGTCCGCCCGATCGCGGCGGTCATCGCGCGCGGCAGCGTCAGCCGCGCCGTAAGCGGGTAGGACGCGGGCCGGCGCGAGGACGGCGGCACAGCGATGGCCTTCCACGGCACAGCCCCGGCGATGCGAACGGGTGCCGTCGTCTTGGCGGGGGTAGCCGTGGGTTGAGGCGTGGGGCGGCCGATGGGGGTCGGCGCGGCGGGCGGCGGCCACACGGCGGACGACGATGTGATGTCGGTCGTCGCACTCACCGTTGTCGTATCGGTCACCGTCGCCGTAGCCGTTAGCGCGGTCGTGTCATCAATCGCCGGCGCGGCCAACTGCACGCCGCTAAACAGTTCGCTCTGTAGCGCGGGGATGCTGGTGTCGGTCCAGGACGTGTTGAGCAAGCCGTACGGCTCGGGATCGCCGGCGCGCCGCACCCAGGCGTGCTGTATGAAGTCGTAGGCGTCGGGCGAGGTGCCGTTGAGAGGCCACACGCTCCAACCGTAGGGCGGCGCGTCGGCGTAGGTCGGTGTATTGAGGTAGCGCACGAGCGCGTCGAACCAGTAGCCGGGCTGGCCGGGCCGCGGGTCGCTGACGCAGGAGGCGTCGTAGACGCAGGTACCGAATTCGCCGATCCACACCGGAGTTGCGTAAGAGGCGGCGGGGTTGGTCAGGTAGCCGAAGAGGTGCGTCCAGCGGTCCTGCATCGTGGCCGCGTCGACATTGGGCTCGTGCCACACATATTCGTGTACCGAGTAGACGAGGCGGCCGGGCGTCGTCAGCGTGACGGGCTGCGCGCCCGCAGCGGCCAGGTTGGTGCCCCAATCGCTGGGGTCGAGCCCGCCGGCGCCGTCGGGAGCCAAAGTCGTGCCCTCCACGATGATGAGCAGGTTGGGGTTCATCTGCAAGATCATATTGCCGGCGAGCGCCGCCGCCGCGCGCCAATCGGTGTCGGGGTTGCTCTGCCCGCCGCACGAACCCCATGAGGAACCGTGTCCCGCCAGGTAGGCGGCGCAGGTGGCGGGATGGCCGAAGGAGTGCGGCTCGTTGAATAGGTCGACGCCAGTGAGGGCGGGATCGCCGGTGAACAGCAAGGCCATATGCTGCCAGTCCGTGATGAAGGACGACGGCGGGAAGCCGTTGGCTGCGTCGTACCACAGACCATTGTCCTGGCCGCCCCAGCCCGCACGCGAGCGATGGTCGTCCAGGATCACGTAGAGGCCCTGCGCGCCGGCGTAATCGACGATCTTCTTGAGGATCTGCAGCGACGTCAGGCCATAGAGGTCGCTGTTGGGACCGAGCAGCGCCTGCCCATTGATGGAACGGCAGGCCTGTTGCGGCTCACCGTTGGGACAGCTACGCGTGAGCGCGCTGACGACTGGGTTCGTCTCGACCATCTCGTTGGAGAACGGGATGCGCAGCGTGTTGTAGCCCAGCGCCTTGACCGTGGCGATGATATCCGCGTAGGTGCGGCGGTTGAGGCCGGCGGCCACGAAGTCGTTGGCCTCGAAACCGTACCAGTTGACGGAGAGCAGCCGCACCGGGTGGCCGGCGTAGTCCTCGATGTAGGAGCTACACGTATGCAGGTAGCCAAATTGCCCGCGGCTGGAGCACGGCGCGCCAGCGGGCGCGCTCACGGTAGCGGAGGTCCGGGTCTGAGCGTGAGCCGGCGCCGGGATAAAAGGCAGCGCGACGACAACCACGGCGCAGAGGGCCGAGAGAAGACACAGCGGGGACAAGGGGGAACGGCGGCTTCGGACATGGCGCGTCACATCAAACTCCTTGTTGGGCGTGGTGGGACGCGCACCAAAGGGACTACGTCAACCTAACTATTATGACAAGAGACTCGCCGGCGTACGCGGAGACACGGCGACAGAGCCAGTATAGCGGCAGGGGGGGATATAGGGCAACAGGTCGAGGGGGTCTGCGGTGCGCGCCACCTTCTCCTCGCCCCCCCCGCCCATGGCTGACTGGCCCCTCGGCTGCGGCCGACGGTCCAGCGCGCCTCCGGGGGAGCCTGGGGAGATGCCTCCCCCCAGACCCCCGCCAAACAGACCGTGTGGCCGATAGTGGAGCAGGTACTGGTGATCGAGCTGGCGTTAGTAGACATCGCCGGCGTGACAGACAGGCGCGGCGTCTGGAAGGAACGCGGAGGACGCGGGTCGTTTCCCATCTCCACGCCCCATGACGCCCGCGCTGTGCGTATGGCGGGGGTCTGGGGGGAGGCATCTCCCCAGGCTCCCCCGGAGGCGCGCTGGACCGTCGGCCGCAGCCGAGGGGCCAGTCAGCCATGGGCGGGGGGGCGAGGAGGAGAGTGTGTCATAGAGACATGAGGACTATCGCTCCACAGCGCGAAAAAGTGGGGCGTATAAGCCTATGACCACGGTCGCAGGCCTATACGCTCGTCAGCACCTCGACGTCGATATCGTAGCGGCGCTCCTCGCCGGGCTTGAGGATCGGCAGCGTGCCGCGCTTAACGGCCTCGGCGCGTCCCTCGATGGTGGGGCAGTTGGAAGGCTCGAGGCCCAGCACGTAGGCGCCCTCGCCCAACTGGCGCCATTCCATCATCCACGGCAGCTGATCCTTACGGAAGCGCAGTTGCAGCCCCAGGCCACCGTCGAGCCGCTCGTTGACGATCGCGGCCGAGGTATAGCCCTCGGCGTCGGGGCGCAGGTCGAGGATGAAGACCTGCTCGTGGAAGTCGGGGTGCGGCGCGTCGAACCTGTCGTAGACATCCAGGCCCTTCTGGGCCTCGGCGTCGCGCGGGCGCACGTCGAGCGGGTCGACGCGCAGGCGCGCGCCGTCGTCGAGCAGCGGGAAGCCGGGGTTCATGTGGAAGAGGATCATGTGGCCCTCATCGCTCCAGCCCTCGTTGCGCACCGTGTTCTCGATGCGCAGACTCGTCGCGCCGAGGCGCGTCGTGATACGGCGGCGCAGGGTCATGTTCTCGCCGAAGAGGCGCGTCTCGCGCACCGTCCCCTCAATCCAGAGGACGTACTCATCACCCTGCCACGTCGCGCCGTACGACACGTCGGAGGCCGGCAAGTTGCCGACGCGCCCGTGCATCGGGTAGTACTCACCGTCGACCGTGCAGGGTGAGCCGGAGTTGCGCAGGCCGCACGTCGTGACGAGGCCGCCAAAGAACGAGCGTAGGAAACCGTTGCCCTCGGGCTCGTAGAACTGTGGACCCACGACCCCCGGCGAGTCGTGCCAGCACAGCGAGCGGCCATTGTAGCTGGCGCGCGGGATATCGAGGCAGCGATCGGGCAGCACCGTAAAGTCGAGACCTCCGCCCGTCGACACGCGTAAGGCGCGCGTCCCCCGCGCCAGCCCATCGTCCAGCACACAGGGCTCGATCCCCGCCACCTGGTCGAGCCGCCCCACGCGCCGCAGCAGATCCGCGCGGCTATACTTGCGTCCGTACAACTCCGGCATGATCTTAGTTCTCCTCTAATACTGTTTCAGAGGACATTGTTTGCAGCACCGAAGCCTGCGACTGCGGTCGCATGGCAAACCGCGCCGACTGCGGTCGGTTGGATCGCTGGTCAAATCAAACTTTGTCCCTCTCTAGTTTTCGCTAACAAGGGGGCAATCGGGAGGGCTTTGGTAGGATAGGGGTGCTGACACCATATCGTCCGGAAGGAGCCTCCCGATGCCACCCGCAGTCTATCGCATGATGACCCTCCTGT